>ERZ773134.1628-NODE-1628-length-18541-cov-3.155469_pt1 | contig 18541 bp, 20 predicted proteins | sample MGYA00580856_ERZ773134 | MGnify/ENA primary metagenome ERZ773134 (study PRJEB29015, sample SAMEA2737823) | human gut metagenome | biome: human gut; feature: human-associated habitat; material: faeces | place: China | collected 2012 ... | reverse complement strand
GGAGGCGTAAGCGGCAGCGAACTGTTGTTGATGCAGCGGGCGGCATTATTGAAGGTTTCCGGTGTAAAAGAGGATTTTATTGAAAAATACAACAACTATATGCGTCAGGCGCAGGATATTGTTTTGCAATCGGGAGATGCTGCCACTTGTGAACGGAAGCTAACCGAACTTTTCAATGGTACTCCTTTGGCCGGTCAGGCAGCCGCAACGACGCAGCAGTTGTATAATGTAGCCAAGATCGAGTTGTTGAAATACAATCCCGAGTGGGATTTCCCGGAAATTACATGCCCGGTGTTGGCACTCAATGGAGACAAGGATTGTCAGGTGCCGGTGGAAAATCTGGAGTTTATCAGGAAAGGGATTTCAGAGAATGGTAACACTCAGGTGAAGACCATTGTTTTCCCAGGCTTGAACCACATGTTCCAGCCTGCCGTTACCGGTTCTCCCGTAGAGTATTCCGATATTGAAGAGACCATTGCTCCGGCAGTGCTGCAGGAGATTGTCAACTGGTTGAATCAACTGAAATAATATAAGTCGGGGGAATAGTTTGAATGGTGTTAAGTCATTCCGGTGCTTCGAAAAGAGTTGGAAAGCGTTGGAATGGCTTTTTTGTGAGTATTTCGCTATCTTTGTTGTTTCATCGAAGGGCGTATTATGAAGAAATATGGTGTTGACAGAGATAAAGAGAGCTGTAAACTGCTGCAAGCAATGCCGGAGGAAGGGTTTCGTCTGCTGTTCGGTGTGTATCATATGTAATTGTGTGTGTATGTCGTATAGTTGACCGAATAAATTGTACACATTTCGTTTTATAAATGTGCACGATTCATTTTGCAAATTATAGTTTTTATAGCAGTAAATTTAAGATTTATAATTCGCTACTACAAAAATAAGTCGCCCTTTACTCACTTAGGGGAGAGAATGAGCAGTTTGTAAAGATAAGCCAGTATTCGTTGACTATACGGTGAAAAATACTAAAATAGGCAGTTATATACATATTTGTGCTTATAAATACCTGTTTTTATTCTGCAATTCGAACTTTAAGATAAAATTTTCAACAGAAAATCCGAAGGATTTTATCGCAACAGAATTTTCGGTTCTCTAAGTAATGATGAAGGAATTCTAAACAATAAATGTCTGCATCTTAAATAGTTCCAGCGGTTTCAATAGTTAAAAAGGTCCCCTAAAGGTTAATTTTAACTACTGTAACCGTTGTAACTAAAAAAACGTTTAGGCTTGACGTCTGTCTATCTGTAATCTTTTTAATATGTCGGATAATTCCCGTAAAACATTCGCATAAAATATCCTCCGAAGATAATTCCCAGGATGATCCAAACCAGAATAAGTATTAATGCAGCCTTTGCCCAATTGGCTTTTGTAGGATTAGTACCGTTACTGAAAGCCCAGACAAACAGCATGATAATATTAACGATCGGGATCATTGTCAAAATCAGTGAGATAATCCAGTTTCCGATAGATATCGGTGAATAAATTGCGGCAGGTTTGTATTCTTCTTGCATACGATTAAAATTTATTGATTCGTTTCAATGGTTTTAACGTTAGAACCCGGTTTAGGGTTAGGTGACTTTTCGGAATTTAATAAAGTCTGTGGTCTCTTTTTAACGAACCTTCGGTTCCGGCCGGCCGTATCAGCGACTGTTGAAAAAGCACCCGCAGGGTTCAAGGACTTTATAAAACATTTAATTCTGGATTTTAGTTGTTTAGAAATTTTCGGTTTGCTGAGATTTACTCCGTTCTTGTTGAGAGGATTTGCAGTTCCTGTTAAAAAACTTTAGTCGTTGATTCGAATTGAAGGCTAAGCAACGAAACCGTTTCCTTTTTCTGGGTAGAGAAATCGAATTTAAAATTCGGTCTCTATATAAATGAATTTATTTTATCTTTGTAAACCATTTATTGGCTAGTGAATAAAGATCTCCATAAATACAGTGACGCAGAGTTGTTGAGCTTTTATCGCCGTACTCGGAAACCGGACTATTTAATCGGGTTGTACGAGCGTTATATGCCTTTGGTATACGGCGTGGCTTTGAAGTATCTGAAGAATGTACCGGATGCTCAGGATGCTGTGATGCAGATTTGGGAAGAGCTGTTCGAAAAAGTATTGCATCACGATATACAGGTATTTAAAGCCTGGTTGTATAGTTGTGTGCGCAATTATTGCTTAATGGAATTGCGACGGCGGAGTGGAAATAATTTTGTCGGATTAGACGAAAAATTTATGGAATTTTGCGATGACTTTAATCTTGAATACAGCAGAGAGACCGATCGGCAGGAGAAAGCATTACAGGAGTGTATGGAAGCTTTGCCTGAGAAACAACGGCTTTGCATTCGTTATTTTTTTATGGATGAACTGTCTTATAAAGAAATCGGGCAAACTTCGGGTTTTACTTTGAAGATGGTCAAAAGCTTTATACAGAATGGAAAACGTAATTTGCAATTGTGTCTCGAACGAAAAGGAATAAAGGCCAATGAGTAGACAAAGCGACATATGGGAATATCTTCAGGGAGAAAGAACCGGAAAGCGAGCTAACCGGTTCGAACGGGAGATGTTGTCCGATCCTTTTTTGTATGAAGCTGTCGAAGGATTGACTACTGTGAAGGCGGATCATGAGAAAATCGTACAGCAGTTGCAAAAACGAATGAAGAAAAGGGAAGGGAATAAGACTGTGCGTTTATATCGCTGGGTGGCAGCGGCTTCTTTGCTGTTGCTGGCGGGACTTGCGGTTATCTTGATGAACAAGAGTGCCCTTCGGCAACAAGAAGTTGTCGTGGCAGAAATGGATAAAAGTGAACCGATTATTCGTCCGGATAGTTTACAATTGATGGCGGCACAGCTGGATGAACGAGGTGTGACCGATACCGTAACTCTGCCTGTACGGAAGATTATCGGGAAAATAGCTGGGAAAAAACAAGTATTTTACCGACAAGTGCAAGCTGTTGAGGATATGGATTCGGTATCCGATGAATCCGGAAGTGCGGATGTATTGTCGGAGCCTGTAGCGATGGCCGTCGCAAACGAAGCAGATAGGCAAGCGTTTGACTCTTGTGTCCTGAAACCAGCCGCTCTTAGGCGCAAACAACCGATAACCGGATATGCAGGAGCTTTGCCTAAGGCAGATACCCCAAGGAAAGATAAAAAGAGAAAAACAGATATCGATGCCGTAGGAACAAAATCTGTATACTTGGATAGTCTTATGTTGGAAAAAAATACCCGTAAAGAGCGTCGGACAAGGATTGTCCATACGAAAAACAGGGGGGTAGGTGAGAGGAAATTCAGACGAAAAGTTGTCATAGATCATGCCGGGTGGATGGAAGAATTCAACCGTTATGTGGCAGATTCTTTGCGTTATCCCGAAGATGCCCGTTTGGAAAAACTGCAAGGCGAGATACAATTGACCGTGCGTTTGAATCGAAAAGGTTTACCTGCCCGGATCAAACTCATTCAACGTTTATCGCCCTCGTGTAACCGTGAGGCAATTCGTTTGGTAGAAGAATATCCCGGTAAATGGGAAAATACAGAAAAGGAAATTTTACTGACAATCCCGTTCAAACTTCCTGCTACAGAGTAAATCTAATCCAACATTAAGTTCATATAGGGCCTTGCTTCCCGGAATAATCGGTTTAAAGGAGCCGGTAAGAGATCAGGATGATACCCTAATAAGGCTTTGGTAAGGACCGGAATATCCGTTTCACTGTCGATCGGTCCGGAAATTTGGTCTGTGTGCATACAATTCCCGCCGGCAATGGTATATATCCCGTTATTGGACGGTACTTGCGGGTCGTTCAGCTTGAGTGTGAAAGCGACTTCCGGATGAAGCCGGGCAAAATATTGCAACATTTGTGGGGCATGTGTCAGACGGGCCATACCCAGACTGATGTTACCTGAAACTGCAGGGAGAGTTTTGTAAACTAAGGTCTTGTCAGGCCAAAGGGCATGAATGTTTTGTAGGAGCCCTGCTTTCTCCTGTTCGGTGTCGAATAACAATTCTTTGACACAAACCCTGTCCTTTTCAGGTACAGCCAAGGCCCAACCGGTCGGTACATTTTGGCGGTAAGTAGCCCAGAGTTGTCCTTCCGACAGGTAAGCTTCTTCGACAATGGTAATATAATCGTTATAAGGATGTTGGATACAATAATTCCTTTTACTCATCTCCTGGTCGAAATAGGGAAATAAATTCCGGGCAAAGTTTGCGTCGAAACGATCGGAAGTAATGAGTGAAAAAGTGTTTGGCATAGTTTGATTAGCAGGTGTATAAGTGTGAAGGGCATAATCGAAGACGGTAACATATCCTTGGCCTGCATAATAACCGAATAACCAATCTTCAGCTGGAATCAGGGTGCTGAATGCAATCCCACGGTCGTACATCTCCTGCAAAGCATTCTGGAGGAGCAGGGTCATAAAGCCCCGGTTGCGGACATCGGGTAGGGTACATGCTCCCGAGATATAAGACGTATCGACCGTGACATTTTCCCAACGCATGGGATAGGGAAGCATTTGCAGAGCCGACAGGGCTTTCCCGTTTTCTTCGTAAATCAGTGAGTTGGCGTTGCTGTACTTTCGTTCGAAGTAAAACCGAATGAATTCGTCCGTGTCTTCAAAACACCGGCGCCATAATTCCATAACTTGCTGTTTTTTATTCATCTCTCCGGATTTAGTGTTTTCAAATGGCCTGTCTTTTGACGGCCTTCGTCTTTTCGAGTAATAATACAGGATGATAAGAGAGTTTTGCCTGGCGGAGACCGGGAATACCCAGATCTTCTTCACGGTTCAGGTAAATGTATTGTTCCGGTAGATGTGATGCAAATTCCTGGTTGATCGCACTGTAAATACCGTCGATATTGATATCTGCTTTTTCATAATGCACCCCGAAGGTGTTGTGGCTGATAGGGGCTCCGAAAGTGAAAGCTGCAATCTTGCCGTCGACACTGATCACAGCGCCTGTCAAATCCAGTTCTTCGAAATGATGTAAGGCATAAGTCAAAGCACGCCGTTCGTTCCGGATGTTTTCGTTTTCGATATAGCCGTGTTTCATACACCATTCCGATTCGAACTGTAAGCATACCGGAATAAGGTCCGGGGTTAGCGGCTCATAGTTGTATCGGTACTCTTTCCTGAATTTATTGACATGATTCCGTTTGGGCTGATAATGCTTGCCTTTTAATTCGGCCAGATCCTGACGACGGTAAATATAATCGAAATAATCCCGGTTGCTCGTATATTCGAATAAAGTGGGGAAGTATTGCTCCAGTTTATCTTGTATCTTCGGTTGTACTCCCCGTAAACACAACGGTTCGTTTTCAGAGAGGGCACACGCCTCTAAAGCTTCGATAACCGGAATCGGACTTCCTTCTCCCAAAGGCATGAAATATTCATGGTTGCCTTCAGAAGTGACGAAACGAATCACTAAATGATCCTCGATAAGGGCATAACTGGATTCCGTCATGAAATGCCAACTGCATAAATTAGCAAAGGAAAAGTCACAGTCTTGTTCGTCCGAAGGAAGTATAAACGAGGTAAGTAATTCTTTATCAGTTGTTGCGATCGGTTTAAAATCAATCATATATTATTCTGTTTTATGATGCGAAAATATTTTATTTTTAGTAGAAATAACTCCTAATCTGTATATTTTTATATGCAAACGAATTCAAGTATAAAAATGTTTTAAAATTTCAGGAAGGATTGACGGGGAAAATGGGTAAAACGATAGCAATGGATAGAGTTTTACAAACTAATTACACTTCAAACCTATTTTTCCGAGTTTTGTCAAATGGTTTTGCAACAAGGGTAGGAAAGTCTGCGTTTAATTAAGGAAGATACTTTGAAATTATTTGTTTTGTGATAATACAGAAAACTATGGAAGCAAAAAAACAACTCAAACATTTGATTATTTATTGTAATCCGAACCCTAAATCTTTGAGTGCAGTTTATAAAGAGGCGGTGATGGAATTGACAGAAATGTCCGGAAATGCAATGAATGTCCGGGATTTGTATAATATCGGTTTTCATCCGGTTTTAGAGCAATCCGATTTCGATGCGGTAAAACACGGTCAAATTCCGGAAGAAGTGAAAGTAGAACAGGATTATATCCAGTGGGCTGATTTATTGACTTTTATATATCCGATTTGGTGGACCGGTATGCCTGCTCTGATGAAAGGATATATCGACCGGGTATTTACCAAAGGATTTGCTTATAATATGGATGAGGAAGGGCAGTTACAGGGGCTCCTGGCAGGTAAAAAGGTCGTTATCCTCAATAACATGGGATTTCCTTATGATTATTATGACAAGATTGGAATGTTGCAATCGATGAAACAAACTTCCGATCAGGGAATTTTTGAATTTTGTGGAATAGAAGTTGCAGAACATCGCTTTTTCGGACACTTAGACGGTTCTTCGAAAAGCGAACGGGAAGCTCATGTTAATGTGTTGAAGCTGATTTATGATAAGTTGCTGAGTTAATAGAGTTGCTGAGTTAATAGAGTTGCTGAGTTAATAGAGTTGTTGAGTTAATAGAGTTACTGAGTTAGAGAGTTACTGAGTTAGAGAGTTACTGAGTTAGAGAGTTAAAGGGGAACAAAAGTTACAGAGGATAATTACAACTAAATAATTGTAGATCACAACATTAGAAGCTAAACAACTTATAAACTCAATAACTCAATTAACTCAGCAACTCAGTAACTCAGTAACTCAGCAACTCTATTACCCCAGCAACTCTATCCCTGCTCCACGATTTGTCCGGTGTAGGAGATTGGGCTGCGTTTGAGGCTGTTGATGAAGAGGTAACAAGTGCCGTCGTGTCTGATATCTATGCTGAGTTTATAAGTATCGTTTTTTCCGACGACGCTGAATTGATAGAAAATACTCTGGCGTCTTCCTTTTCCGCGTGTTTGTCGGGTCAAATCCTGCATCGTATTACTGAAAATGATTCCTCTGTTTCCGGTTTGGGGGATAGAATAGCCGCTTCCGAAATACGGTAGATATCCGGCAGCGATGCTGTCGCGGATAATTACGAATGCACTGTCTTGAGCGATCCGAATATTTTGGTCACTGTAGGGAGTGGTTGGTTGTAGATAAAAAGTGTGATGAGTCGTTGCAATCGTATATTGCATTTTGAACCGATTGCTGTCGACTTTTTCTTTTATAATGCCGAAATTGGTGATTCGTTGGTTGTTTTGGGCTGTCGGGGAGAGAAAGATACCCCAGAAGAGCAAACCGGTGAAAAAGAATTTTACCATACCATAAAGATTTATTTCTCAGTTGTACGGTAATTCCGATATCGGGTTGCACTGTCCGGGGAACGATTTTTACGACTTTCCTGTTTCGTCTTTAACCGGACTGACGGTCCCGGAATAGGAAATTTGTGCCCGATTGTTGCTGTTCAGGTTTACCGAGCAATTCCCACCTCCTGAAATTTCCATGGAAATCTGGTATGTATCGTTTTTGGCGGTGATAGAAAAACGGTAAATCAGGATTTTTCTTTTCTTTTTGTGTTCGATTTTCAGGGATTGGTCCTTCATCACCCCGTCGAATTCAATGCCTCCGCCTTCACCGTAGGGAAGGGAATAAGCCCGGCCGAAAAAGGGAAGGGTACCTTTAGCGACCGAGTCGGTAATAACGAACTTACCTCTGGGATTGAAACGGCTGAGATCTTGGCCACCCTGGGGATATACCCGGTTGAGTTCGAATTGGAAATGATTGCTTTCAATCAATTGCCGGGTCTGCTGAAATTCTTGTTCCAGTTGCGCTGCTTTTTCTGCCTTGGTGGGTTTCTGTGCGGAAACAGAGAGGGACAGAATAGAGAATAATAACGAAATAAAAATAAGTTTTTTCATGGTCTTATTATTTAGTTGTTTGATAATTAGAAAACAAAAACTATACCAAACGAATCATGTATTTCCATCTTCCGGCCGATCTCCTGTCCCTTACCGGGTAGGTTAAGGTTGTCCGGCAGTGACGATATACATCTCTTCAGGGTTCCAATATTTGTCGGCCAATTCCAGTATCGCTTCGGGGGTGCATTGTCTGATTTTTTCAATGATCCCGATATAAAAGCTATTGTCCAAACCGTAATTCAGTTTATGTTTTAAGGAATCGCTTTGAGCGAATACCCCGTCTAATTCACGGAGTAAATCGCCGTATAAATAATTTTTCACCAGATTCAGTTCTTCGGCAGGCACTGTTTCTGTCCGGAGTTTGTGTATTTCTTTAAAGATTTCCTCGATCGTTGCTTCTGTATATTCGTTATTGACTTCGGTGGTGATACTCCAATAACTTCTTTGGGGCAGAGAGACATTGAAAGAGCCGATCCCGTAAGTATATCCTTTTTCTTCCCGGATATTCGACATCCGAAATAACCACCCAAAATTGTGTTCAAAAGCATATAACCGGCATAATCGTCGTCTGTCAGCCGTACACTGGATTTACCGATGCGGATGCTGGATTGGACACAGTTTTCTTTGGATACATGATAACGGCCTGGTTGAGCTGCATGAAACGGTAGTTTTTTTGAAATATTCCCGGGGGACGGAATGGGAAGATTTCCGAATAAACGGGTTACCGTATTTAACAGTCCTTCGTTTACATGACCACAAATAAAAATCCGGAATTGTCCGGCTTGATAATACCGGTGATAAAAATCGCGGATGAGGGAAACGGTGATTCGTTGATAATCACTTTCCTCGATCCGGTTGGCATAGGGATGATCTTCCCCGAAGATCAGGGCGGAAAATTTTTGTTTGGCCAGATAGCTGGTTTTTTCCAGGTTGACCAAGTATTCCTGGCGTTTATTCGTCAGGTATATCTCGAGTTCTTTGTCCGGAATATTACTTTCTGTAATGATTTCTGCCAGCATGGTCAATGTTTCTGTGGCATATTTATTCAGGGAAAGCAGGCTTACTTCGGTTTTATTCAGGCCACAACTGAAATCCACATAGGCCCCGTAATAGTCGAACTGGTCGGCGATTGCTTCTGCTGAATGGTGCAATGTGCCTTCGTTCAGCATATTGACTGTAGTCGAGGCAACCAGGGGTTGGGATTGATAATAGATTCCGGCCTCGAAGACAACGTCGATTTTAAAAACTTCCTGTAATGGATCGTTCAGGTAAAAGATTTCTGTTCCGTTGGCCAATATCAGGCATTGGTAGGGCAGGAGGGTCGGAGTGGATAGCGGAGTTATTCTTGGGGCTATATTTCGGTTGGGCATCATAGGCTTGGTTTTAGATTATCTTTTTCTGTCGTGAAAACAGTTATTTTTTCAGATACCAAAGGGTAGAACAATTTTCTTTTCGGAATAGTTCCCTGGCAGTAGTTTTGATTTTGTCGACCGTAATATCGTTATAACGTTTACCTTCTGTATTGATCAGGTCGACGTCTCCTAGAAACTCGAAAAAGGCTAGATTGCTGGCTTTACTTTGATAGCTGATTTCACTATAAGAGATGCGGGCTTCGGTTTTATGGATGATTTTTTCCACCTCCCGAACGGTAATTTCATCCTTTATAAAATGCTCGATTTCCTGGTCTATTGCCGCTTCTGCCTGACGGATGTCGATACCTTCGGATAGTTTGCCACTGAAAATGAATAATCCCGGATCCCGGTCGCCCGAGACATAGGCGTCTATACCGGAAAATAAACGTTGGTTTTTGATCAGGTTGACATAGAGACGTGAAGATTGCCCGTTGGATAAAATGTCGGAGATGATATCACAGGCATAAAAATCGTCGCTATCCCGTCCACCCATGTGAAATACCTTATAAATAGCGTCTGCCGGCACATTGTTATCCGGGACGATCGAACGGCGTTCCTCTGTTTGCCGGGGTTCGGCAGGGATGTGACTAACCGGTCTGTGGGCTGGTGGAATGTCGCCGAACCATTTTTTTACCAACTCTAAAGCCTTGTCTTCTGCGATATTACCGCAGATGCTGACGATTGCGTTGTCGGGTGCATAGAATTGCCGGAAAAAAGCCCCGACATCTTCCAGAGTTGCCCTTTCTATATGTTCCGGCGATACTCCGATCGTAGCCCATCGATAAGGGTGCACTTTGTAAGCCAGGGGACGCAGCTTCAGCCATAGGTCTCCGTAAGGATTATTCAGATAGCGTTGTTTAAATTCTTCGATAACGACGTGTTTTTGTATATCCAGGGAAGATGGCGAAAGGTTCAAACCTGCCATACGGTCGGATTCCAGCCAAAGAGCTGTCTCGATATTCGAGGCAGGTATGGTGATGTAATAGTTGGTCAGGTCATTGGTCGTGTAGGCATTGCTTTCTCCTCCGGCCAGCTGCACATGTTTGTCATAGTCTTCGATATGAGTGGAACCGCCGAACATCAGGTGTTCGAATAAATGGGCGAAACCGGTTTTGTCCGCTTGTTCATTGCGTGAACCGACCTTATAAAGTACGTTTACCGAGACGAAAGGGGTACTTTTGTCGGTATGGCAAATAACTGTCAGGCCATTATCGAGAATATGACGGGAAAATTGGATCATAGTATATCATTATTTTTATTTTGCCGGAAGTCAGAAGGAGACTGAATTGCTGCATCGGTTTATACTTTGGTTATAATCCCGGAGCAAGTCCTGCATGATCTCGGCAACACTTTCTTCGCCCTTGAGCATCGAAGCGATTTGTCCTATTTCGAGTTCGCCTTCTGCCAGATTGCCTTCGAAGATCCCTTGTTTAGCTCTTCCTTTGCCCAGCAGCTCTTTCAGGGTATCGGAGTCTGCTCCTTGGTCTTCCAGTGTTTTGACTTGTTCGTAAAATTCATTTTTAATCAATCGGGTTGGGGCTATTTTTTTCAGGGCCAGCATCGTCCCTCCTTCAGGAGTTTTCCACACCTGCTGTTTGAAATTCGGATGAGCGGACGATTCGGTAGCTACGGCGAACCGGCTTCCGATCTGTACCCCTTCGGCTCCCAATATCATGGCGGCCAGCATTGCTTTACCGGAAGCGATACCCCCTGCAGCGATCAGTGGAAGGCGGCAATGAGCAGCGACGTTCGGGATCAGAGTCAGCGTACTGGTTTCTTCCCGTCCGTTATGTCCTCCTGCTTCGAAGCCTTCGGCAACTATGGCATCACATCCGGCTTCTTCACATTTTTGAGCGAATAAGGCGCTGCTGACGACGTGAACGACCGTCATACCGTGAGATTTCAAAAAAGAAGTCCATTTTTTAGGGCTACCGGCAGAAGTGAACACGATCTTTACCTGTTCGTCCGCTAGTATTCCCATGAGTTTATCGATTTCCGGATAAAGTAACGGCACATTTACCCCCCATGGGCGGTCAGTGGCCTCTTTCATCTTGCGGATATGCTCCGTTAACGTATCGCAATGCATCGAGCCGGCGCCTAATAAACCGAGACCTCCGTTATTACTTACGGCCGAAGCCAGCCGCCAGCCACTGCACCATACCATTCCTCCCTGGATGATGGGATATTCGATACCGAATAATTGAGTGATTCTATTCATCATTTACTTGTTTTGCAACTATTCAACAAATTTACAAAAAATAACGGGAATTACATCGTAATTCCCGTTATCTGATTTATCATTTCTTATTTCTAATCTTTCTTGATATTGGGTAATTCCAAACCATATCCTTTTTTCTTGTCCTCTGCTTTTAACCACAGACCCAGGAACAGTGCGAATACGCCGAGGCTGGCGAAAATCAGCATCGGAACGGTGTAGTTATATTGCAACGGATCTTCGATACCGGGGTTTACTGCTGCCAATACTTTCCCGATGATCATCGGGAAAGCGAATAAACCGATATTCTGAATCCAGAATATCACGGCATAAGCAGAACCCAATAGACGGTTGTCTACCAATTTGGGAACACTGGGCCATAACGCAGCCGGTACCAGAGAGAAAGAAATTCCTAACAGCACGATAGAGGTGAAAGCGACGATCGGCCCGGCAATACTGCCTTTTAAAGCCGGTAAGGCCAGGGCAAAAGCCAGATGACAGATAATCATCAGAAAAGCTCCGTAGATTAACATCGAAGCACCTTTCCCTTTACGATCCAGGAAGTTACCTAATAGCGGTGTAATGGCTGCCGCTCCTAAGGGAAATACAGAAAAGATCATACCTGCTTTTTCGGCTGTAAAATCCAGATTACATTGCAACATATTGATGGCATATTTCTGGAATGGGAAAATCGCGGAATAATATAACACGCACAGTAAGGCGACGATCCAGAATACTTTACTGGAAAAAATCAATCCCAGGTCCTTGATTTGGAAGGGTTCTTCCGGTTCTTCTCCACTTTCTCCCATTTGTTTTTCCAGTTTTTTGTCCATGACAAAATAGACACAGAAAGCAATAAAACCGATGAGCAATAGGATGACACAGAATAAAACAGAGCGGGACACATCTTTTACACCTCCCATATTGGCGATTGCCGGAGAGATCAGTACGGCTGCTGCAACACCGATACGGGCGATAGCCATTTCCAGTCCCATCGCCAAAGCCATTTCTTTACCTTTAAACCATTTGACGATACCTTTCGATACGGTTATACCTGCCATTTCTACCCCACAACCGAAGATCATAAAGCCTAAAGCAGCCATTTTAGCCGAAGAAGGCATGCCTTCATAGAAAGGGAAGAAATTCCAGAAATTTTTGAGATATTCATCGGTAGCCCCTCCGGTGAAACCCTCGGATACGGCCCAGTATTTGAGGTAAGCACCGATTACCATCAGGGCGCCGGATAGTAAGGCGGTGTTACGTACTCCGATTTTATCCAGGATAATACCGGCAAAGATCAGGAAGAAAACAAATACATTCAAAAAGGTTTCACTTCCCTGATAGGTCCCGTAGGCTGCCGGGTCCCAGCCTTTTGTTTCTTGCAACATGGCCTGTAGAGGTGATAAGATGTCTACGAACCTGTAGGCAAAGAACATCGCCGAGGCTAATAACACCAAGGCTGTCCAGCGCATAGCAGGAGAGTCTTTCAAAAGTTTGTAAATTTTTTCAGTCATAGTTTTTTATTTAGATTAAAATATAATCCCCACGATGCCGCCAAAGTTATAAGAAATAAATAAAAAAGAGCCGTTTTTAACGACTCTTTTTGGCTTGCAAACGATATAAATTTGATATTTTCCGGTAAATAGCGCTGCCGGGTTGATATAATTTACATTGTTTTGTTAAATTCTTAATAATTATTTTTTTTCGGTTCGAAATAAGCCTGAGGATGTTCGCATGCCGGGCATTTCATCGGAGCTTTCTTGCCTTTCAATACGTATCCGCAATTACGGCATTGCCATTCGATCTCTTCATCCCGTTCGAAAACTTTACCGGTTTCTACCCGTTTCAGTAGTTTGCGGTAGCGAGCTTCGTGTTCGGCTTCGACCTTTGCAATCTGACGGAAAGTATTGGCGATTTGCGGGAAACCTTCTTCCTGTGCTATTTGAGCAAATTCCGGGTACAGATCTGCCCATTCTTCATTCTCTCCATCGGCGGCTGCTTTCAGATTTTCAGCTGTCGTACTGATTATACCGGCCGGATAACTGGCGGTAATTTCTACCATTCCTCCCTCGAGGTATTTGAAGAATTTCTTCGCGTGCTCTTTTTCCTGCTCGGCAGTTTCCATGAAAACACCGGCGATTTGTTCATAACCTTCTTTTTTAGCTACACTGGCAAAAAAAGTATAACGGCTCCGGGCCTGTGACTCTCCGGCAAATGATTTTAACAGATTTTGTTCGGTTTTCGTTCCTTTAATACTCATAGTCTTATTGATTAAAATGATTTAGTATCGCACTTTTACACTGCAATTTTAACGCATATAAAAGTAATAAACAAATACTTTATTTTTATAAATTTATAGAGATTATTTATAAAAAATAGTTGGATGCAAAGAATCAGGCAGATAAATTTTTTCTTTAAAACTATCGTTTTTAATCGAAAGCTTATATCTTTACCTAAAATTCAGCAACTCGAAACCACTATGTTAGCAAGAGATTTGATAGCCACAGTTATAAAGACTTTCTTCGAGGAATTGGACGATGTCCGGGACGGTAAGCGCCAGATGAACGACGAGTCGCCTTATGCCGGAATGTATGCTTCTTATTTCAACAAAGACCGGGATTGGTTTATCCAGGCCGATACCGAAGAGATCACGACTTTTTTTGCAGACGATCCGATCTATAAATTGGAAATGTTGACCGAATTGATTTACTGGGATGCCCGGAGGCTGACAGATGCCGGGATTCAGGCGATCCTCTATCGGAAGATCATCGAATTATACGAGGTCATCGATATCCGTAGTCAGGAATTTTCTATGGACCGGATGAACCGGACCACTGAATTGAAGCAATGGCTGACGACTTATGAGGATAAAAGTTAGTTGGATTGTCAGAAACATGTTTGTCGGTTTGTGCGTATTTGTTATAAGTAAATACAAATGACATGGGATTGACAACGTATGATGATGAGTTTTTGTTGGCTGCGATCGTTATTATTTCAATGGCTTTGATCTTTTATTCCGTAGGGGTATGGAGTGAACGTATACAGGGGCGTTTGAAAGGGTGGCACGTGACTGCTTTTGGATTAGGTTTGGTGTGTGATTTTGTCGGTACTGCTTTTATGGCAGAGCTGGTACGGCTTACTGGTCAGGACAACCGTTTACATGCTGTTTTAGGTAGTATTGCCGTGTTTCTAATGGCGATTCATGCGTTGTGGGCTTTCTGGACATTTCGGAAAGGTTCCGCCCGGGCGAAACGCAATTTCAGCCGTTTCAGTGTCATTGTTTGGTGGGTATGGCTGATTCCTTATTTTATCGGGGTTTATCTGGGAATGACGGCGAAGATATAAAAATGATCAGCGGTCCTTCAAACTTGATTAGGAAGAAAGAACGCTGATCAACCGGAATGTCGTATGCTACTTATTTGGCAGCTACGACTTCGATTTCAACCAAAGCTCCCATAGGCAGATCTTTTACGGCAAAAGCAGCACGAGCCGGGCAATCCTGGGTGAAATATTTTGCGTAGACTTCGTTCATGGCTTTGAAATTAGCGATGTCGCTTAGCAAACAGGTAGTTTTTACTACATTATCATAAGTACAACCGGCAGCTTCGAGAATATAACCGATGTTTTTTAAAGATTGTTCGGTTTGTTCCTGGATACCGCCTTCGGCGAATTTACCGGTATTTACGTCTACGGGCAGCTGACCGCTGATATAGATCATTCCGTTTACTTCAATAGCTTGGCTGTAAGGACCGATCGCTTTCGGTGCTTTCGGTGAATTAATAACTTTTTTCATGATGCTCTATTTTAAGAATTTGACTTTTATAAATGTTGTCACAAAATTAAAAAATGAAATCAGATATTCGGAATCGTTATAAGAAGAATGCGCTATTTTAACAATAAAATAAGATTCACGCTCAGCACTACTTCCATTCAGAAAGTTGGTCTTCTATTTCCGGGATATCGCTGGCTTTGAATACCGGGCTTTTGATACCCCGGCGTTTTTGATCGTTGTAGTTTTTTAGGGCTTTTAAAGCTAAATGACCAAGAAAGATGAGGGCGATCAGGTTGATCAGGGTCATGAGGGCCATAAATAGGTCTGCCAGATTCCAGACGATGTCCAAACCGGCTACCGAACCGAAAAACACCATTCCTCCGACGGCTATCCGGTAGATTTGCAGACCGGCCGGATGCCGTGATATAAAGAACAAATTGGTTTCACAGTAGGAATAATTGCCGACAATCGAACTGAAGGCGAATAAAAGAATACAGAAAGCGATAAACTGAGCTCCGAAGTGACCGATTTCATGGCCGACGGCGGCCTGGGTCAGTTGAATGCCTTTCAAGGTTCCATCGAGAGGAAGGTCCGAAAGTAAGATGATAAAAGCGGTGCAACTACAAATGACAATGGTGTCGGTGAATACACTCAGGGCTTGTATCAGCCCCTGTTTTACCGGATGGGAAACGGTTGCTGTGGCTGCAGCATTGGGAGCGGAACCCATCCCCGCTTCGTTGGAAAATAAGCCTCGCCTTACTCCTTGCATGATCGTTGCCCCGAGTCCTCCACCGACAACTTGCTCTATTCCGAAAGCATTAGAGAAAATATGGCCGATCAGGGCCGGGATAGCGGTCATATGATTGAATAAAATGAATAAGGCCACTAAAATATAGGCAATCGCCATAAACGGAACGATGATACCCGCTACCCGTGCTATCCGGTGTATCCCTCCGAAAATAGTGATTAGCGTGAAAAAGGTCAGGATGATGGCCGGACCTAATTGGCCGGTTCCGTATATCTCGTGAAAAGCGATTGCGATGGTATTGGCTTGGACGGAATTGAAGACCAAGCCGAAAGTGATGATAATAATGAAGGCGAAAAGCAGGGCCAGGCCTTTCTTTTTTAGTCCTTTTCCGATATAGAAGGCGGGGCCTCCGATGAATGAGCGTTCACCTTTTTCTTTATAAATTTGAGCTAAAGTCGACTCGACGAAAGCCGAGGCAGAACCGATCAGGGCCAGTACCCACATCCAGAAAACAGCCCCGGAACCTCCTAAAGCAACGGCAGTCGCTACTCCGGCTAAATTACCCGTTCCTACCCGGGAGGCGGTCGCTATACAGAAAGCCTGGAACGAAGAAACGGAATTTTTACCTTTGCCGTTACTGACTCCCTGGCCTAATAACCTGAACATTTCTCCGAAATAGCGGAATTGTACAAAACGGCTTTTAAACGTAAAATATAAACCGATCAGAATCAGAAGGATAATTAATAGGTATGTCCAAATCCAATCGTTCGCAGAAATAATCCAGTTATTCAATGTTTCTAACATAGCTCTTTAGTTTTGACCTCTTTCTTTCTGGTGTTTCTACGGAATGATTGAAAAAATGTCTTGTTATTTTATATTTTAAACGATTCGATATAGTTTGTTGAAGAATAGATTTTGGTGTTTATATACATGTTTACCCTAAATGTAGATTTATTTTTTTCTATTCCGATTCCGGGTTTTATATCGTCAGACCGGTTCGCCTGGAACAGTCCGGTAAGGCTTCCGTTGATTTCATCGGTTCTTCTCTTGCTCGGAAAAACAAAAGATTTTGTTTTTCCGAGCAAGAGAAGAACTCACTGGCCGGCGGAACTCCTCACTTCGCAAAAAAACTTTACGTTACGTTTCCGTCAGACACCACCGGTCAGTGAAAGAAAAAGACAGACTACCGACAGAAGTGATCGGGTCGCCAATTCCGATTACCGCAGACGAACTAGTAACGGAATAGACCTACCTCTATAAGTGTAAATATATATAATTGCCTTTCTATATATACAAGATGTAATCGTTTTGAATACTTGTCCAGAGGATTCTTGTAACGATATGGAGTATTGTCTGAAGAGACGCTTAGAAGAATTTTTCGAAATAATCCGTCGTAAATTGTAGGATTACTTGAATTAAATTTTTTTCTTTGTCACCAGATAAAGGTTCGATTCTTTTTGCGGGAATCCGCAAAAAGAATAATTGACAGATGACAATTGATTATTGACAATTATTGGAAGCTTCACTTCCACGAAAAAATAGATTAATAAAGAAAAGCAAAAAGAAAAATTAAACGTATATCCATTGATTTATAATTCAATAGAATAAAATTAAGGCAGTGGTTCATCCTTGTCGGTTGTCAATTATTCCTTGTCAATTGGCCAAGTGCCCGCAGGGTCCAAGGACTTTATAAAATATATGAACTTTATAAACTTTCGACTAAATTAATCGACGTTTTTCTGGAATCCATGGAGGTAAATGAACATACAGAGGTTTTGATAAAGGCAATTGTCAGGGGAGATAAGAAAGCGTTTGGACAATTGTTCCGGATGTGGTATGTGCGTTTGTGTCTTTATGCCGAATCTATTGTCAGGGATCGGGATATGGCGGAGGACCTTGTACAGAATTTATTTTGTATGCTGTGGGAAAAAAGGGAAGAGATCGATATCCGGGAATCGATGAAGGCTTATTTGTATCGCTCTGTCTATCACGCTGCTCTCAATTCGTTAAAACATGAAAAAGTAAAATTGGCTTTCTGGGAATTTATTCAAAAACAGGGTTCTAAAGATGAAAACAACATAGAGTATTTTATAGATAAAGAAAATCAGGAAATCGTGTTTAAAGAAATAAATCGGGCAATCGATGGTTTGCCTTTCCAATGTCGTCAAATATTTCTTCTCAGCCGGTTTTCCGGTAAAAAAAGCCAGGAAATCGCGGTTGAATTAGGAATCTCTGTACGTACGGTGGAAGCTCAGCTTTACCGGGCTATGAAACGTCTGCGGGAAGAATTAGCCCATTTGAGAGGTAGCGCAATATTTTGGTTGTTCCTTCTTAGAGGAGAAAGGGTTTAGACCAGGGGATAAAGTTCGTAAACTTATCGTAGAATTATTCTGTCGTTACTTATTCGTCTTCGGTGTTCGTGTTCGGAGACCCGGTCGCTTCTGTCGGTCGTCTGGCTCTTTCTTTCACTGACCGGCGGAACTCGCTTCGCTCAGACACCACCGGTCGGGCGTTCAGAAAAAGCAAGACGACACCCGACAGAGCTC
>ERZ773134.1604-NODE-1604-length-18711-cov-2.735367_pt1 | contig 18711 bp, 9 predicted proteins | sample MGYA00580856_ERZ773134 | MGnify/ENA primary metagenome ERZ773134 (study PRJEB29015, sample SAMEA2737823) | human gut metagenome | biome: human gut; feature: human-associated habitat; material: faeces | place: China | collected 2012 ... | reverse complement strand
CCGTATGTTTTTATACTAACATAGGTATTGTTACTTTTAAAAGTGTTTGTCTCATCATTATGATTAGATCCCGTAATCCCCAAGTTACCACTTGTACTATTGCCTTTATAATTCAGTGATGCATTCATCGACTTATCCATATCTTTTTCTTTAACATCCGTACGGTCTTCTGATGTTGCATTACCTGCATAAATAGCATAAGCTTTTCCACCGGTTAAATAACCAGTCAAAACAAAATCACCATAACTATCAAGTGTTGACGATATAGGAGAATTATACAAACTTCTGATAAATGATTTTGTTAAAAACTGTCTGGCAAATAATTTTCTCGTAGCTTCTGAATTTTGCAGTGAGAATTGGCTATTCGTAAAATTAATACTAAGTTCACCATATGTTGCTTCCTTCGTATTATCTATTACTGTTTTGAAAACATCAGTAGTTGTTTTCGTTTTACCTAATGTGAAAATCTTCAAGTTAAGAGAAAAACCAGATGTTACTTTTTTCGTGATTGTCGAATTATACTGGTATCTTTCAAACGTATCATAGGCAAAACTCTTTGTCTCGGTAATATTTAATTTTATGCCATCAACATAATTCGGATCGTATGCTTTTACAGCATTCAGGTCTATCACCGGATGACTGACATTACTAAAATCTCCCAAAATGTAATTTCCATTTTTAAGATTATAAGCTCGCCCAAGAAATGCGTCAGAGTTTCCTGTTTCACCTGATATATCTCCTTTAGTCTGTAATTTATTGATATCAAAAGGTTTTATCTTAGGTAAATTAGGGTTTCTAGGCTGAATAATAACGTTCCCTTCTTTCTCCGAAGACTGATTTCCGGGAACATTACTACTTTTATCTAATTCATCAGAACAGGATACTAATATCGCTGTCATTAATATTGTCAGAGAAATAATAATATTTTTCATACTTTATTTACTTAAAAAATTATTCGTGATAAAACTGATTTCAGGGTTTTATTTCTTCGCCTGTATCCAAGTCTAAGAATCTAAAAAGGTCTTTCGGATATTTATCGTCTCTTAATGTTGTACAGATGACTCCACGCCATGTTCCGTTAATCTTAACCAGTCTTTCACTTCCACCATAATTACATGTCATATATGCTGTATATTTAGCTGATACATTGTAGTTCTCTAAAAAACTCGTTGCTTCTATTTTACAGTTAGCCGGGGCTAAACCTTCGATATCAAAAGATAAAGTTCTTTCTATTATTTGGGTTGTAGTAGAATAAAGCATATCCGTTTTTTCACGAATAGGGTCTGGGTCATCCTTCGGAGCAACAGGAAGAGGTAAAACTAGGCTCTCAGCTTCTACTGTTGGACGATAATACATATCACTAGCGTTATTCGGAATGATTTTTAAAGCACTGTTTTCAGTAAAAGAATATTCATCTTTTGCATAAAGAGCTCCCTTAATAGTAAAAGGTCTCTTTTCGTCTGTTTGATTTTTACCATATGTAATCAGTTTCATTGGAGCACGTTTTGTTACAGTAGAGCCATCCTTGTGAAACTCTATGTGATGTAATGTAAAATCATCAACAGGTGAAATAGAAAACTCTTGTTCAGGTTTTTTTGTATACTGACCAAAACCTAGCTTTACATCACTCTTTGTTTCAAGCACATAATTAAAGATTGACCATGGATTATTGGGATCTGCCTGCCCTAAATAAGATTGACTTTCAATTACAAAATATCCCTTATATGACGATGAAGGAATAAGGTCCCAATCGGCTGACATTAGAGATCCGGTATTATTTGATCGTGCAAATAAAACTTTATTATTGGGGTCATTTTCGTACTGTCCGACAGATAAAGGTGTACCTGTATCATTCGAATAAATTAGATAAGGTATACCAGACGAACTTGGTAACACCTTTAAATAGAACCGACAAGTACGGAAGTTTATCCTAGAAGATAAAGTGATTTCTTTACCTATACCATTTGATGATAAAAAACCTTCATTCCCTCTAGCCCGAATATATATTGGCATTTCTCTGATTGCATACATATTGGAGGAATAATCAGGATCATCCGCATTATAATAGACAGCTGCCTTTTTTGCTTTAGCCATTTCAATTAAATTAGAATCAATAACTAGTGGAATGATAACAGATAATGAATCCTCACCATTCAGAGCTTTTGTTTCTATTTTAAACACATCACTTTCATGGAAGATTTCAACTTCATCTTGTGAACAGGCAAACATTCCAAGAAGTACGGCTACTACGAAAAAATAATAAAAACTCTTTTTCATACCTTTGATAATTATTATGCTTCTTACTAAAAAGCGTTATACAATACTTTCACTCACTAATTTTATTTAGCGATTTTCCTTTGGAATATTTTATCCCATGGTTTTAGTATCAATTCATCCAAGAATAAATTCACCCCCAAGGCAATCATCCCATTGATTTTTCAACTCAACAGAATAAGTTCCAGGTTCAAATTCACTCAAATCAATTGTAACACAATCCGTCTCCGATGCCGGAATCATTTCTTCATAAAGTATCTTTCCGTCTTTCGATATACATATTGTTATATCGGAACGTTGAGTACTACTATGAATGGATAAAACACCATCACTAACAAAAGCAGAGATTGGAATTGGAGAAGAAATGGAACGAACATCTTCTTTCCATCTTCCATAAAGTGAAACACTATTGTTTCCCTTCGCTGAAACACTCTGTAGTAATAGACTACTGAAAACAAAAAATACACATATTGCCCATGCAAGCTTTTTGAGGATCTTTTTCATAACGATAATTTTATAAATTTCTACACTACAAAGGTATGCGGTTTATAATAGAAATGGGTAAAAACTAATGGACAGCAAGGTGGACAGAAAAAAACACCCTAAAGCTTAATAATAAACACTTTTAAAGTATGAGTCAAAGGTAAAATGTGGACAAGGATTTTCTCAGTACTTCCAAAGATAAGTATCAATGGAAGTTTCAACCCCTAGCGGAGTCTTTAGATGCTGATTGATCCGCTCTTTTAAACGTTGTTTACGCTTAGTTACGGAAGAGGGAGAAATGGCCGCCAATTCAGCTATAATAGAATTATTCAATTGCAATTTTATCAAGCAACACATTAGGAGATCACTATCTGTTAAAAAAAAGTCTTTCCTCAAACGCTCAATCAGATTCGGATAAACGATATTTATCGATTCAAAAATTTCAGGCCATTGGGATTCCTCGATATATTTCGGATCAGACTTTAAACAATCGAGTATATTTATATGCTTAATTAATTGAGAACATAGGTATCTTTGTCGCTCAAACAAATAAGTATTTTCTGTAGTCAGGCATTCATACGTTTTTAACTCCTCTCCTTTTTCCTTCAAACTGGAAATATATTTCTTTATATCTCCTTGTAATATTTCATTTTGAGTCTGCAATGTTGCATTATTTTGGCGGATTCGTTCCATTTCATCCATTTGATTATTTATATGTTCTTGCGAACCAACATACTCCTCCATTTGAATGGATAAGACTCCTATCAGATTTTCATTTTCATGAATTATAGATTCATTTTCATGCAATTGATTTAAACGAATCTGCAACTGTTTTCTAGATTCTTTAATTATACGTTCTTTTTTGAGCAACTCACGTTGATAAAAAAATATTAATACAAATATTATTAATAATAGTATTATTGAGCCCCATAATATTCTATTTTCTAATCCGTTATTAATATTCAACAATTTTTCCCGTTCATACTTTGCCTGAATTTTTGCTATCTCTGAACTACGATTTATGTTATCTATAGAATCTTTATAAACCCAATATTGCTCATTATATTTAATAGCATCTTCATATTTCCCTAAGTCCCTACATAAATAGTATAAAGCATGTATTGCATCTTGCTTTGTATAAGGATTAATAGTATTCAATGCTTTTTCCAAATAGTAGTAAGCAGAATCAGATAATCCCATATAATAATAGGTTTCCCCGATTCCTAAATAGGTTTGTGATAAAGCAGAAGCATTATACTTTTCTTCTATCTTCTTTGATTTCTTTAGATAATACATGGAAGAATCAAGCATTGATAAAGCTTGATACACTGTCGATATTTCCCCATAAGCTAATGTTAAAGATTTTAAATTACCAGATTGCTCTGCAATCTCTATCGCTTTCTTATAATTATCTAACCCTTCCTGCAGATTATTGTTAAGCATTGAAACACGTCCTAAAGCAGAATATGTATTTGAGATAAAAGTGCTATCTTTTAATTGCATTGAATAAGTATGTGCGTTTTTATAAGCCTCAAAAGCCAAATCTGGCAAATTACGATAAGCATACAATGTTCCCAGATGAGTATTTATCAAACAAAGCAATCTATAATCCGTCGTATTCTTCGCCACATCCCTAGCCCGTAAATAAAAATCAGTAGCCTCCTCTACATTATTCATATCCTGGTTAACCCGTCCTTCATAATATAGAGTTGACGCTTTCCATACCGGATCATCCTGTTTTTCAAAATAAGCCAATGCAATATTGATCAAGGAATCAGAAGTATGCTTTATATAGTTTTTATCACGTGCCTGGGTAATCAACAAACACCACGTAGCATATTGAAATTTATCTGACGGAGAGGGTACTTCCATTGAATCCAATACCACCAGGGCACTGTTAGGGCAACGTTGCATAAGCGACTCTGCATAAGACAGTTCCGGCAATAACTCTTTTGGTTGTTCAGTACACATCGCGAAAGAGAACAGACAGAATACTATGTAAGATAGGTATCTCATCGCTGCATGGCATAATTGTTATAGCCTCAAAGATAATGAAACAATTCAATCCAAAGCTATTAATAATCAATTTTTTCAATACAGCTACAAACAAATAATTATATCTATTAAAGAATTAAATTAACGTGAGTCTAACACAAAAATATCACTTCCTCCTACAAGTTGACCGAACAAGTACCGAACAAGCTAACCGAACAACATTCCGTAATCTTACTTCTTATAAAAGATTTCCTCCATTATCAAAATGTCACTACTCTACCAGGTAAACCGGATTAATATACCGGATAAAATGAAATACCCCACAGGGTAATATTTTTTAACGTATCAATGCGTTTACAAAACACTCAAATAATAATCATATTGTCATTTGTGAAAAATATAGCGAAAAGGGACTTTACACCATCCGGCATTCCATAAAATATTCGAATCTCAATACTTAATCCTATACTTATCCAGTACCTCTTTATAAGTATCCTGCGCAGTCAGACAAGTGTCCCGCAAATAGTCTTTGATATGATCCCACTGTTGTAATCCTCGATAATAGAACATTTTCAATTCTTCGGTGATAATGAAGGGGACATGTCCGTTTGCCAGGCATTCTTTAAACAGGATCAGACGACCGACACGTCCATTACCATCCTGAAAAGGGTGAATCGCCTCAAAACAATAGTGCCAGTCCAAAAGGTCATCAAAAGATTTCTGTTTCTTCGAATTATAGGCTTTCAACAGTGCCTTCATCTCTTTATGAACGTTCTCCGGCAGTGTTGTATCAACACCGCCAACCTCATTTGGCAAACGTTTATAATCGCCTACGGCAAACCAATCTTTCCGGCTATCCGATGTACCGGATTTCAGAATATTGTGCAATTCTTTAATGAAAGTCTCGGATAAATTCTCCTCAGCCCTGTCAAGGATAAGATCGATACACCGGAAATGGTTGGTGGCCTCGATAATATCGTCCACATTGATGCTTTCATCAGTTACTCCGATGGTATTAGTCTCAAAAATATAACGGGTTTGGTCATGAGTCAGACGACTGCCTTCGATGTGATTCGAGTTATAGGTAAGATCGATTTGCGTTTTGTGGTAGATACCACCTTTCAATTTCATCTGTTTCTGTTCGCGCAACACAGCAAGCAAAGGCATAATCTTCGCTTTCGACTTTTTCTGTGAAGGCAAATCCGCGTCTTCCGGTATGTTCCATGTCTTGCCTGTGAGGAATGCACCCTCAATCTTTCCGACTGCACAATAATTACGTGCCGTACGCTCTGAAACACCGTACTTTCCTGCAAATTCTCCGACTGAAATATATTTCATATTCAAATTCTATCGGCAAGTTTTACACCGATTTTCACTTCAAAGATAGCACATCTTGCCGATACCGGCAAGATATAGAAATAAGGTATAGTATAAATATTCCATAATTATACCTACCCTGAGTACAATTCCTGCTATTGCATCGTATATTTGCCCTCAACCTTTTTTCCTGCCGATAATCATGAGCAGGCCTGCGCATAATCATCGACAGACCTGCTCATGATTATCGACAGGCTTGCAGACAATTGTCGACAGGCAATTCCGTCGGCAGGAAAACGGGAAGGCTACGTGTTGTTTTTTCAGGCACACCAGTATAAAACAAAATAAAAATGGGAATCAGATTCAAAATCCACGAAACGCCACGGCCGAAAGGCAGGAAAGGTCCGAAGTTAATCCATGCACGGGCATTGTGCGACAGCACGGTAAAAATGGATCATCTATGCAAAATGATCTGCTCACGATCGACGATCTCTTCGGCCGATGTGAAGGCTGTACTCGACTCGTTCGTATGGGCGATCGGATTTTCTTTGGAAAGCGGGCAACATGTGGAGTTGGAAGAACTGGGACATTTCTCGCCTTCACTGCGTACCCGCCCATCTGCCGACGGAAAGAAAATAACCGTAACGGTAGACAGCGTAAACTTCCGTTGTTCGGAAAAGCTAAAAGAAGAACTGAGGAATGCAGAACTGAAACATACCAAAACACCTAAAAAATTAACGTTCGAGGAACGCGAAAAGCGAATGTTGGATTATCTGGAACGAAACAAACGGATTACAACCCCGGATTACGCCGGACTGAACGGCTGCTCGCGCTATCGTGCTACCGCCGACCTGAAACTATTCACAGAGAAAAATGTTGTATCCAAAATAGGAGGCGGCACGCATGTTATGTATGTTTTGCCGGCTGATAATGAAGAAACAAAATAAATAAATATCCCAAATGAGACAAAAAAGATTTTTAAGTTCATTCCTGTTGAGCTTCTTCTGTCTTTTCCAGCTGGCTGCCCAGCAACAGGAATTGCAACCGTTACCTATCGACCCGCAGGTTCGTTATGGAAAGTTGCCGAACGGATTAACCTATTACATCCGTCATAATGAACAACCCAAAGAACGGGCTGACTTTTATATCGCCCAAAACGTAGGCTCCATGCTGGAAGAAGAGAACCAGCGCGGACTGGCACACTTTCTGGAACATATGGCCTTCAACGGCTCGAAAAACTTTCCGGACAAAGGGATGGACGAATTTACCCAAAGCATCGGCATGCGTATGGGTGAAAATTTCAATGCCTATACCAGTTTCGACGAAACGGTTTATATGATCATGAATGCCCCGGTGACACGCGAAAGCGTAGTCGATTCCTGCCTGCTGATCCTGCATGACTGGTCTGGCTTCATCACGCTTGCCGATTCTGCGATCGACAAGGAACGCGGCGTGATCCGCGAGGAATGGCGCACACGCCAGGACGCACAGGCCCGCATATGGGAACAACAGCTTCCGAAAATCTATCCGGGCAGCCGTTATGCCCACCGGATGCCGATCGGCACAATCGACGTGATCGACAATTTCAAACCGGATGAACTGCGCGATTATTATCACAAATGGTACCGCCCCGACCTGCAAGCGATCATCATCGTAGGCGACATCAATGTCGACCAGGTAGAAACGGCCGTCAAACGGATTTTTGCCGACATCCCGGCACCGGTAAACGCGGCTCCGCGCCCTATGTTTGAAGTGCCCGACAATGACATGCCGCTGATCTCCGTGGCTACGGACAAAGAGGCTTCGAATACAATCCTGTCCATCTCCTATAAACACGACAAGATGCCGCAGGATATGTACGGAACGATTGCCGGATTGGTGAAAGATTATATCCAGAGCGTAGCAGCCACGATGATGAACGAACGTTTCAACGAGATGGTACAGAAAGCCAATCCTCCGTTCGTTGCCGCCCAGGCTTCCGACGGCGATTTTATGATCTCAAAAACGAAAGGCGCCTGGTCGGTAGCCGCACTGGTGAAAGATAACGAAGTGGATTCGGCCATGAATGCGCTGGTAACGGAAACGCAACGTGTGAAACAGTTCGGTTTCACCCCGTCGGAATACGATCGCGCCCGCATCAATGTGCTGAAACAATATGAGTCCCTTTACAATGACCGCGACAAACAAAGGAACAGCGCATTCACCAAGGAATACGTACGTCACTTCACCGAAGGCGGTTATATTCCGGGAATCGAAACGGAATACGCCCTGATCAGCCAGGTTGCACAGGCCGTCCCGGTAGAACAGGTCAACAAGTATATCCAGGATATGATCGGCGATACCAACATCGTGATCAGCCTGACCGGTCCGGAAAAGGAAGGCCTCTCCTATCCTACCGACGAAGAACTGCTCCGCGACTTTATGAAAGCACAGCAGATTCCTGTCGAACCTTACCGGGAGACCTTATCGGACGAACCGTTGATCCCCTCATTGCCGGCGCCCGGCAAGATCACGGAAAGCAAGGAAGATCCGCTCTTCGGCGCTACCGTCCTGACATTGAGCAACGGCATCAAAGTCGTGTTGAAACACACGGACTTCAAAAAGGATGAAATACAAATGACGGCTACCAGCCCGGGAGGAAGCACACTGTTCGGCAACAAAGACATCGACAATCTGAAAGTGTTCAATGAGGTAATCGAGCTGGGCGGCCTGGGCAATTTCTCGGCTACCGATCTGGGCAAGATGCTGGCCGGAAAGAAAGTATCCTGCTCCACTTCCCTGGGACTGGACAGCGAAAACGTGAACGGCTCCTCCACCCCGTCCGACCTGAAGACCCTGTTCGAACTGATCTATCTCAGCTTCACTGCTCCGCGCATAGACGAAGAGGCATACGCTTCCTTTGAAAACCGCATGAAAGCGCAGCTGAAGAACCTGGAACTGAATCCGATGGTTGCCTTCAGCGACTCGCTGACGAAAGCCATTTACAATAACAATCCGCGTGCGATGCGCATCGACCCGACCGATTTCAAAAATATCAGCTATCCGCGTATTATGGAAATGTATAAGGAACGTTTCGGCGATGCCTCCGGTTTCGTCTTTACCTTCGTAGGAAACATCGACACCGACAGTATCCGTCCGCTGGTAGAACAATACCTGGCTACATTACCTGCAAACGGCAAGATAGAGCAGGGCAACCCGAAAGAAGTACCCGCCATCCGCAAAGGCGACTACGTGAACCGTTTCAAACGCCAGATGGAGACGCCGAAAGCCTCCGTCGTGAATTTCTATTCCGGGCAGATGGACTATAACCTGGAAAATATCGTTACAGCCACCATGTTGAAGCAGGTACTCGACCTTGTTTACACCGAAAAGGTCCGCGAAGACGAAGGCGGAACGTACGGCGTACAGACATCCGCCCGCATCTCTTCCTTCCCGAAAGGACAAACATTCCTGCAGGCCTATTTCGACACTGACCCGGATAAGCGGGAAAAAATGAACACGATTGTCCGCAACGAATTAAAACGTATCTCCGACATCGGCCCGACCCCGGAAGATTTCAAAAAGACGCAGGACAACATCCTGAAACGTCACGCAGAAAGCCTTCAGGAGAACGGTTACTGGTTAAACACGCTGGACAACTATTATTACAAAGGCTTCGACGGTTCGACCAAATACGTCGAAACAGTCAACAGCATCACTCCCGCCAAAATACAGGCCTTCGCCAAAAAGTTACTCGACCAGGGAAACAGTATCGAGGTGGTGATGGAGCCGTAAAGCAGATAACCGACATTTATAAAAAGCAAAAAAAGAGGGTGTGTTTCATCCTCTTTTTTTATCTTTGAACCGGATAAACCTTAAATCGAATAAGATGTGCACCAGAATACTTTTGTTTTTACTGTTACTCGTCCTTTCCGGAAACATGACCGGGCAAACAATATCGGACAACACGGAGAAAATGCTGGCCAGCCTGGACTCGTTGTTGGCTAAAAATGAGACTTTTGTCATTGCTAAAGAAAAAAGAATCGAGGACCTGAGGAAAATGGAACAGAAAGTTGCAACAGAGGAAGAGCAATACTGGATGAACAAACTGTTTTATGAAGAATATATGGTCTATGACAGCGACTCTGCATTTAGTTATATCCATAAAAATCTGGAAATAGCACAGCGTCTGAATAATCCCCAATGGGCTGCACAGTGGAAGATCGAACAGTCGTTCATTTTGACAGCCACTGGTTTTCTGAAAGAGGGACTGGATGCCCTGAATGAAATAAACCCCGAAAACCTGTCGCCTTATTACAAAACGGACTACTATGGACAAATGATGTATCTTTACTCTCATTACGGGCAATATTCCGGAGAAAACACCGCTCAAAGTACCTTCTACTATGCGAAAGAACAAACCTATCGGGATTCGATCTTCGCCAGTATTCCTGACAACCATCCATATGGTTTATGGTACAAAGGCTGGCAATACAACAAAACTCCACAAGCAGCAGAAGTAAAAGAGCAATTGAAAGAAGAACTTGCTTCCGCCTCCTTCGATTCCAGGAAAGACGCAATGAACGCTTATATCCTGGCAATCATGTATAGAGACGAAGGAAACGAAGATGATTATTTTCGTTTCCTCATTTTATCAGCCATGGCTGATATACGGTCGGCCAACCATGATATCGCTTCGCTGGAAGAGCTCGGAAAAACCTTGTATGAAAGAGGTTACATCGATCAGGCATATTCTTATCTGAACTACTGCCTGGGATGTGCACAACTCTATAAGAATAGGATACGTATGGTCGGCATTTCGTCCGCACTAGACGCCATTCATAAGACATACGAACAAAGAAACAAAAAACAGGAAGCCGACTTGCGCCGGTATCTGTACATCGTCAGCACCTTGTCGCTGATCCTGCTGGCTGCACTGTTCTTTATCGGACTACAGATAAAACGACTGAAAGAGTCCCGCAGAAAACTGAACGATGCCAACCAGACCCTGAACAAACATGTAGGCGAACTGGAAAAAGCGCATACGCAACTGGCAGAAGTAAACAGTCAGCTCCAGTCGCTAAATGAACAATTACTCGACACGAACTCCAAGCTGACGGAATCCAATTATGTCAAGGAAGAATATATCGGTTACGTCTTCAATATCTGTTCCAGCTATATCAGTAAACTGGACGAATACCGAAAAAATATCAACCGGAAAATCAGGACCGGTATGATCGATGAAGTCAAAAAGATGACGGATTCATCCACACTGGCTGCCAACGAACTGAAAGAGTTTTACAGTAATTTCGATGCCATCTTCCTGCATATCTATCCTGATTTTGTCTCCGATTTCAATGCCCTGCTGCAACCGGACAAACAAATCATGCCCAAAGAGGGAGAACTGCTGAACACCGAACTTCGTATCTACGCCCTGGTACGCCTTGGCATCAGTGACAGTGTGAAGATTGCCGAGTTCCTGCACTGCTCCCCTCAAACAGTCTACAATAACCGGCTAAAAACGCGCAGCAAAGCAATCGTTCCTAAAGAACATTTTGCAGATATTGTGAAATCTTTAGGGAAGATAGAGCGTTGAAACCACTCGGAAAAGCCTCCCCGACTACATTCGGGAACTTACTTTTTACACATCAAACCACATATTCAAACCACTATATATCAACAATATAACAATTTTATAGATTTACCGATCCGGTTTACCAGTCCATTGGTACCGGTTATTCGCGCTATACTTTTGCAAGTACAAAAAGTGTAGAACAAATTAGTACGTTAACTTTAAAAAATGTATTCGTCTTATGAAAAACATTTTATTAAAAAAGAGGCTTCTTAAAGGTATGATACCTTTGTTGTGCCTATTGTTATTTCCGACATTTGTGTTTGCCCAAAAACTGACAGTCAGTGGACAGGTCAAAGACGCCCTCGGCGAACCGGTCATCGGCGCCAATGTAGTAGTAAAAGGAACCACCAACGGGGCCATGACGGACCTGGACGGTATGTTCACCATCAATGAGGTAGAAAAAGGCTCTACCATCGTCGTTTCTTTTATCGGTTATTTACCCCAATCCATCGTTGTTTCAGGCAATGCGCCATTATCCGTTACGCTGGCGGAAGACAACCAGGCGCTGGATGAAGTGGTCGTTATCGGTTACGGTGTGCAGAAAAAGAGTGTGGTAACGGCCTCCATCGCCAAAGTAGGTGCGGACGAATTGGCCCAGACAGCTCCCGTCCGTGTCGATAATGCGTTGAAAGGGCTGGCAGCCGGTGTACAGGTGACCACACAGAACGGCCAACCGGGTACAGGCTCAGTTATCCGTGTACGCGGAACAGGCACCATCAACACCGCCGACCCTCTTTATATCGTAGACGGCATGCCCATCAACGGAGGTATCGACAACATCAATCCGGCCGACATTGCTTCTATCGAAGTATTGAAAGATGCTGCTTCGGCAGCTGTGTACGGTTCACGTGCCGCCAACGGGGTTGTTTTGGTTACGACCAAGCAAGGGGCCATCGGCAAAGTGAAAGTGTCTTACGACTTCTCTTATGGCTGGCAATCCGCCTGGAAAAAACGCAGTATGCTGAATGCGTCCGAATACGCGACCCTGATGAACGAAGCACAACAGTATTCCAACGGCACCGACCGTTTTTCAAACACCAATCTGGGTGTAGGCACCGACTGGCAGGATGTATTGTTTAACGACGGCGCTCCCGTACAGAACCATCAGTTAAGTATCAGTGGGGCAAACGAGAAAGTAAGCTATTATTTCTCCGCCGGTTATTATAACCAGGAAGGTATTATCGGTGGAAACTACGACCGTTCCAACTACGAACGCCTTTCATTCCGCAGCAATACCCTTTATACCTTATTCGACGAAACGAAGAACCGCAGCTGGTTAAGAAAAATGACCGTCGGTGTCAATATGTCTTATTCCCGTATAAACAATATAGGGGTAAGCGCCGGTAACCTGACCGGTTCTCCGCTGGGGGATGCCCTTTTCCTGGACCCGACCATGGAAGTATATGCACAGGATGAGGATCACGTAAACGGCTATACGGCAGATATCCGCAGCAAGTACGGCGACCCTGTACGCGACCAGCTCACCGGACAGGTATTGCAGATTCCGGAAAACTTCAACGAAATTACGAATCCGCTGGGCCGCATGTCCGCACAGCCCGGAAGAAAAAACAATTCAGACAAAGTCATTGCCAACCTGACGGCCGAACTCGGCATCTGGGATAACCTGAAATATAAGTTCTCCTGGGGTTCCGACCTTGCATTCTGGGGATATGACGAATGGAATCACCCTTATTATCTGGGCAGAAACTGCAACCAATCCATTGCAGACGGACGTTCCAGCGTGATGTCCGAAATGAACCGCGGCTATACCTGGCAGATTGAAAATGTGTTGACTTACGACAAAACAATCAGCCAGCATACTTTCAATGTGGTATTAGGACAGTCTGCCGAACGCAACACAGGCCGCCGCCTGTACGGTATGGCAAAAGATTTGATTGCCTACATGGGTGATAAGGCCAATATAGACTTTACGACCTCCCTGCCGAACAACGGAAACCGGAATACCGAAGGAGGATTAACCGACCCGAACTCGCTGGCTTCTTATTTCGGACGTTTAAGCTACAACTTCGCCGAACGTTATATGTTGCAGCTCACCGTACGCCGCGACGGTTCATCACGCTTCGGTGAAAACAACAAGTGGGGTACTTTCCCTTCCGTTTCTTTAGGATGGAATTTAACGAACGAATCGTTTATGGAAAAACGCCCGGACTGGCTGACCAATACGAAAATACGCCTTTCATGGGGTAAGAACGGTAACGAGGCTATCGGTAACTTCCGCTACACGGCGAATGTATCGATGAATAACAACTATCCTTTCGGCGCTTATGGCAGAGGCCAACAAATCGTAATGGGTTCCAAGCCTTCCGGCACTCCTAATGCCGATTTGATGTGGGAAGAATCAGAACAGTATGATGCCGGTATCGATTTCGGCTTCCTGGGTAACGCATTGACCTTTACGGTCGATTACTACCAGAAGAAGACCAACGGTATGCTGAAAGAAATGGCCATACCGAATTATCTGGGCGAATCCAAACCCTGGGGGAATGTCGGTTCGATGAAAAACGAAGGGGTTGAATTTGAAGTCGGTTATAAATATAGCCACAAGGACTTCCGTTTCGGCGTCAACGCCAACCTCTCCTATTTGAAAAACAAATTGGTAGACTTAGGCACAGCCGACGGTTTCGAGATGATGGACCAGGTACATATCCTGGGAAATGTCGGCCGTGCGGAGAACGGTATGCCTTATCCTTACTTCTACGGTTACAAGACAGCCGGTATCTTCCAGAATCAGGCGGAAATCGACGCTTATACAAACAGCAAGGGAGAGAAATTGCAGCCGCTTGCCGTTCCCGGAGATGTGAAATTCGTAGACTTTGACAAAGACGGTACAATCGACGATAAAGATAAAACCATGATTGGTAAAGGTACTCCGGACTGGACTTTCGGTCTGAACCTGACGGCCGCTTATAAAGACATTGACTTTTCAGTCTTGTTTTCCGGTTCATTGGGACAGGATATTATGGACGTAACCCGCCGCCTGGATGTGTCTTCCGTTAATGTACCCCAGGAATTTATGAAACGCTGGCATGGAGAAGGTACTTCCAACACAATGCCCCGCTTCTGTTACCCGGGTGACGATATGAACGGCAACTGGAAGAAAGTATCCGATTTATACGTCCACAACGGCAGTTTCGCCCGCATTAAAAATATGCAGATAGGTTACACTTTGCCGAAGAACCTGACATGCAAATTCTTTGTCGACAGACTTCGTCTCTATGTCGCTGCCGAGAACTTGTTGACACTGACTTCTTACAAAGGTCTTGACCCGGAAATAAATGCGACAGACGCAGCCGGAGATAAATCAAACGGCATCGACCGCGGCTATTATCCGCAGGCACGTACATTCACTGTCGGCTTAAATCTTAATTTCTAATCACTTAATAACGGAATCGATATGAAAAAGAATAGACTATATACTTTCGCCGCTGCCATACTACTTGCATCAGGACTTGTTTCGTGCGGCGACAGTTTCTTAACCGAAGAACCGGCAAGCAGTGTGCCCATCACAGGGTATTATACTGACAATGCCAAAATGATAGAAGCCATGGCAGCCGCTTACGACCCGATGCAGTGGTTCGATTATTTTAACGGCTGGTTCCCTCTGAACCTTGCCTGGGATGCTGCAAGCGATGATATTTACCCGGGTGGCAGCGACACGTCCGACCAGGGTTATCTTCACGAAATCTCCTGGTATGGCTGTAGCCCTACCAATGACATAAAAGGAGCATGGACCGTTGCCTACTCCGGCATCAACCGCTCCATCCGCTTAATGGACAATGCTGAAGAGGCAAACATCTCCGAAGCAGATAAAAAGTCTTACAACGCGGAAGGACGGGTACTGCGCGACTGGTATTACCTGGTATTGTGGAAAACCTGGGGAAATGTTCCATTTTATACGGAGAATCTGACTTTCCCATATATCGCAGAACAGTTGAAAGCAGACGAAGTATACAATAACATGGTAACCGACCTGGAAGAGGTGCTGGATTCCAAAATTCTTCCGATGAAACGTGAACTCACATGGGCCGGACGAATGACTCAGGCAGCCGCTGCCATGATCTATGCCGATTATGTCATGTACCAGAAAGACGAAAGCCGTTACTCCAAAGCATTGGGTTATGTAAAAGAGGTTATCGCTTCGGGACAATATAAGCTGGTTACGGACTACGACGACCTGTTCACTTATGCTACGGAATGGTCCGACGAAATCATCCTCGATATCAACTACATCTCTGCCGGTGGTAAACGCGGCTGGGGAGACGCTGGGGCCTGTGGGGGTACTGTCATCCCTGCTATGATTGGTGTGGATGGTTTGACTTACGTCGGCGGCCAGGAAACAGGACATGGCCCGTATACTGAATTTGAAGGTGGCTGGGGTTTCTGTGTGATTACCCGGGATGCATATGAAGCCTTTGAACCGGGAGATATCCGTCGGGATGTAGCAGTCCTGAACCTGGATACGTACCAGGAGGAAATGATGAACAGGGGAATCGCTGTGAATTATACGGGCCGTTATCAGAACACCGGTTATTTCCTGCGCAAATATCTAGGCCGTCCGGGCGGTAAGGCTGACCAGGCTGGTGATGCGGACCTGAACTGGGAAAACAACTTTCATCTGTATCGTTATGCAGAAACACTGCTGGTTGCAGCAGAACTGGCATGGCGCACCAATTCGGGAGAAGCACAAGGTTATTTCGACCAGGTACGCGAACGTGCCGGTCTGAGTCCCAAAGCGATTACCGAAGAAGCCATCATGCAGGAACGCCGTGTAGAATTGCTGGGCGAAGGGAAACGTTATTTCGACCTGGTTCGTTTCGGTAAAGCCGCTGAAGTCCTGAAACCGGGTGGCGGTGCTATTTATGTGACAAAGGATGCCCATCGTTTTGTCTGCACGGAAGGTACCGTTACGCAGGACAAGCCGAAAGGCGAAGTTAAAACCAACGCAGACGGTAAACCTCTCAACCTGGTTATCAACGGCGAACTGAAATGGACAGGGACAGGAGCAGCTATTCCGCAGCGTCCGCAGTGGACCGAGAACAAAAAGTATCTTCCGATTCCTCAGATTGAAATCGAATCATCCCATGGAGCTACTGTTCAGAATCCATATTAATCGAATATAAAACAGAGGGATATCCTCAGAATGAAATAGTCTGTTTCATCCCGGAGGATATCCCTGCTTATCTTACTATGCCATGAAAATAAAACGATTATCTGTCTACCTGCTGCTTTTGCCATTCTTATCATGCGCAGAACCCCAGGGAACGCAAGAAGGAGATATTGAAAGCCGGGTGAACGCCTTGTTAGAGCAAATGACCTTGCAGGAAAAGATTGGCCAGATGAACCAGCTAAGTCCTTTCGGCGGCCTGGAAGAAATGGCCGGGTTCATCCGGGAAGGGAATGTCGGTTCGCTGTTAAACCTGACCGATCCGGAACTGGTAAACAAAGCGCAGAGAATAGCCGTAGAAGAATCCCACCTGGGTATTCCCCTGCTCATGTCACGCGACGTCATCCACGGCTATAAAACCATCTTCCCCATCCCGTTGGGACAGGCGGCAACTTTCAACCCGCAACTGGTGGAAGACGGTGCCCGTGTGGCGGCTGTCGAAGCGTCGGCCGACGGCATCCGCTGGACCTTTGCCCCAATGATCGATATATCGCGCGACCCACGGTGGGGACGCATCGCCGAGAGCTGCGGTGAAGACCCGTATCTGAGCTCCGTGATGGGGGTAGCCATGGTGAAAGGTTTCCAAGGCGATTCCCTGAACAATCCGACGGCTGTTGCAGCCTGTGCCAAACACTTTGTAGGTTATGGTGCATCGGAAGGAGGACGCGATTACAATTCCACCTTTATTCCCGAACGCCAGCTGCGCAACGTCTATTTTCCTCCGTTCGAAGCGGCTGCCAAAGCCGGATGCGCCACGTTCATGACTTCTTTCAATGATAACGACGGAATTCCCTCGACAGGTAACAGTTTCATCCTGAAAGATGTGCTGCGCGGCGAATGGAATTACGACGGACTGGTGGTAACAGACTGGGCATCCTCGGCCGAAATGATTTCCCATGGTTTCTGCAAAGACGAGAAAGAAGCAGCCATGAAATCCGTGAATGCCGGCATCGACATGGAAATGGTAAGCGGTACGTTTATCCGCAACCTGGAAGAACTTGTCAAGGAGAAGAAAGTATCGGAAGCAGCGATTGATGAGGCAGTCCGTAACATCCTCCGTCTTAAATTCCGCCTGGGACTGTTTGATAACCCCTATGTAGACACAGACCAACAAGTAAAATATGCGCCCACCCACCTGGCAAAAGCCAAAGAGGCGGCAGAACAATCGGTTATCTTATTAAAGAACGACCGCGAAACCTTACCTTTTACCGATAAGATACGTACCCTTGCCGTAATAGGACCGTTGGCCGATGCCGCCCACGACCAGATGGGAACCTGGGTATTCGACGGAGAAAAGGAACATACGCAAACAATACTGGCAGCCTTAACGGAAATGTATGGCGATAAAGTACGAATCATCTACGAACCCGGATTAGGTTATAGCCGCGACAAGCATACAGCCGGCATCGCCAAAGCCGTGAATGCCGCTATGCGTGCCGATGCCGTACTGGTATGCGCCGGAGAAGAGTCTATCCTCTCAGGCGAAGCGCACTCGTTAGCCGACCTGCATTTGCAGGGAGCGCAGAGTGAACTGATAGCCTCCCTGGCAAAGATAGGGAAACCGCTTGTGACGGTGGTTATGGCAGGCCGTCCGCTGACAATCGGGCAGGAAGTCGAACAGTCCGACGCCGTTCTCTACGCTTTCCATCCGGGAACAATGGGCGGACCGGCCCTTGCCGACCTGCTCTTCGGAAAAACGGTACCAAGCGGAAAAACACCCGTTACCTTCCCGAAGATGGTAGGCCAGATACCTGTTTACTATGCACATAACAATACGGGCCGCCCTGCCTCCCGCCAGGAAACGTTGATAGACGATATCCCGCAGGAAGCCGGGCAGACCTCC
>ERZ773134.1603-NODE-1603-length-18717-cov-2.760958_pt1 | contig 18717 bp, 34 predicted proteins | sample MGYA00580856_ERZ773134 | MGnify/ENA primary metagenome ERZ773134 (study PRJEB29015, sample SAMEA2737823) | human gut metagenome | biome: human gut; feature: human-associated habitat; material: faeces | place: China | collected 2012 ... | reverse complement strand
CTAGCCAACTATCATCAACTGTCACATTTGCAAATTTTGGATAAATATAGATAACTCCTGCTTTCTGCCTCGTTTTAGAGTTATTAGTACCTATGACACTCACCGACCTATCAAACCGTACTGGTTTAACATCCAGCGGATCAGAATACTCAATATCTCCAAAATCATTTTTGCCCGAAACCTTTCGGACAATAACAGCATCTTGTAATAAGCGTTTATCTATCATAATCAACTCCCACAATTAAGCTAAATCCTGCTTGTTTCAGGGCGTTTTCGGCATCCAAACAAAGATTGAATTGCTGACCTGCTGAAATACTGTGTTGATTGCCATAATTGATTGATGTACGGCCAATAGAAACACTTGTCATAGTTTGTTTGTCATCGGCTGTCATGATGCCAGAGCTATCTAAATAAGCAATCTGAAAAGCCATAGCTAGTTTTACAGCAGATTTGCGATAATCAACCTCTTTCTCAAAGTCAATGTATCGTTGATAGATGCCTTGAGTATAAAGATTGATGGCAACCTCTGCTCTTTTAGCTAGCGTTTCAAAATCAGTTACATCATCAAAACCTAAATCTTTAACAAACTCATCTTTTGTTAAATAAGACATAGTAACCTCCCTTAAAATAAAGGGCGTTGCCACCCCTTGTTTTAATTCATCGCATCACTTGCTGCTTCTGTATCAAGTTTACTGTCAAGTTCTGCGTTTTGCAGTTTATGTTCTTCATCAACCAGCACAAGTACAGCTTCAACATCCGTAAACACCGGCTTTAAATCAGCATTCACTGTATCTGCGTATTCTTTGTCAAGGTCAATAGTTTCACCGATAACAACATCTTTATTAAGACTAGTAAAGTAAATGTTTTTTTGTGCTTTATAAAGCGCCATAATTTACACCTCCTTACCCATCATCGTTTTTCTTACCTTTTAGTTGGGATTCAGTTTCAACAACTTCTTCAAAACCATCAGAAATCAATTGAGTCTCAAGAACACTGCCCTCTTGCACGCTGTAAACTTGATTTTCTTTGAAATATTTCTTCATCTATATCTGTTACCTCCTATGCTGATTTATGAGAAACATAAACCCCATCTTCTTGAGATTTCAAGACAAAAAGGTCATGGTATAAGCGATTTTGATAAAGATAGCCATCTCCCTCAGTATGTTGGCCGGGTGCAAAAAGATAAATTGAGTTAAATTTAGCTTTAGCAATTACAGCTGGTTTAGCAACAATCAAGAAATTGATGTCTTTACCGCCGCTGGCTTTCACAAAACCAGTAGTAAAATCAAATTGAGTTTTGAAACGTGCATCATCCCAAACCTCGATAAGTTGTACTCCATCAAGTGATGTAACACGGGTATCAATTCCTTGTGGTGATGTTGTCGCAATTGAGCGAGTGAAATCTTTTGAGCGTTCCAAGAAATCCATGATTTCACTTGAAACATAAATGACAATATTCCCTGCTCCAAATTTACGGATGGGCAGAATAGCCGCTTTCAAACGTGAATAAACATTGGCTTCTGAATAGTCATCTTCTTGTTTGAAATGATTGTTAGTGATTGCATTAGTTGCAATTTTAGAAAAACGATACGCATCCACTTCTGGTGTTGCGTGCTCTGTGATGAATGTATTTGAAATATTCGCCATTGAAAGCTCTTGATTTGTTTCATCGACATCTGCTGTATCTACAAAGAATTCAACATCTCGGTCAAAGCCAAGTGTATAAACGTTCTTGTCGTTTGAGACAGTTCCGGCATTGTAACCTTTTGAGCGCGTATGTGCCTTATATCCCGTTACAGAAATGGTTGGTAGTTCAAATGAACGTGCACCAAGCCAATTTACGCGCGGTGTCTCAAGAATAGAGGTCAATGACCCTTGCATAAGACGTTTTTCAAATACGCCCTCATGTTTAGTGATGTAATTGATTGACATCTACTTTTCCTCCTCTTTATTGTGTTAATCCCAAAGCTGCTGCGAATGCTGCTTCTGGGTTGTCTGCACCAGCAGCTGGATTGCCACCGGGTACAATTGTTGGATTTGGTTTGCTTTCATCTACTTGGAAAAGATAAGGATCACTCTCTTTTAGTCCGTTGATGACTTCATCAAGTTTAGGTTTGCCGTTGTCGTCAAGTTCAATAGCATCCACATCAATAAACTTCATCAAAGCTGCTGGATTGTGTGCCTTTGTATCTTTCAAAGCAAGATTGATAGCGTTCACCTTGTTTGTTTTTGCAAGTTCAGCTTCTGCATCTGCTTTGTATTTGTCGTATTCAGCTTGCAATTTATCAAGTGCTTCTTTTTGTTCAGCGCTTGTATTTGCATCTGTTTTCAACGTTTCAAGCTGTGCTTCTGCGTTTTGCAATTGATTTTTGAGACTATCTCGTTCTTTGGTGATAGTGTCTAAGGCTGATTTGTCTGCATTTAGTTCTTTGCCACGCAATGCAAATACTTCTTTAGCCTGTTCTTCTGTCAACCCAAGTTTGAGTAGTTCATCAGTTGTAAATGCCATTTATACCCTCCTAGTTCTTTTTAGGTGGATAACTCCCACCTCAAGCAAAATATTATTTACTTTTTTAATATACCTTTGATGTAATGGGATTTTTTACGGTTTTAGGTAACAAAAAAGGGCGCTGCTATTAGCAACACCCATTATGTATATATTTTTTCTCTGCTGTAATCTCGATGCAGAAAATCGTAGTTATCCACAAGGTTTTTGATTTTGTTTTGATACATTCTAACTTTCAACCGCTCAGCTTGTATCAGCTCATCATCATTCATGGTATTTGCGTAATGCAACCGCTCTTTATGATGCTTAATAGCACGTTCTAAAGCTCTTTGCTTAGCCTCGATACGCGCGTTCTCTTCGGCTTGTTCTGGTGTGAGGTCTTTTAGATAATCCGGTAAGTCTGGCAACTCATTAGCGCCTATAACAAACGGTGTAAGATAATGACCACAATGCACGCCAAGGCATCCGCCAGCTGTTCCGTAATCATAATCATACAGCGAATAAACTTTGATGCCATTTTCTGTACGACTTTCACCCTTTGTCACTATTTTCCCTTGAATTGGGCTGCATGCTGGGCGCGCTGTACGTTTGATAGAGTAGTAAAATGTATCAACTCCTAATTCCTCTGCTGGTCTAGTGCGCATTTCATTATATACTCTGTAAGTTGTTGTTTTAATAATGGCGCGTGCATAACTATCAGCTCTCCATTCTCTACCTGCTGCATCTGTAAAGCCAGTAAACCCTTTTTTCTGCCAACTTATAATGGTTTCATGTAAAGCCTTATCGCTTGTTTTAGTACCTGCTACAACCTGCGCCACAGTTTGCTCAACTACTGACTTAAAAACAGCTTGAATGCTCTCTGGTAGTGTTGTGTTGATAAGATTGAGGTCGCTAACAGCCTGTGTTGTATAAGCCTCTAAACTATCTATCACGCCATTTCTAACAATACCACTTGCTGACCTACCTAAATCTTCTTCTAGCTGTTGTTTAGTGTCCTTATAGACCTTTAAGCCCTCATTAGCAATCACATCACGCAGCAAACTCTCTGCTATTCCTGTACGTTCAGCAATGATTTTGAGATTACTCTCATTGAGCATGTGCATATCGTTTAGCTTTTCTAGTTGCCAGATATACGGATTCTCTTGCAAGTCAGCAGTCCCGCGCTCTTTCAATCGTTTAATCATACTATCAAATAGCTCAATCTGCATTTTTGCGTAAATATCACTTACACCTTGCATCTGCAAAGAAAATTGCTGATCATTAAGCGTTGGCTTCTTCATTTCCTGCTACTCCTCGTTTATGGTATAGCGCTAGTTCTGCATCATTCTCTGGTGGTAGCTCACCATTGATTTCAGCAAGTTCTTTTGCTGCTTCATCCTCTGTGATGTTGAGGGTCTTTGCAATGCCTCTTTTCTGTGTCGCAAATCCAGCTGCAACCATTTTCATCCAGTAATCAAGCTCTGCGTGCCTATCAGTAAACACCCCATCATCAAGATTAACCGATATATCATCAAGTTCCGGAATGTTTCCTGTATAAATATTAACAGCTTTACCGAGTTCACACATTGAGATACAAAGCTCTTTAATAGACTGCTCAACAAGTGCTACAATGCTGTTTCTCATTTGATAGGTATCAGAGTTTTCGCTGACAATCTCAGTCGCTGTCTTGACCCCTTGACCGTCAAACGTAAACATACCACTAGACACCCCGATTTGCATTTCAAACAACTTCAATCCCTCTGAAATAGCTGAAATGTAATCAGATGACCTGATAGGCGTTGTGAGGTCAACAATACCGCCACTATCCATGTTTCCAGCCCCTACCTGCATATAAACATTTTGCTCTATATCAAAACGCCGTTTGAATGTAATAGAGCCGTCTTTATTCTGCACCTTTAGTTGTGTCAATTGTTCTGGCACGATTACTCGACGTTGACCCATCTTGATTTCCCACATGAACTCGTCATAAGTGCGATTGATAAAGTCAATAGTCGTTTTGGCGTTGTCAAAGATAGATAGACCTAACGGACTGTTAATATCTTTGTTGTTCATGCCGGGCGTTTTCAGATAAGTGAATAATGGGCGTGATAGGTCTTTCAGCACCGTTACGGGTTCAAGGTCTGGATAAAGCTCTTGCAAGTTCACACGCTGACCTAATGAACTATCTGTATTTGATTTGTATAGCTCATTAGTGATACGGTACAGGCTCTTGTCTTTTGTACTGCCTATATCGCTGCCATCTTTAGTTACCCACTCGTGAAACTCAACCAAAGTATAGTACACATTAGTTTTGCCCTCTGATTTGATGGTCTTTGTTAAAATTGCAGCACTTGATACATCTTGCGTGTTGCTTTGTAACGGCAAGAATACAGGCGCTTGAATAAATGCCACACGGATTTTATCACCATCCACGTAAGGGCGCATAGCAAGCCCACCAAGCGCCAAACAACTCTCAAGGTATCGCTCAAAGTTCTTGTTAAAGCGGTCATTAGCCAGCATATCATTCAAAAACTCATTCAGTGTTTCATCCTCTGCTGTAATTTCCGCTTGCTCATTGTAAACAAGGCTCGCAATCTTCTTCGCTGCTGTACGAGCGATTGGCAAGTGGTTCATTGGGCGGTGTTTTCTATCGCCATCCGTATTAACGTACTCAATAGCAGGCCATTTAGATTGGTAATAGGTCAAATTATGTTGAATACGGTTATATTCCTCTCGTGTAACAGCTATTTTTGGATGATCGAGAATGCTGCTTAGATTTGATGTTTGCATGTTATACCTCCCGCGACTGAAAAAGTCTTTTACTTTCTGAAATAGGCTCATGTCTGCCCTCCTTATGTGTTACCCACGCGCAATCCTAGTATTTTAGCATTATCTAATACAAAATACTGTGATGTATCGCATGTGTGATCGTCTTCTTTGATGACGTTAGGATTATCTGATTTGATAGTCTTTTCATCCCATCTGTACATCTTATGTTCCTCAATAAATATCTTGTTATTTTCTGTATCAAGGTAATAAAAGCGACCTTGTGCCAACAATGACTGAAAACTATCAATCATTGTTACCTTTTTGAGTTTAGCTACTGGATGCCATCTAATAGCAAAGTCAAGATACATTTGATTACGCAAAGCACCCTCTGCGCTGTCGATTGTGTATTGCAATACTGGTACTTTATACTTATCCACAATCCGATTGATAAAACTGTTAATATCTTGCGATAGCTGGCTGGGCGCTTTCTTGACAATTTGACCAGCTGGTGAATAGTACCACGTATCAAGTAAGATTACCTTACCTTTAGCTGTGATACCAAAAGCACATACAGCCGTTGCTGACTGTTGATGCCCTCCGTCAAGAGCAAATGAGATACCTATCAGCCTATCATCTGATGGCAAGGTCTTGATAGCATGAAACGTACTCATGTTATACACGTTATTACCAAGCCCAACAGCCTCTCCTAAATATAAATAGCGGTAATAATCAAAGTCATTCTCTTTAATGCGCTCTATATCTTCTAGCATCTGATCAGTTACAAAGCCTAATTCATCATCAAGATAAGTGCTAGAGTGCGCTAGATAATTGTCATTAGTCTTGACATCCTCAAACCATTCATTTATCCAACTATATGGATTTCGTGGTGGGTTGTAAGACCAAAAGAATTGTACAAATTTAGCGCGTGGATGTTTTTGCCGCATGAATGTTACGTTAGATTGGTCAAAATCTTCTCGGCTTGCAAACTCTGCCGCTTCTTCATACCAAACAGCTATCAGATTACCAATATCATTAGATTTGAGTTTTTGGAAATCGTCCTGACCGTAGAAATAAAATGTTGAGCCAGTTTTTTTGTGAATAATTTTAAACGGGCTAACAGTCTTATTGAACTTATCAGATGCCCCAAATAGATTTAACGCCCACCAAATTTTGTTAAACACGCTATCTCTAATAGTATTAGCGACCTTGCGAATAACTACGACATTTGCAGTCTCTTTCGCCTTAATGTATCTAAGCATCATATAGACCAGCTTTAGAGCGATTACGGATGATTTAAAAGAGTTACGACCGCCCTTTAATACGTTATAAGGCAATCCGGAAATCCACACAGGCTTAAAATGAGGATTGACATTTTTCTGTATATTAAAGGTCATCTGTCGCCCCCTCTACTTCACCAGCCCACTCATCTATGATGTTAATAGGCGCATCAGTTATCTTGTTAGCCTCTGCGCGCTCTTTATTATCCAATTTAAGCGACTTGATGCGTTCTCTTTGTTCTCTCTTATCAAGGTCATCTTTCTCGTTATCAAGTGTTTTACTTATCCATTCAGCAGCTCTCACATCTCCTTGTGTTGCTTTGTTTGCCATAGAAAAGACAATAGCCATCTCATAAGAGTTTTCAAAGCCCATTTCTTCTAACAATGCTGCTAATTTTGGTTGATGCACTTGCGAGGTCAAAACAACGTTGAGAGCTTTTTTCAACTCTGCTTTTTTGCGTCTCGCAACTCCAGAGGCTTTACCGCCTTTTGATGCAATTTCCCTCTGTTCACTCTTTGTTCGTTGGCTGAATGGCTTTAAGTTTTCTGTTCCATCTCTAGGCAAATTTTGACCTCCTTTCAAACAAAAAATCACAAGTATTTCTACTCATGATTTCATTGTATTTTATAAAAAAGGGGATGTTTTACGCTATTTTTAGGAGCTTTTCAATATTATCGAGTAACTCTCTGTATTTCTCATTGTCATTTTCGTTATTGATTAGATATTCATTTGCGACAATGTTTAGAGATTGATAAAGACCACCCATAATACCAGATTGTTCCTCTGTCATTTTATCTAATTTTGAGTATTTATCATAATACATCTTGCAATTCTCGTAGATGCGTTCATTCAATTTATCATACAAATCAATCATTTTCTATTTCTCCTATCTATTATTTTATTTATATTTCCTTTGAAAGCTCTTATCTCAGCTTCCCAATGGTTAATGTATTCAGTGTCCCGCCCTGTTTTCTTAGCTAACCTTATTTTATCATAATGCTTGTTAATTTGCTTTTGATAACTTGCTATAGCTTTACGTTTGTTTTTAGGTATGCCTGACAAATTTATTTTTGCTCCTCTGCCTCCCATGTTTTAACCTCTTTTTCGTTTATCAATACTTGTGCCAATCCCATTCATTAGAATTAACTACTCTTGATAGTTTCGGATTATATCCTTTAGAGTATTCACCAATAATTTTTCCAATATCATTTTTGGATTTTTTATCTAGGTTCTTATACCCTTTTTGGTTCGCCCATTTTGCTATTGCGTACTCTTCGTTATGAGCTAATATACCGTGAGTCAAGCTGCCATTTTTCTGGAACATTGTAGCAAATGACTTAGCTCCTCTAGGAGTGTTTTCTTTTCTATAAGCAAAATCACTAAATTTACTAATTTCTTTTGCTCTATTAAAGGATGGTTTTGAGTTATTTTTAGGGGCATCCCTTTTCTGCTCTATTTTAAAATATCCTGCTTTTATCAGTCTTCTCCGCTCAGCTCTAGTTATAGAAGATTTAGGATTATACATTCTTTTTAACCCATCTTCATATTTTCTTATAAGTGACTTCAAACTTGCACCTCTACCGCCCATTATTCTTCATCCTTTCTGTTGTTGCGTTGTCAAAATAAACGACATCAATATCTTTATATTCATAATCAACCTGACCGCCATAGACTATAATTCTTTTGGGTGATAATCGCTCAATCATCTCATCCATGCCATCAACCCAGATTTGAAATTGCTCTTTGTTTTGCTTGACTCCAATTGTACTAATTGCTAAAGTTGCGTTTTTAGGCAATCCATCAAAGCAAAAGTCAAAGCTGCTTTTATATGCCCATGATACGGTCGGTATTACCGTCATACCGTAATCCTGCATAATCTGGCCAATCAGTCTCGATCTGTAAATATTCCATACCTGCATGGCTATTGGCATATCTAGATACAAGCTCAAATCCGGGGTCAGTACACAATCAAAATCAGTTAGCTTTTCAATATAAAAGTCCGGACGCTGCCAAATTCGCTCAAATTGGTAATCATCCAAAAAGAAATGCACACCCGCTTCGTGATCTGGTTTATTTAACACATAATTAAAACCTTGTAATTTATTAGGTATATGATCCACACCCTCCAAGACCGGCATATCGTATTTTCCCTCTGTACGCGTGTCATCATAATCGAAAAGATTGTACTGATTGATGGTTGTATCTCTGTGAAAATCCTCTGTATCTTCTTCTATTGGTTCTGATTCTGGATTATCTTCTCCAAAATCCAATCCTGTGACAGACAAGTCAAATCCAAATTGGCTCATATCAATTGTTTCAAATTCAGCAAGTTCTATATTCAATAGTTCCTTATCCCAATTAGAATACTCTGCCACTCTATTATCTGCCAGTCTGTATGCCTTTATTTGCTCGTCTGTGAGATTTACAGCATGAGCTATTGGTACTTTATCCATACCTAAAGAAAGTGCCGCTTTTAGCCTCGTATGGCCTGTGATAATGATATTGTTATCATCTACTAAGATTGGTTGTTGAAAACCAAAAGCCTTGATAGATGCTGCAACCTTTTCTGTAGCTTCTCCGTCATTATGTCTAGCATTCCTATGGTATGGTTTTATGGATTTAATATCCACATATTCAATTTTTAGATTATCCATGTTTTACCTCAATAAAAGCCTGTGTAACTTGATTATAAATACACAGGCTAGGGGATTTTTACGTTTATTTCTTCAAAGGCAAGTATTTATAAGTGGCATAAAAATATGTATCAAACCATTTATTGAGATGTGTATAAGCTGGACTGGGACTTAGATAAAGTATTTTTTGACACGCGCCAATTACATTGATGTTTTCATACACATATACCTCTTTAATTGTTTTCAGTAATTTCTTGTCCGATTTTTGGACGATTTCAGCTGTAACCGTGTTGAGATTGACAAAAAATATTGCTTCTTCGGTATTGTTTTGTAAAAAACTCTCATGTATCTTTTGCTCTAGTATCGTTTTTTTAGGATTTTTCTTATCTCTCAAAAAATACCATTTGAGCCACGTTATTTCTCTGCGGTGTATAACTGATAGGCGCTCTATTTTCTTTTTAGTCATCCCTTACCTCATAAACATCACCGATTTTTATATTTTCCCACTCTGATTTTTTTAATGAAAAAGTTTCTTTTATTTCCTTTTTATCAATTTTGCCTTTTATTTTTATCAAATACTTTTCGGGATAGAATACTGGTACCATAACTTTTCCCGTATAGATATATGTAACGTATGAGTGGTCTATGTATTTATCAATCACAATACCTTTATCCAACTTATGGCATCCAGATAATGATATTAACATCAAAAATAAAACAACTGCCTTTAAGCATTTATTTATCATCTAAACCTCCTCTATGTCAAAAACAATCTTGTAATACCCTTTTTCTCCGCTCAAGCCACCATACCTAAAAGTCATTGATTTAATAACTTTGTAATTATCATCTACCCAAATTCCCGCATCAGTCATACCATCTATGATAGCTTTGACAGTCGGATAAAGATTAGGCGGATCAAGTTTTGATTTTGTAGGACTAAACACTGTGACAGTCACCTCGCACGGTCTTTTATGTGAAAACGGGACATGTTTTCTTGGCATTTCACTTGTTACTTGATATAAAGCTAAATTTCTAATGTGTCTTGTCATTTTCGCCTTGACTTGTGGATGTAATCTATCGTTAGAGTTGATAACCATGTTTAGAGATTTTAACTTTGTGTTTCGTTGTAAAGAAAACTCAAATTTCATAAGATATAATCCTTAATGAGTGTACCTTTAATTACTTGTATTCATCAATCATTCTGTGTTTATAATCACTCATTTTAATTTCCTCTTTTCTTCAAATATTCAGGTTGCTCGTAAACATTACCTATAACTTCATTTTCTTCAATTTCAGTCCACAAATGCACCGTTCTTATCTTTGATCCCTGTTGATTGCATGAGGATAAAGTTTTCGGACTCTTGCCAATCATCTCCGTCTTCGTCAAATATTTTTACGGATTGGAAAAGTCCGTCTTGCATATCTGCATCTATCATTCCTAATTTTTTATGAGTTTTATCCCGCGCTCTAAATTTTGGTATCATCCCAAATCCTCCTTAAATAAATAAACTAGCTAACCAAATTAAGAATGAACATGTAATGATTTTTGAAATACTACTTTTTACAGCGTATGAATAATCTTCATAAGATTCTTTTTTGCTGGATAATACAGGGAAAATAAAATATAGTAGCGCATCTATTCCTAATGCTTGCCATACTGTAATTTTGCCAACTGGAACAATTGTTGTGATAATTTCATTCCAACCATACTGAACCACAAATGGCCATACAACGATTACAAATACCGTTCCTAAAACAATTCCTAATTTTTTCATTTTCCAACTCCTCTCAAATTCTTGTAAGTTTTCAACTGCTTCATCTGCTGTAATTTTAGTTTCTTTCGTCATTTTGTTTTTCCTCCAAAAAATCATATATTGTTGTTTGATAATAATTAGTATTTTCAAAATAAACTGGTTTGAAACGTCGAGAGCATCTGCTCTTGTGCTGCTTTGTAAAAATTCTTCTTGATTTCAAAACCATAAGCTGATCTATTCATCTCAATAGCCGCTCTTAATGTTGAGCCGCTACCTGCCACTGGGTCAATCACCACATCACCCTCATCTGTAAATATTTCTATCAGTCTTTTCAAGACTGGGATAGGTTTTTGTGTTGGATGAATGGTAGGATAACTACTATCTTTTTCCCAAGGCGCATGATTCAAAATCATAGTACCGTTATTATTGAATTTAGGTAGCTTATCCCGATATAATACCGTTGCTTCTTCAACCGCTCCCACAATTTTCATATTTGCCTTTAGCACTTGTGGACTGCTCTTTTTAGTAAAATACAGCGGATAAGCGTTGTTAAATCCATGCTTTTTGCCACACTCAATAACCATTTCTCGTTGTTGCCAAGCGTGAAAGACAATCATTGCTGGAGCTTTACCTTTTTCTTTAGGCTCTTTCTTCAAGAGACGAGAACAGAAATCAAAGAAATTATTGATTTTAAAATCAGTGTCTGTGTCAAAGAAAGATTTTCCTGCCAATTTACTCTCACCATTTTTATTATCTCCATCCTCATACCATCTAGGGTCAGATGCATAGGCGTTGTTTCCTAAATTGTAAGGGATGTCAGCGATAATTAGCTGCGCTCGTGGTATGTTATAGCGTTTGGCATTTTCAAAATGGTCGTTGAATAATTCGTATTTCATTCAACACCTCACTTCAAAAGACTTTGCAATTGCTGCAATTTATCTTTACTATCAAGTAAATCAAGATAGACATCCTGTCTTACTAAGATATAACCTGCTAAATCATGACCTGTTATTTCTTCGTTACCAGGCAGCAACTCTAACTGTTCTGATGGAATTTCTTCTGATGAGCTAGAGGCATTATCAGCTTTTTTCTTTTTGGTAAAAGTATTTGTGACTACCACAATCTCTGTTTCATCATTTAGAAAAGCTGAAATCGGGCTGTTGAGCGCTTCTGCAAATGCATCAATTTCAATTGTGGTAGGGTCAGTAACATTTCTTTCAATGTCGCTCACTCGATTTTGAGTAATGCCGACGATAGGGGCAAGGTCATATTGGGTCAACCCTGCCTCTTTGCGGATAGCTCGCATTTTTGCTCCGTCAAAAACTTTCATTTAAACACCTCCCCGCCATCTGAGTACCATCTGTTTTTAAGTACATGACGTGCAATCTCGCATTGCACTTGTGGTTTCTGATAATAATCCACTTTTGCTTTATGCTTTTTGATAGCTTGCATAGTGTGAATTGTAACAATCGCTGCCCATGTGATAGACATCAAAGTTGTAAGTACCATAACGATTTCAATTTTTGTCATTTTCTGTTTCCTTTTCAAATTGGTTTAGCACTGTCTGAAATATATCCAAAAGTAACTTTTGAGGTATATTAGACCGTTCATTATACGATTTAGAAAAATTACCCCATTCAACTTCTGCTGGATTTATATCATTGTTGAGATTTAGAAATAAATTGCTTGCAAATTTGGTCGGCTTTTGCAAAGGGTAATCATAGTTGTTGTACCTTGTTGGGTTTTTATAAGGTAATGGAAAGCCTATAATAGTTTCTATATACTTCCATAATCTCCCTGTTGCTGGGTTTTCAATTATCCAATATTTAGGCTGATATCTCTTTATAATTTCAATGGTATTAAAGGCGCATAGCTCACCGTTAACACGTTTCATAAATTGCCTATCATAGCGATAATTATTGTACGCATCCTCATAGTCTTTTTTCGCTCGAATAGTAAACATACTGGGTGGTATTTGAGGTTCAAATAGACTATCTGATAAATCTTCCTGTTTCCAACAAGCGTTGCCATTTGCGATTGCACTAGCATTTGACCAACTTTCACAAGGTGGACTTGCTATGATTAAATCTGGATGTGGTAGCTTGTCAAGCGTATCAAATAGCTTATTATCACCAAATAACCGTGAGTAATCTGCAAGATTTAGGGGAATAAAATGATTGTTCTTGTTTTCGATATCTATCCCAATCGGATATACTTCAATATTTGCCCCCCCGAACTATTAAGCGTGTTGATAGCTTTAGTATATGAGCCATTACCACTATCAAACAATGCCCATACTATCATTTTCTGCACTATATCACCCTCTCATCTTATTTCTGATGGTGAAAGAGTGTTTAGGTGGTGCATCCTCAAAAGCATCTTTAAACTCCTGATTGATTTTATGGATATTGAAAGGCTCGTAAGCGTGGAAATAAAATCCATGCTCATCAACATAACCCTCTACACCAGTTGACCAACTTAAAAATACTGATTGTTGACAACTGGGGCATGTGATGCCTTTTCGGTGGCTTGGTATCTTTAGAATTTTACAAAATCCGCAAAACGGACATTGCAAATCAACTTTTACTTTGTTCATTGGTTACTCCTTGCAATTTCTTGTATTTTTTCAAACACCGTTTACAAAAATACTTTTCCTTAAAATACTTTTCCTTTCCATCAAATTTTATTTCCTCAGCCCCAAGAGGTACTTGCCAATACCTCTTGCAATGCGACCACCCTGTTACAATATTGAATAGATGAGGTTTCGCATTGCCATGTATATATCCTGTGTTGTTGCGTTCTTCTGATGCTAAAGGTAGTTCCCATCTATGTCCAACCATACTTAGAACCTCCTAGAAAGGCAGATCATCATCTGAGATGTCCAAAGGATTTGTCGTATTCCCTCGGAAAAACGATGTCTGCTCTGCTTCTTTGCTAAAATTAGGCATCGAGTTTGTGTTGCCATAATTTGAACTGTTTCCTGTTTGGAAATTACCACTTTGGTTTTGGCTGTTTCTGCTCTCTAGTAATTGAAAACTATTAGCAATAACTTCTGTGACATAGACGCGTTGACCTTGCTGATTTTCGTAGTTACGTGTCTGAATAACACCAGTAATACCAATCAAAGCGCCTTTTTTAGCCCAATTTGCGAGATTTTCTGCTTGCTGACGCCAGATAACACAATTGATAAAGTCTGCCTCACGTTCCCCATTTTGGTTTTTAAAGTTACGATTGACAGCAAGAGTGAAAGTTGCGACTGCTTGATTGCTTTGCGTATATCGTAATTCAGCATCTCTAGTCATTCGACCAACTAAGACAACATTATTTATCATCCTCTTTGTCCTTTCTCGTATTTCGTTCTCCTATCAAGTAACCCAAAAACAGCCACAAGATAGCCATGCCTACCTCTTTTATAAATTCAATAATCATCTTCTTCTCCAAATTCTATTCCTAACCTTGATTTTTCAGGTTCTCTATAAATAATCAAAGCTGATGTGTGGTAATATGTGCAACTTACTCCGCTATCGGCAACCGCTGCAATATTTGACTGAAACTTAATGTCTATAATATCTATCAATTCATTTTGTTGAATAAAATCATTGATTAGCACATCTATTTCTTGATAATTGCTAAAACCATATTCCACTTCAATAAATTTTGTTTTTATCATTGCATGCCTCCCAAGCTAACAACTTCTTTTATTTCAAAAATTAGATTACTCAAAGACATCTAACGTACCTCCTGCCAACTCACTTTCAGTTTTACCTTGTAACAACACTTCAAACGATACTCCATTAGTTTCAAGCCACTCTTTAAACAACTTAGCTTGAGGATTGCCACCCGGAAATGTCAAACGCAAATCATAGCTTACCGCTTCGTTAGTCTCAAATTTTGCCATCTCTGGCGTTGTTTCTTGTGGTTCGGGTGCGATTGGGTCACTTTCCAAAATCTCGCCTGTATCAGCGTTAAAAGCCTTGATTTGAGCGTTAGCATTTTCTTTAGCTATACGTTCAATTTCTGCTTTACGTTCTTCCTCTGCTTTAGCCTGTGCCTCCTGTTGCTCTTTGCGTAATACAATAGCATCGCGGTCAGTTTTCATAATCTTTAAGACATCTACAAGAGTTTTCCCGCCTTCAAGATGTCTGATATAAGCATCTGCTGGCAAGTTGTATTCATTAGCTTGATCCAGAATAGCCTGTTTGTTTGCTTTAAATTCTTCAAGAGCATCAAACTCTACTAATACCAAACCATCCATTTCATCAAGCGTTGATTTCTTGAGTTCAAATTTACCTGTTTTAAAGTATTTCTTGAGGCTGTATTCATCGTAACGATCTTCAAATGTGGATTTTTCAAGCCCTAACTCTATACACTTGCTTTCAAAGGCTGCTCGGACAATATCCACGCGCAGCAACCGCTCGTGTTCATCAATCGCATTAAGTCCCTCTGACATAGCATCTGTTACAGCTTTAATAGGCTTGATGACTTTTTCTTTGACCCACTTATCAAAGTCTTTTGCCGGCTCATTGATTTGTCGGTTAAAATCTTTGCGTTGAGTGTCTAAACCCCCAATCAGCTTATTAAAGCGGGTGCGCTCTTCATAAACTTCTTTGTAATTATCAACAGTTACCTCGCGACCGCTATACTGTGCAATGGCTGCGGCTACTTGTGCCTCAATCGCCTCACGGTCAACCTTGATGGTTGCTGGTGTGAAATCTACCTTGATTTCTGTTAGAGTGCTATTAGTTATATCTTTTACCATCTATTTTCTCCTAGTCTGTATAAATTGCTATATTCCCAGAACGCTTTGAGTACCCAAAACATAAATTGCCATTATCACAAATTAAAGCTAATTCTAATGTCGATAAGCCCGGCTTGTTTTTGATAACTTCGTATAGCGAATGGGCGTATCCGCCACCCACGGGATCGTACACCACATCTACGTTTTCTTGTTCCTCGCTAGTCATTTTGTCATAATCCCATTTAGCTTTGATGCTATATTTTTCTTTCAGTTCTTTCAGCGCCGCTAAATTAGATTGTTGTTTTAGGTCTTCATTTTCCGTAAATGCCCACGGCGAATAAATTTTGTTTTCTGTCATTTGTCGCTCCTATAAATTATTAAAATCATTTTGCCCTCTAGCTTTTGCAATTTGACTGTTTAAGTAGTCAATAACTGTGTCAAAATGAATGGTTGGTATATCGTGGAAATCACGTATTTTATAATGCTGTAATACATAATTTTCAACTTGGTCAAAGTTAGCATTTTTGAGCTGTGCCCAAGTACGAACTTTGCCATAAACTGCCTTGTACTGCTCATTGTCAATAAAATCTGATTGAGCCGCATTATTTTGTTGTGATTGCTGATTATTTTGAGATTTTTGATTGTCTTGCTCTTGATGTTGCGGCAGTTGTTGGTTTTCTTCATCTGGATACTCATCAACATCTTTCTCGCCGATAGCAAATAAGCCCTGTAAAGCGTATTTTCTAGCGTATGAGCCTACCGCTCCCGTCCATTGAGGTTCTTGCATTTGTTTAAACTGTCCTCTCTGTGTATTTAACACTGGTACTGGACTTAATTCAGCAAATGCTGTTGATTGATATTTTTCGTTGAGCTCATCATTAAGAGCTACTGCTGTTGCTTTGATGAAAATCTTATTTGATAACTCGATCAGTTCATCGGTGACAATTATAGACCAATCGCTCTTTAACGCTTTAAAAACTGTATAGATGTCCTCTGCATTTCTAAATGCGTACTTGACATCTCCTTTTTTCTTCTTCTCTAACTGCATTTTGCGTTGAAGTTCTGCAAAAGTTAAATCTGCCATAAGTTTATCCTCCTAGATTGCTAAAATGCACATCCCATGAATAATCTGAAAAATCATCGTTACAAATATCTTTGACTATATCGCCTTTTGAAATTTCAATTTCTTGGGTAAATTCCATACCCATTTCAAAGGTAAAAATTTTAATATCAACATCAAACTTACTAGAAATCTCTTGATAATTTTCTGCGATAGCTGCCCACGCTTGTTTGAAATCTTGTATCTCAATTATTGGCAAATCATCATATAACCAAATTTCAATAGTATCACCCTCGATGAATGCTCGCCTTGTTCCGTTGATGTAAAAGTAAGAATTGGCACTTTTGAATACCAGCACTTGACCATCGTATTTTTCCTCAACTGTTACGCCTTTGTCCTCAGCAAGCATATATTTTAACGCTGATGTGATATTGTCAGCCTTACCTCTTAATTTAATAGTTCCCTCTGCCCAATTTGGCATAATATTCCTCCTAAGCCACTTCTGTTTTTGCCATGCGCTTGTAAATTCGCTGCTCTTTGTCAATATCGTCTAGCATTTCTACTAGCGTTTCTTTTTTTGCTTTATATCTATTGCGAGATTTCCATTTTACAAACAACCTGAACCCCTCATAGTCAATAAATACAATCTTGTGTGTTGGGTTATTTACAAACATCCGAAAATCTGGATGCTTTCGCATTTCATCAACCCATTTTTTGGCGGTGCTAATTCCTAGCCCCTCCCATTGCTGGAGCAAATGGGCATAATCACCATGTGTTGCTTTCTCATTTACTCCAACAGGTTTGTAAGTTATTTCTGCTTTTGGCATTTTAAGCCCTCCTGTGGATATTTTTTGTGAAATCTATATATATTATTTATTTAATTATTATTAGATTATTGTATTAGTTAGTATTTATTAGTTCGTAAATTTTCAAAAATGAATTTTTTAAGATTTGAATTTTTAGGATTTGAATTTTTCAAAAATGAATTTTTTAAGATTTGAAAAATTACGAATTGAATTATTTTTGCGAGTTATTAACGGGTTATCCACAACTTATCCACAAGCTAATTAGATAAACTTTTTTCTAACTTCGGTAAAATATAATCCTCAAAATACCAATCTACTATCTTAAAATCTGCCGCAAATCTATAAGTTTCAATCCCCTTTTTATACCCTTTGCTCTTTTTAACAGTTCTCATATAACCGACTTTTTCAAGTTGTTGGAAATACTTATCGACCGTTGAACGTGATAGACCTGTACGTTTAGCAATTTCCTCTGGATAAATCCTCCAATCAGGTTTATTGATCAATATCACAAGCATAATGCCTTTTGCCGTAATATCTATTTCAGGGTCATTGATTAGGTCGTTATTGATAACTGTATAATTTGCACCGCTGTTCTTATGGAAAGATATATTGCAAATCCATTATTTGCTCACCTCCCATCTATCTCTGAACATGTTTTCTTCCTTTCTAGCATGCGCTAAAACTGTGAGTGTATCGACAACATCTAACCCTACCAAACTGTTTATCAGAACCTCGCTCAATTGATAGTATTTTCGCTGCCAATTTGTAACTAATTTTTGTTGAATAGTATCTAATTCTTTCATTTTGTGATATACTATAAGTAGTTATTTTTGCTTTTGCGCCTCACTGGGATTGTCGTCCCGTAGGCGCTTTTTTTGATATAATTGACTTATCCTAGATGAAAGGGGGATAAGTAATGATTGCTTGTAATATTGTGATTTATGGGCAAGTTGAACCTGTTCAAATGACACTACCCGCTATTCCTACTATCGGCTCTGTCATTGCAAGATCATCAGACCCTAAATCTGAACATTATTTAGTCGAATGTGTTGAATATATCAACGGACATGATACTGTCAATTTACATGTTCAACCATTTCCTAATCAAGTTAGTGCTGTCAACGCTATTGATGGTTTCAGGAATAGTAGGTAAATCTACTACCTTAAACCAGTAGTTATCTAGCACTTTCTTAT
>ERZ773134.1589-NODE-1589-length-18881-cov-4.328854_pt1 | contig 18881 bp, 7 predicted proteins | sample MGYA00580856_ERZ773134 | MGnify/ENA primary metagenome ERZ773134 (study PRJEB29015, sample SAMEA2737823) | human gut metagenome | biome: human gut; feature: human-associated habitat; material: faeces | place: China | collected 2012 ... | reverse complement strand
CTTTTATAGCCTTGAAAATATCTAAAAAACCTTCTTCTAATTGTTCGTCTGTTAAATTCAGTTTATTAAGGTCTTGTATTTTTCCATTTTCTAAAACCGTCTTTAATATTTTATAAACTTCATCAGTTATTTCAGCTATTTTCCCTGTACCCGTATCATAAAAATATTTCTTTTCTTCAGCTTTAAACACTCTTCCTAGTCTAGGTGTATAGTAATCACTTAATATTCGCTTTACCTCTCTATTATTTTCTAATTTTATTAGATACTTTGAATCAAGCATTTTATCATTCACCCCCGCTTTATTTAACTTAACTATAACAACTTATGTGAATTTGTTTATTAAAAAATCATATAGATATAGTAAATATTTAAAAATAAAAATATTAAGATTTCTTTATTTTCCTGATAAAGAAATGCTAATATATAACATTCCTTAATTTATTTCAATATAAAACCTCCACTAGTTTTCAACTAGTGAAGGTTAAAAAATTAATATTTCTTTGTCATTATATTTCAACTACAATTGTCAATTCATTATTTTCTTGAAATGCTTTTATTGTACTCCCTTGTTTTTCTATTATTGTTTTTGCAATAGCTAGCCCTAATCCATTTCCTTCGTAACTATTTTCTCCTCTATAAAAAGTATTAAATATTTTATTTACATCAACTTTATTTACACTCGAAAATTTATTTGTAATGGACAAAGAAACTTTATCTTGATTATTTACTGTTAAATTCGTTATAACTTCTGAGCCTCTATCTGCATATTTAACAGCATTCCTATATATATTTATCAATGCTCTTGCAAAAAGCTCTGAATTCACATCAACGTACACGTTTTCTTCTAAATTATTACTAAGTGTTATATCATGTTTTTTTCTTTCAACATATAAGGATTCTTGTATCTCAATAATTATGTCTTCTAATTTTATATTTTGTTTAGTTAATAAATCAGATTGAACACTATATTTTGATAACTCAAAAAATTTATTTATTAAAGTTTCTAACTGATGAGAACTATCCAAAACTATTTCTAAATACTTATTCCCTTTTTGTCTATCTAATTCTGGATTATCTATTAATAAATTTGTGTAACCTATTATCGCTGTTAATGGTGTTTTAAGATCATGAGCTAAAAACATCATCTCTTGATTGTACTCTATAAATTGAGCTTTTATTTTTTCAGATAAATCATTTTCTAATTTTATTAGTTCTTCTATTTCTCTATCTATAGAAATAAATTCCAATCCATCTTTAACTTTCTCACCTTTTCTTATACTTATAATTCTCTGAGTAATATTATTAACAAAGTTCTTACTTTCATTTTGAAAAAATATATAATTAATATAAAAAGTGATAATAAACACACAGATTATACCAATAACAATATGATTTCTTAAAATTTGCCAATCTAAAATTCCACTAGTATATACTTTACCTAAGTACTTAACTTCTTTTGTTTCAAACAAATAGTTCTTTACAAAAATATCATGTATATTACTCCCAAGTATTATATAAACTATAAACAAAATAAGTAGGAAAAACAACAAACTTTTTATTAATAATCTTTTTTCTTTAGTCAACATAATAGCCAACTCCCCATGACGTTTTTATATATTTATGATTATCAAAACTATCATTTAACTTCAATCTTAAATTTCTAATATGTACAGCCACTGAATTACATTCTCTATTATAGTAATCATCTCCACTAATTAACTTAAATAAATTTTCAGTTGATATAATTTTCCCTTTACATTTTATTAGCTCTTTTAAAATCTTATATTCTGATTGGGTAAGATCTAACTTTTTATCATTTTTAAATACCATCTGTTTGTCCATATCGATTTCTAAATCTTTATAATATATGATGGTATAATTTGAATTTTTGCTATATTCTTCATTTCGCCTAATCATTGCATTAACTCTAGCAACCAATTCACTTGGATCAAAAGGTTTTTTCAAATAATCATCAGCTCCCTTGCCTAATCCATCTATTACATCTAAATTGGTATTTCTTGCACTAACAAGAATAATCGGATACTTATACTTATCTCTCAATTTTATTAACATCTCTATACCATCTATTTCCGGCATCATTATATCTAACAACAAGATATCGGGAATGTTGTCGATTAAATATTCTAATGCATTGACTGGTGACAAAAAAGTTACAACATTATAATTAGCATTTTCTAAATAAATTCTCATGAGATCTGCTAACCTTTCATCGTCATCTACAATTACAATGTTTTTTTTCAATAGTCTACCTCTTACTCTCAATTTATATTTTTTTATTTATCTTTATTAATACCTTGTTTTTAAATATGCAAAATAATCATCTTACTTACAGTATTCTATTACAAATAGTATATGATATCTTAACTGATTATTCAATATTACATTCAATTCAGTAATAAAAAAACATGGCAGTCCGAAGACCGCCATACTACCTCTCAACTCCTTTATGATGCTCCAACTTTTTTATATTTTCTTTATTCTTACTTTTTAAATCGCCTATTTGCCCTAATATAGATTTCTTTCCTTTATTTTTCTTCTTTAACTGTTCTCTTGTTTTTAAAAGTTTAGTAGATAGAATACGCACGTTCTTATATTCTTTTCCATTATTATCTATAAATGTCTTTACTTGTCCAAATATCTTTACGAAATCTCCTTTTCTATAGTTTGCTACATCCTTTGCTTTTTCTCCATAAGCCGAACATCTTGTATAGATTTTATTTCCTTTCTCGTCTTTTGATACTACTGAAAAATTACTTACTTTAAATTTTTCACCATTTGCATTTTCTTTTTCTAGATTTTTAACTTCTCCAACTATATTTCCTACCAAATTTACTAAATCATCTTTTTCTTCAATACTATTTTCATTTTCAACAATTTTCCCTTGCTCTTTCATTTCATCAATCATATAATCGAAACCTTCACTCAATAATACACTTGTATCATTTTCCATATACTTATCATATATCTCCTCAAGAGCCTTTTCGTCATCTATTCCTTTTTCTATACCTACAATCGCTTTTATAAAATCCTTGTAATTGTCATTTGCCATTTTTTTAATATTCTCTCTAATATCTTTGTAATACATATATTTATCCTCCTGTATTTCAAATTGCTTTATTTTATCCAATGTTAATACTGGTTCGTCTACATCTTTTTCGATAAAATCTGTTAACTAAAATTTATTATTATCTAAATTTTCTATTTCCTGTTCTAATAAGCTTGATATTAATTTTTTGAATTTTTACATCAAATGTAAATTTTCCCTCTAAGAAAATCTTCAAACTTATCTTTTTCAAATCCCATATCTACCTTTAAATAAATATAAGAACAAAATCTGACCCTCTTATTACCTTTCTTGTATCTTATCATTTTTATCTTTTATCTCTTCTATTCTTTCTTGCTCTTTAAATTCTGCAATTTTTTCTAATATAGACTGCTTTTCTTCTTTAGCATGAAAATTATAAGTAGATTCAAAATAATCAGAATCTTTAAAGTCATTATCATATCTATCAGGAATTCCATCATTATCCAAGTCTAAATTTAATGGATCATAAAAATTACCTTCATCATCTATTTCAAATCCAAGAATTTCCTTTAACTTTTTTTCATCAACTGCTAAAAGCTCACTAAAATCCCAAAAGCCAATATCCGTCTTTATTTGTATTAACTCTTCCAAATCACTTGCGTCCAAAGGATCATAGGTGTACTGAAAGCTGTCAATTATAGTATTATCTACATAGGTATTCATTTTATAATTTTCCAAATCTAAACTAATTTGTATCTCATGTTTTTCATCTGGTGTAGTTGTATAAGCTATTCTTATGTCATTTAAATCAGGAAATAGGTTATCAAAATCTTCTACTTTGTTATCTTCTTCATATTCTCTATTCAAGAAATTAATTAATTCTTCCTTTACTTCTTCTAGTAATGGATTATCTTGGCTTATATCTTCACTTTTTCCCATATCTAGTAAATTATTTACTTCTGCAAGTCTTAGTGTCTTATCCTTTAAAAGTTCAGCTTGTGGAAATGTCTTTTGTATTTCAATTTTGGCTGTTTGAAATTGCTCTTCTGTATCTTTTAGTTTTGAAATTGTATTTTCTAATCTTTCTGGTAATTTATCTAATACATTATCTATTCTTGTTATATTACCTATTTCATCTGTTCCAAACTCTCCTCTATATTCTCCCTTACCTTTTAATATAAAGTTATATTTATTGAAAAAAGAATCATATTTTATGGATAAATCAAAATTTCTATATTCACCTATTTTTTCTCCATCTTTATCCATTTCCCTATATATTTTAACTCCCTTAATTTTGTTCAACAAAAACTCTCCAGCTATTTTCTTATCTATATACTTCTTTCCGTCAATAATTAGAGAGGTAAATTTATTATCTTCTTTTAAATTTTTATCTACTTCTCTATAAGGCTCAACATTTTTAATATCTTCCTTTAAGTTCTCTATCCTTTCTTTTAATCTTTCTATTTCCTTTGGATAAAATTTAACTACTTTATCTTCCAGCTTGTAAAGATTTGATTTAAAATTGGACTCTAGCATTTTAAGTTTAGAAACTTCAACATCAAGGTCCATCTTCTCCTTTATTAATGGATTTCCTGTTGCAAGAGCTTTGATTTCGGCATAGTTTAATGTGGCTTCGTCTACATCTTCTGCAACTCTTACAGGAGTCTTTGACGTCATAATTTGGGAAATATATTTTTGTTTATTCTCTAAGGTTTGGAAAAGGTAGGCATCAAAAGTATTTTCTGTTACATATCTAAATATATGGACTTCCTTATTCCCATTTCCCTGCCTAACAATCCTGCCTGCCCTTTGAGAAAGATCAGCAGGTCTCCATGGTATATCAAGATCGTGAATTGCAATTAGTTTGTCTTGGGCATTAGTACCTGCTCCCATTTTCTGTGTTGAACCAAGTAAGACTCTTATTTCTCCCTTTCTTACCTTATCAAAGATAGCGTCTTTTTCCATATTGTTTTTTGCCTTATGAATAAATTCTATTTCATTTTCAGGTACTCCCATATCTATAAGTTTTGTTTTAATATCATCATAGATATTAAAATCACTACTTGGTGTAGACATATCACAAAATATTAATTGAGCAGATTTTTTATCTTTATATTTATCCCAAATGCTAAATACATTGCTTACACAGGCATTCACTTTACTATTCTGATCATCAGAAAGTAAAGGATTGATTAACCTTTGGTCAAGTGCCATTTTCTTTCCGTCATTTGTAATCAAAAGCATATTATCAACGCTTGCGTCCACTTCCTTATTTCTAACCTTATCTGCTCTCTCGGAAAAAGTTTCAAGAATTTCTTTTTGTTCTTCGGTAGGCTTTGTTTTTATAGTTTCATAATGGGCAATTGGTGTAGGAAGATTTAAAACATCAGCTGTTTTAATATCCATAAATCCTTTTACAGTATTCATAAGTTCAGGAAGATTATAAAATTTTGCAAATCTGGTTTTGCTCCTATAACCATTACCCTCAGGATTTAATTCTATTGCCGTTATTGTTTCTCCAAAAGTAGATGCCCAAGAATCGAAATGTTGCAATTTCATCTTTTTTAATTCATCATACTGTAAATATCTCTGCATGGTATAAAGTTCAGCCATACTGTTACTTACTGGTGTACCTGTGGCAAATACTAATCCTTTATTATTAGTTATTTCATCCATATAGCGGCATTTCATAAGCATATCTGATGATTTTTGTGAATCTGTAGAAGTAATTCCTGCTACATTCCTCATTTTAGAAAATAGATAGAGGTTTTTGTAGGCATGGGCTTCATCTACAAATAACTTATCTACTCCCAGTTCTTCAAAGGTTACAACGTCATCTTTCTTATAATCAGCATTTAGTTTTTCTAACTTTGTCTCTAATTTTTTCTTTGTTTTTTCTAATTGCTTTACAGTAAATCTTTGATCCCTTTCTCTTTTATATTCATCTATATAGTCAATGATTTCATCAATTTGACCTTGCAATTCATATTCTTGTCTTTCTTTTGATATAGGAATTTTTTCAAATTGACTATGTCCTATAATCACGGCATCAAAACTTCCTGTAGCAATACGACTGCAAAATCTTTTTCGTCTATCTGGTGTGAAGTCTTTTTCTGTGGCACATAATACATTAGCTCCTGGATAAAGTTCATTAAATTCTCTTCCAAATTGCTCTACGATGTGATTAGGAACAACAAACATTGACTTATTACTCATACCAAGTCTTTTTGACTCCATGGCTATACCTATCATTTCAAAGGTTTTTCCTGCTCCTACTTCATGGGCAAGTAAAGTATTTCCACCAAACAAACCTCTTGCTATGGCATCTTTTTGATGTGCTCTTAATTCTATTTCAGGATTCATTCCTTCAAAAGTAAGATTAGATCCATCATATTCCCTTTGTCTTATGGAATTGAATCTTTCGTTATAATCTTCTACTAATCTATTTCTTCTTTCCACATCATCAAATATCCAGCTTTTAAATTCTTCTTTTATCATCTCTTGCTTACTTCTTGCAAGCATTGTTTCTTTTTGATTAAGCACAGATTTTTTCTTCCCATCACTGTCTTCTACTTGGTCAAATACCTTAGTATCTCTTAAATTTAAAGTATCTTCTATCAATTTGTAGGCATTTACCCTATTTGTACCATAGGTAAAAGAAGCAAGGTCATTGTCCCTATCAGAGCTTTTTCCTTCAACTCTATATTCTCCTGTAAAGTCAGAATACTTAATATCTATATTCCACCTTGATGAAACTGGTGTTTTCAACAAATCAAACATAAATTTTTTGTAATCTTGTTCCGGTATCCATGTTGCACCCATTCTAACTGTAATCTCACTTGCATCTAGTGCTTTAGGCATTACTTCCACTAGCTTTGCTTTTTGAAAATGTAACTCTTCTAATTCTATTTTTAATAGTTTACTATCCTCTAGATTTTCTTCCTTTCCTAACTCTTTTTCGATGTTTTTAATATAAGAGTCTACAACTTCAATTTTATCTCTTATATTTCCTGACAAGTATTCATCAGCACTTACGTAAGGTCTTGAAAAATCTCCTAGCTCTTTAGCAGACTTAAATGGATTCATATCATTAGGTTCAAAGGAATCTAAATTTAAAAATATTTCTCCCTTTAATTCTTCTATTAATTTATCTCTTGTTTTTCCTGTCAATTCTTCCATATAATCAAAATTTATTTTACCTTTTTGACTAATAGAGAGTACCAGAGCATCTATTGCCCTATCTGTATGATCTATTATTACAGCTTTTTTTATAGTTCTCTTGTTAAAGATGTCAGATTTTCCTATAAAGTTGCCTTCTTTATCTAATTTTTCCAAAGTTGAAATTAAAGAAAAATTGGCATCTTCTCTAAATAACTTTTTATTGGTTTTTGAATTTAGTCTTCCATGCTTGCTATTGAAATCATCGTAGAATTTATTTAGATTTTCTTGTTCTTTTTTTATCTCTTCATCTGAATAGTCTTCTTTTTGATAGGTTATAACTTTCCTTAGACTTTCATTTAATCTTAAATATTCTTTTACCTTATCTTTATCCTTTTCATTTAAGGATATTTTTTGCATAATTGAATTTTCTCTAAAATATATTTCATCATCCACTAAAGCAAAAGAATAGTTTTTAACACTATCATCAGCTGGTATTGTTTCTTCTCCTAAATCATCATTTATTTGAGCTTCTTCATACATACCTTGGATATTTTTAATGGCTTTTTTTAGTCCTTGTTCTAAAGAAATATCTTTATTTTCAATACATGCAAGGCTTGTCCCAAATCTTGACGGTATTTCTTCCATAGTCCCTATTACCATCTGAGGATTATCTACAAAGTATTTATTATATATTAGTCCTTTTGCATCTTTGTCTAGCTTTATCCAGTCTTCATCTATCTTTAATAGCCTATCTCTCTTTTTTAAAAAGATTATATCTGAAGTTACTTCTGTTCCAGCTACCCCTTTAAATGTAGTATTTGGTAGTCTTATTGCTCCTAAGAACTCTGCCCTTTCCGATATATATCTTCTAATATCTTCACTTTTTTTATCCATTGTTCCTGAAGATGTTATAAAGGCAATGATGCCTCCATCCCTAACCTTATCTAAAGTTTTAGCAAAAAAATAATCGTGAATTAGAAAGTTATTTCTTTCATACTCACGATCTGCTACTTTAAATTCTCCAAAAGGAATATTTCCTATGGCCACATCAAATAGGTTATTAGAAAAATTGGTTTCTTCAAAGCCTTTTATTTGGATATTGGCATTAGGGTAAAGTTCTTTGGCAATTTGTCCACTAATGCTATCTAATTCAACTCCATAAAAGTTTGACTCTTTCATTTCTTCAGGTAGATTTCCTATAAATCTCCCTGTCCCAGCACTTGGTTCTAATATATTTCCTTTTTCAAATCCAAGATTAGAAAGACTTTCATAGATAGCGTCTATAACTACTTTCGGCGTATAAAAAGCTGTTAAGGTTGATTCTCTTGCCCTATTATATTCTTCCCCAGTTAGATTTTCTTTTAAAAAGTTTCTTGCATCAAGCCATTGACCTTCCTTTTCTTCATCAAATACATCAGAAAGTCCTCCCCAGCCGATATATTTTGCCAAAATTTCCTGTTCATCTTTTCTTGCACTTCTATTTTCTTTTTCTAAAACCTTTAAGACATTTATAGCTTCAATGTTGTTTTTTAATCTCTGTGAAGGTGGTAGGTTTTCTTCTTCATTAATAATTTTATAGTTTTCTAAAGAAACTTCAGAAACCCCTTCTATATTTTCTCTACCAGTCCTTATTAAATCATTATTTTCTTTCCATTCCTTATATTCTTCTAACTTCTTATCAATAGTTTCTTTTCTATGAGTGGTTAATTTTAATGAATTACCATCTCCGTCAATTTTGTCAATTCCTTTGAGGTAAGAAAAAGGTAGAGTAAATTCCCTATAATTTTTTGGATTAGACGAACTATATACTAAAAATTCTTCCTTTTCATTATCTACTCTTACTATAAACTGATCAGCAACAAGAGAAGATTTATTATTTATTACATCAAGGCTTTTATGTAAAAGCCTTGAATTGTCTTTTTTAACTTTTTCTTCGTTATTATTGTCAATATCTTCAAAGCTAATTTGTTCTACTAATTCCTCTTTATCGATAGATTGTTTTTTACTTAATATATCTTTTTCACTAGATTTATATTCTTCTAAATCTTCCTTTCTTACAAAAATATTAGAAACAGGTCTTTCTCTACTATATATTACTTCAGTAATACCACTCTTATCTATTGTACTTAAAGCTAATCTACCCATTCCAGCTTCATTAAATTCATTTTCTTTAATTAAATATTCCTTATTTCTAAATTGAACTGGTAATCCTAAAAGACTATAATCTTCTATTTCTAACGGAATTAATTCCTCTTTTTTTATAACTTCCAAATCAAGATCTTTGTAGTCATTAAAAAGAATTATTTCGCTTCCGGTAATAAAACCATTCATTAGTCCTGTGCTATCTTCTAGTTCTATAGTTTTAGGACTTGTAGTATCGTTAATGGCAGTTATAGTGTATTCTTTTCCTTTGTATCTAACATTCATACCTTCTTTAAATGGATTTTCTTCTTGCCTTGTTCTATCATTTTCAATTTGCTGATTTAAATATCCATTTAAAAGCACTTCTCTATGTTTATCATCAAGTAAATAAGGTAAGTTACTTAATATGTCCTTATAACTTTTATATTTTATGGCTTGATTAGAATTTAAAATATACCCATTGTATCGTAAGTTTTGTTTAAGAGATTTCCCCTGAGAATCTAAAATTAGCTCTACCTTATACCCTTCTTTTCCATCTATAATATTTTCTGGTTTTTTTAATAATCCATCTTCTATTTTCTTTGATAGTAGTAAGTATTCTTCATTTTGAGGATTAAAATAGTATTCTCTTTTTTCTTTGATATCCTTATCTATTAACTTGGAAAGCACTTCTTTTTTATCTCTTATTTCTTCAATTTTGGATTTTTCTTCTTGCGATAAATTTATATTAAAAGTAATTTTATTTTCTTCATTTATATGTGCTAAATTTTGATATGCTCCATTGATTTCAAGATTTTTATTAAAAACATATATATCATTATAATAATCTGGAAATTGCTGATTAAAGCTTTGAACATCTATATCATAGCCTTCCTCAAATTTTGTAACTTTATCATCAGTAATTTCAAATAAACCTTCCCTTTCCAATTCTAATACATCATTTAAATTTGTAAGGTTTGCTTCTTTCATTTTGGCAGTAATTTCATCAAACAAATTGTCTATTTTTCTGCTATCTTCAAAAGATTTCCCTTTATATAAAGTATAGATCTTTCCTTGTGAGTTTTCCTTTCTTGGATAAACTCTAATTCCTGTTTCTTCTAGTTCTATATCCTTTGTTTTCTCTTTATCTACTAAAGCGTAATAAAATCCTACTTTTACTGCTATTTTATCTTCTACAATCTCTTTTGTTAATTTTTCTTCTACTTCATTTCTTAATACTTCTAAAGCTTTTAAATCGCTTTCTTTAAAGGAATGTGAGAATAGTTTTAAGTCCTTATCAAAATAGGCATCATATGAATAATATATTATTTGATTATGGTTATTATCATATCCACTGGAAATATTTTTTATTTTTAAATATTTATTATCCTCTGTTTTAACTATATCTCCCACTTTTATAGAGAGTATCTCCTTATCATCTTCTATATTGTTTTCATGTGAATTATTTAAATATTCTCTATATCTATTTTCTATTCTAATAGCTAATTCTTTAACCTTATCTATTGCCTTCATATCATCCGGAAGATTTCCCTGTTTATCGGCAACTTCTCTCATGATTTTTGCATATTCTCTTTGGAATACAGAGTTAAAACTTGCTAAGGTATTATTTCCTAAGTTTTCTCTTGCCTTTATAATTTCATTTTCTAAAACTTTATCCTTAACTAATACATCAAAAATTCTATCTTCAATTTGATTTATTGAAATTATTTTTTCATCTATCTTATTTCCTTCTATAGTTTGATTAAGTTCTATCTGACTTTTTCCTATTTGTTCATAAAGAAATTCAAAGTCTCTTTGGTTGATCTCATTTCCATCACCTATGTCTATCTTATAGTGATCAACTATTTTCCCATCTACTATATGGTTAAAATAGAATTTGGAATACCCCTCCCACTTATCAGTCATCTGCCCATATTCATCTTCTCCTAAGGTCTTATTATGAAGTCTTATTTTTTCATCTATTTCCCTTATTTCATCTAATAGTTCTTTAGTCAGCCTTTGTCCTGTATAATCTTTTTCTATTAGACTTGAACCCTCATTAAACTCAATTATCCAATAATCATCTTTTATATGGCTATCTAAATCAAAACCTATATTCTCTTTATTTTTATTAGTATAAAATTCCTTAAATTCTTCAAACCCATTTACTATATCATCATCTATAACTTCTTTGTTAGAATTAACTACAATATTTGGAATATCATCATATCGACTTTGACTTTCTAAAAGGTAATATTCTCTTCCTTCTATTTCTTCCTTTTCTTTAATATAAAAAGTGTCATGTATTCCCTCAAGAATAATTCCATCGTCTAACTGGTCTAATGGTATATCTAATTGTTTTTCAAAGGCTATGGAATATAGTTCTTCTTTTAAAAAGTTTGGTATAAATTCATCATAAATGATAAGTTTTCCATCATCACCTATACTTGCTACAGACTGTCCTTGATAATAATATATAGAACTATTATTTGTTCTTTCTATATATACATCATTATCAGTTGGAGGCAAATCATCTTGATAATTTATATACTCCTGGCTTTCTTTTTCTGTTTTATTTATTTCCTGATCTGTTTTTTTCTCCCTATTTTCTTCAAAACTTTCTTCATCTATATATCTATTCTTTTTAATAAGATCATTAATTCTTCTTGCAACATTAGACCAAGATAGTAGTATTTCTTTTGCATTACCTTTATTATATTTTATTCCCTTCGCATCGTGCCACTCACCACTTTCTCTTGCAGCAGATAGTGCATGAGAACTTCCACCTACGCCATATTCATTTTTCAAGAAATCTGCTTGTTCTTTTAAATCATGCTTTTCAGTAAAAAATTCATATATTCTTTTCTTTCCATCAGAAAACCCGCTTCCTCTTTTTAGGCTTTCATCTATTTCATCTTGTGTTATAAAACTCTGAATAGGTGCAATATCCTTTAAATTTGTCCTATATAATTTTCTTTCTATTTCTAAATCATTGATATCATTATAGATTCTAGATAATTTATAATGATGAAATCTTAAAATATCAGGATTAATCTTATATTCTTCTAAAAATACCTCGTATTCTTTTCTGAGTTTATTTATAAAATTTTTATCTTCAAGTTTTTTCCCGAGATTTTCTTTTTCATCTGGGAAGCCTCTTCCTTTTATATCATTAAGACTCGATAGATATCTGTCCTTAGTTTCATCAGTAAGATCTCTCTTTAAATACAATAATGTTTCTGCTATTTTTTCTCTTTCATATGTGGCACTTTCTATAACCTCCACGTTGCTAGCAAATTCTCCTCTATTTAATAAATCATTAATATTATTAACTAAATCTTTCCAAGAAACTATTTGCCCTTCTCTATATCTTGCCTCATCTCCATCTTTAAAAATTGCTCCTTCCTTTCCAAACCATGCAGATATCTTTCTTCCTTCAATTTCAAGACCATTGGCTCCCCTATATATTTCTTTCAAAAAGTTTGCCTGTTCTTCTAAAGATTTACCCTTAGAAAATTCTACTATTACTGCTAATCTTCCATCTTCATGATTTCCTCCATGAATTAAAAATGTATCTATTTCTCTTTGACTTATTGGATTTGAGAAGGATATTTGCTCTCCCTGATTTTTAGCAGAAAAAAAGGAAGTAGACTCTACTTCCTCTATTTTTAGATTAAGATTATCTCCTTTTCCCCTATTTCTTGTAGGGTCATATCCATGTTCTTCTTCAATCTCAGATATTTCAGATAATCCTCTTCTTTCAGTTCTTCTGTCAGTCCCCAAGTTTCCATCATTTTGACTTCTTCCCTCGTGATAAAATCCTCTATCTCTTTTTCCTTTGATAGAAGATGATCCATCAATATCCCTTGCAAATACATTATCTGATAATCCTCTTCTTTGTTCTCCTTGAGAAAGTTCAATCTCATCCTTCCCCATCTGTTGAGTTTCTTTAAATCTATTTCCTTGGGAATTTCCATATTGGGTACTAGGACTTCCATTCCTTCCTCCAATTCTTTCATCTTGTATGTCCCTCCCTGTCTCTCGAAGGAATTCTCCTTGACGATTGGTGTGTAAATCCCTTCCTCCATGAGGTATTCCTTGCCTGCCAATGTTACTTTCTCTTTCATCTTCCAAGCCTCCTTTAAAATTTATTTCACCGTTTATATCAGAACTTAATTTATTATAACGCTCCTTAAGCTCTTTTGTCTGCTCCAAATCTTTTCTTTCTTGAATTTTCTCTAAAATTTCTAATCTTTTTATTTCACTTCCCAAATCAAGTAAGATATTTTTACTTATATTAGCACTTATACTTAATACTTTGTCTATGTCCGAACTTGATATTTTAGACAGTAAAGATAAGTTTTCTTCTTTTAGCTGATATGAGACCTCCATTCTCTCGCTTATAGAAATTTTTACGGATTCTTTTAACAAATTCAAAAGGTCTACCTTTTGAATGCTTTTTAAACTTTCATCAGATAGACTTTCTAAAATTTTATTGAATTTTCCTCTAACATTACTTTCTACTAAGGCAGCAATTTTATCTTCTTGACTTAATAGAAGCTTACTATCTTTTTCTTTAAACTTATCTATCATTTCATCTAGTAAGTTTAAATGCTTTTTGCTATCATATTTCCATAACTTTACCTCAGAAATATTATGATTAATACTTACTGTTTGCCTTATGTCGAAGATATATTTTATCCTTCCACTATCTATATCTAAAAGTGGTATTCCTTTTTCGCCTCTTTTAACGCTTCTACCTATACTTTTCCAATAATCAAATTCTGCACAGGCTGTTGCTTTTGGATCCATATTGTATATAGATATTTGATGTATATATGGATATTTATAGTTATTGCCTGATACCTTTAAATATTCCTCATATTTTTTTATATCTTTCTTAAATTCTTCTTTTGCAAGATAGATTGTTCTGCTTAAATCTACTATATCATATCTTGGCATTTTATCCCTCCTCATTACAGTGATAAAAATGAACTAAATTTTTATACCTTTATTTATTAAACTTTATTTCTTTCTATTTTTTAAATTTCTGTAAGCAAAAGATAACTTTAACATGTCATTTACTCTATCTTTTTATTACAATAAAAAAAGCGATTAGAATTTTTTTCTTTTCTAATCACTTTAACTTCCTTTATTCTATTACTTCCAACACAACATTGCTTTTTCTAACTTTGAAAAATTGCAATTTGCTCTTCTTATAATTCCTGTATTCTTTTGATTTTTGTATATTTTTTCTACCTTTATCAAGATCTTTGTTTTTACCTTTAAACAAAAAGCGTATTCTTTTTGAAATAAGTCTTTATATCTGATATCCTCAAGCTCATTAAATTCAATTCTTTCATAACAATCAGCCGGTACAGGAATCATTTTTTAATATCCAATATAGATAATATGTGCATTTTTTCTTTATCAGAATAATATCTGTAAATATCTCCATCTATAGTAATACTATCATCGATCACTTCATAAATTAAAAAATGCTCATCAGAAACATTCTTTCATTTTTTGCGTTTTCCTTTGCAGAAGAAATTGGAATAAAAAAATAGAAAGGTTTTAACCTCTCTGTTTGCTTTAATATTTTACCTTTGGGATGTAGGTAGTGATACACCTTCTTTAATGCTCCACCTTTAACGGTAGCGGGACACCATCTTTATCTGATAAGAGTATAACGTATATTTATAGTAATGTCAAATAAGCAAATTTCCTAATGCCTACTCTTTTATCACTTATATTATACCCTATTTCTTTCATAAATCATTCCTTTCTTAATTCCTATAATTATATTCAAGTTTTTATAATCAATTTACTTATAATATTTACATATAGTATTTTTTATTTCTTCTTCAATTTCTTTTAAAAAATTCTCTTTATATTCCTTACCCTTTGCTATATCACTTAATCTCATTTCCCATTTTGCTGTTGTCTTTGGAGATTTAAACTCATCTATAACTATAGTCACTAGGTTTAATCCCTTTCTAGTTGATATTAAGTTTTTCTTTTCTCTTTTTATATAACCTTTGTATATCAAATTTTCTATTATTCCCGCTCTTGTAGCAGGAGTACCAAGTCCTTTTCTCTCAACTTCAACATCCTTAACTAATTCATCATTCCCACCTATTTCCATTGCTTTTAAGAGTGTGTCTTCAGTGAAGTGTTTAGGTGGATTTGTATACTTCTCTTTTATATCTTTATTTTCAATATATAAAAAATCTCCTATTTTTACATCAGGAAGTTGTATATCTTCTTTCTTCTTTGATTTATATTCTTCTAAATATTTTGTAAATCCTTCTTCAGCAATTATTTTATAAGTGTTTATAAATTCAAACCCGTCAAATTCAGCCACTATCTTTGTTGTATTTTCTACAAGAGGATATCCAAAACTTGCATAGAGTTTATTTGTTATAAGTCTATATACTTTGGCTTCACTTTCCGGGAGATTTGAAATATCCTTATTTAATGAACTTATCGTTGGAATTATTGCATGATGATCTGTAACTTTTTCAGAATTAAAAACTACCTTAATTCTTTCTGTGTCAAAATCATTTTTCCCTATAATATTATTTACAGTGCTTTCTATCATGTCTACTGTCAAATATCTTGAATCTGTTCGTGGATAGGTAATATACTTCTTTTCATACAGACTTTGGGCATAATCTAGGGTTTGTTTTGCACTGTATCCAAAATACTTATTACATTCTCTTTGAAGTGTTGTTAGATCAAAGGGCAGATTAGGCTTTGTAATCTTTTCTTTTTTAATTACATCGGTTATTTCAATTTTTTCTCCGATTAAATTTTTAAGCTGCTCTGCCACTATCTTGTCATCAATTCTATCTGTCGACAGTGTAAATCCATTCATAGAAATCTCCACTGTATAATATTTTTCTTTTTTAAAACTATTTATCTCATCATCTCTATTCACAATCATTGATAAAGTTGGTGTTTGTACTCTGCCTACACTATAATTTTCATTATATAGACAGGAGTAAAGTCTACTTATGTTCATTCCAACAAGCCAATCAGCTATGGCACGAGCCTTAGCTGAATCAAAAAGATTATCATAATTACTTCCATCTTTTAAGTTGCTAAATCCTTCTTTTATGGAAGAGTCTTCCATTGAGGAAATCCAAAGACGTTTCATTTTCTTCTTACAATTTGCCATCATATATACAAGTCTAAAGATAGCTTCTCCTTCTCTACCAGCATCACAAGCATTAATAATGGTGTCAACTTCATTACTATTCATTAGTCTTTTAAGAATATTAAACTGTTTTTTAGTTGTCTTCGTTACCTCATACTTGTATTCTTTTGGGATAATAGGTAAATCTTCAATTCTCCACTTCTTATATCTTTCATCATACACATCAGGATTTGCCATTTGTACTAAATGCCCAACACACCATGAAACAATGTATCCATTCCCCTCATAATATCCATTATTTCTATTTTTTGCTCCTATAACTTTTGCTATTGATGCTGCAACACTTGGTTTTTCTGCGATTACTAATTTCATTTTTCCTCCTCTAGTTTTTTAATAATGTTGTCCTTAATCTACTGCTTAAATCATTGAAAAGATTAAAATTCATCTTCATCTGGAATAACTTCTGTATCTTCCTTATCTTCAAGATTATAATCCTCCCCTTCAGATTCATAATCATCTTCTAATTCATTATAATCTTGCTCATCTTCAAAACTTGCCTCTTCATTTTTCTTATAGATTTTGAAGTAATATCCTGCACCCATTACACCAACAATAATTAAACCCATAAATAAATAGAGTCCTATCCCTGATTTCTTTTCTTCCTTCTCCTCTTTCTTCGGTTTTTCCTCCACCGGTTCTTCTTTTTTTACTACTTCTTCTTTTGGCTTTGCTTCACTTTCTCCTTCAATCATATTAAGTAGGTCTTGCTCTCCTACTTCTGTTAATAATCTTACATTATCTTGATTTGATGAGTGATCCACTATTAGGTGCATAGTTTTTCCACTTTTAGTTTGAAATGTTAAAAATTGTCTTACATCTACTGGATTTTCTTTATCTTTTTCTGTATCTCCACTTAGTGTAATATCTTTTCCATTCCTATCTACATTTTCAATTACTGAACCTCTTGCCTTATTTTCTTGTGTCGCAAGATTATTTACTGCCTTTGTATTACCACCTTTTACAAGTGGGGTTTTCTTAGGAGGATTATTTGAAGGCTTGTTTGCTTCACTTGTATTTCCTGGTATTCTTGGAACATCTTGATAAGGAATTTCTTCTTTTGATGGTGTAAAAACATCATCTTTCAACATTTTTTCAAATTCTTCTTTTTGTGGTTCATAGATTGATTCATTTTGACTTTCTATTTGCCCTTCATTTGTCATAGCAAATGTAGTTGCTGGTACTGTAAATGTAAAAAGGAGTAACGCTATGGCTACTCCTCGTTTAATGCTCTTATTCATTTTTCTATCCTTTCTTATTTTACATTTTTAAATACATAGACTGCTTTTCTAGCATTGTCCCATTCTATTGTTTGGTTTTTGCCATCTTTAATATCTCCATGACTTGCTCCAAAAGCTTTGGCAATGTTTGAAATTGAAGCATGAATTCTTCCATTTATAATCACTGGCTTAACATCTGAATTGTAGACCTTTCCATCTGAGTCTTTCATAACACCAGTATCAATATTTAGTCTTAATGTCTTTTTAGCTAAGATATTATTCTCTTTATTTGAGAAAATAGCTTCACGAGTAGAGTTGTCATACTCAACATTAAAGCCTAAAGTATAAGCAATATATCTTACTGGAATCATAGTTCTTCCTTGATCTACATAAGTTTTTACATCCATATATACTGTTGTCTTACCATCTTTGTTGATAATGTTATAGAAGTTTTTGTCTACTTGGAAAACTGCAAATTCTTTTTCATCTTTAACTTGTTTTTTACCTTGTTGTTCCTCTTGCTTTTTCATCTTGTTAAGATCAAATTGATTTAGAATGTTCTTGTCATCAGCTTTTAAAAGTTCGTCCCACTTCTTATCTTGGGATTTCTTATCTTCTTTCTTCTCTTTGTTTTCTTTTTGGAATTTTAGAAGTTCATCTAATTTCTTAGATAAGTCTTGGTTTTGATTTTTTTCTTTTTCATCTTTAGCTTGTTTTTCAAGTTCTTCTTTCGCTTTTTTATTTGCTTCCTCGATTAACTTCTTTGCTTCTTCAATTTTCTTATCTAATTCTTCTTTTAGCTTTTTAATTTCTTCTTCAGAAGCTTTTTGTTTTTCTTCTAGTCCTTTAATCTTATCTTCTAATTCTTTTTTTGTATTTTCAGAAGTTTCTTTTAAACTATCAATAGCCTTTTGAAGCTCTTCAATTTTCTTACAGCATTCTGACTTAGAATTTTCTATTTCTTTCTTCTTAGACTCTAGTTCTTTTATCTTAGTATCTTTTTCATCAAGCGATTTTTCTAAGTCCTTAATCCTATTGTCTTTATCCTCAATTTCTTTATTTTTCTTTGCAAGTTCTCCTTCTAAAGACTCGAGCTTTTCTTGCATTTCTTTGATTT
>ERZ773134.1587-NODE-1587-length-18892-cov-7.023783_pt1 | contig 18892 bp, 20 predicted proteins | sample MGYA00580856_ERZ773134 | MGnify/ENA primary metagenome ERZ773134 (study PRJEB29015, sample SAMEA2737823) | human gut metagenome | biome: human gut; feature: human-associated habitat; material: faeces | place: China | collected 2012 ... | reverse complement strand
GTTCGAAGGAGGGTATCATGCACATCTGCATGACGTTCCTCAATAAGGGCGACAAGGTGCTGGTGCCCAACCCCGGCTACCCCACCTACTCGGCGGCCGTGCGTCTGGCCGGCGGCGAGATGGTGACCTATGCGCTCAACAAGGAGACGAATTTCCGCCCCGATTTCGCGGCAATCGAGAAGGCCGGGCTGGACGGTGTGAAGATGATGCTGATAAACTACCCCAACATGCCGACGGGACAGATCCCGACCATGGAGCTGTTCCAGCAGATCGTGGATTTCGGCGCCAAGCACAACATACTGATCGTGCACGACAACCCCTATAGCTTCATCCGCAACGCGGCGGCTCCGATCTCGATCATGGAGGCCGAAGGCGCGCGCGACGTGGCGCTGGAGATGAACTCGCTGTCGAAAGGCCATTCGATGGCCGGCTGGCGCGTGGGTGTGGTCGTAGGCAAGAAGGAGTGGATCGACTCGATCCTCACGTTCAAGTCGAACATGGATTCGGGTATGTTCTACCCCATTCAGGCTGCGGCCGACACGGCGCTGGCGCTGGGCGAGGAGTGGTTCAAGGAGCTGAACGACATCTACTACGGCCGCGAGAAGCAGGCGTACGCGCTGCTCGACGCGCTGGGATGCAAATACCGCGAGCATCAGGCGGGACTGTTCGTATGGGCCGAACTGCCGGAGTCGTACGAGGGTGACAGCTTCGCATTCTCGGACGAGGTGATGGACAAGTGCGACGTGTTCCTGACTCCGGGCGGCATCTTCGGCTCGGAGGGCAAGCGTTATATTCGCATCACGCTCTGCTGTCCTGAAGAGCTGCTGAAGAAGGCGACGGAAAACATCAAGGCCAAGTTCGGAAAATAATCCGGCGGCGATACGGTCCAAAGAACCGAATGACAAAGAGACTGTCTCAGCGTTTTGAGACGGTCTCTTTTTTTGCCGTGGTTGTCGGCCGTCGCACGGACCGGAGCCGCGGTGAAAAAGCGGAATTCGGGAAGCGGAGATCGGTAAAAATCACTATCTTTGAAACAGAGCGGGCATAGCCTTGCCGGGCGGCCATTTTTCCGCCGAAACCGACGCATATGGAGATAAAATCACTGGAAAAGACAGACTTCGACACGCTGTTCAGGGCTTTCGGCCGGGCGTTCGCCGACTACGAGGTGCAGCTGAACGCGGAACAGCTGCGGGCCATGCTGACACGGCGCGGTTTCGATCCTACCCTGTCGTTCGCCGCATTCGACGGAGCGCAGATCGCGGCTTTCACACTGAACGGCATCGGCAATTTCAACGGCGTGCCGACGGCTTACGACACGGGAACCGGGACCCTCAAGGAGTATCGGGGTACGGGACTGGCCACGGAGATTTTCAGACACTCGATGCCGCACCTACGGCGGGCGGGCGTCGGACAGTATCTGCTGGAGGTGTTGCAGCACAACACCGGAGCCGTGTCCGTTTACCGGAATCTGGGGTTCGAGACGGTCCGGGAGTTCAACTATTTCTGCCGGTCGAACACGGAAATCGCCGACCGGGGCGATACGCCCCGCCTGCCCCACTCGGTGAGACGGACAGATCCCGAAAAATTCGCTTCGATCTCCTCCTTTTGGGATTTCACGCCCTCGTGGCAGAACAGTTTCGAATCCATAGGAAGAGCCGCCGGAGATTTCGTCAGTCTGGGCGTATTCACCGAAGAGGAACTCGTCGGCTACTGCGTTTTCGAACCCGCGTCGGGCGACATCGCGCAGATCGCGGTGAAGCGGCAGTACCGCAGAAAGGGAATCGCCGGCCTGCTGCTGCGGGAGATGCTCCGGCTGAACAGGAACGACTCCCTCAAAATCATAAATACCGACGTTTCGTGCGGCTCGATAACCGGATTCCTGCAAGCGAAAAACATCGTGCCGCAGGGAAAGCAGTTCGAAATGATTCGGAAGATATGACACGGCGGCAGCGCATCGCCGGTTCCCGCATCAGACCGGCGGCTCCCTTTCTTCATGCCGCTCCACGCTGATGCCGACGATGCGGAAAAGAGAAAGACAGGCCGCCGTGCGGCCTCCTCTTGCGGGCAACGGATCTTCCCGCGACGAAAAAAGGCTCTCCGCACGGAGAGCCTTTGGCAAATTCTGCTGCCTCAGGGATAATCTGCGATTGCAGCGGCGCGCTACTCGTTCACGATTCGGACCGAGAGGATCAGGTCGCCGGGACGGATGTCGTCGATGACGTCCAGCCCTTCGACGACGCGGCCGAAGCAGGTGTGACGGCCGTCGAGATGCTGCGTCGTTTCGCGGGTGTGGCAGATGAAGAACTGCGAGCCGCCCGTGTCGCGTCCCGCATGGGCCATCGAAAGCACGCCCCGGTCGTGGTACTGGCGCGGAGCCGAGGTTTCGCATTTGATCGTGTAACCCGGACCGCCCGTGCCGTCGCCTTTGGGGCAGCCGCCCTGAATGACGAATCCCGGAATCACCCGGTGGAAAGTCAGTCCGTCGTAGAAACGGCTCTCCGCCAGTTTTACGAAGTTCGCCACCGTGCCCGGCGTCTCGTCGGTATAGAGTTCGGCTTTCATGTCGCCTTTCTCGGTCGAAATAATTGCGTATTGTGCCATATCGTTCGATAAAATTAAGGTTCCAAAACTTTGATTTCCGCGGCAGCGGCCTTGACCCGTTCGCGCAGGGCCTCCAGATCGCCGTCGAGCGGGGCATAGCCCGTGACCACGCCCATGCGGCGGTTCACGCGGGCCGAGGGTTTGCCGAAGATGCGCACGTCGGTGCGGGGATCGGCGGCCAGTGCGCGGTCAATGCCCTCGTAACGCGGCGCCGAGGTGCAGGCGACCGGCGAGAGGACGACGGCCGAGGCGCCCAGACGCTCGAACGTGACGGCCGGAATCGGCAGCCCCAGCACGGCCCGCAGGTGCAGTTCGAATTCATTGAGGTTCTGCGTGCCGGCCAGCGTCACCATGCCCGTATCGTGGGGCCGCGGCGAGAGTTCGGAGAAGTAGACCCCGTTTTCGTGGCTCAGGAAGAACTCCACGCCCCACAGCCCGGCGCCGGTCAGCGCTTCGGTGACGGCGGCCGCCATACGCTGCGCTTCGGCCAGATGTTCGGGTGCGATGTGCGGCGACTGGAAGCTTTCGCGGTAGTCCCCGCCCTTCTGCACATGGCCGATCGGCGGGCAGAAGAGCGTCGGGCCGTTCTTCTGGGTTACGGTGAGCAGCGTGATCTCGCTGTCGAAGCGGATGAACTCCTCGATAATCAGCTCGCGGATGTCTCCGCGCGACCCTTCGCAGCCATAGCGCCAAGCGTGCTCCAGCTCTTCGGGTCCTTTGACGAGCGACTGGCCTTTGCCCGACGACGACATCAGGGGTTTCACCACGCACGGATAACCGATCTTCGCGGCGGCTTGCTTCAGCTCGTCGTACGACGTCGCGTAGAAATAGCGGGCGGTCTTCAGCCCCAGCTCCTTGGCCGCAAGGTCGCGGATGGCTTTGCGGTTCATCGTGAAATTGACGGCGCGGGCGCTCGGCACGACCTGCACGCCCGCCTTTTCGAACTCGTAGAGCCGTTCGGTGCGGATCGCCTCGATTTCGGGCACGATGATGTCGGGACGGTGTTTCCCGACGGCGGCGGCCAGCGCGTCGCCGTTGAGCATGTGAAACACTTCGCATGCGTCGGCGACCTGCATGGCGGGAGCGCCCGCATAAGAGTCGCAGGCGACGACGGTCTGTCCCAGCCGCTGCGCCGCGATCACGAATTCCTTGCCCAGCTCACCCGAACCGAGCAGCATTATCTTTTTCATGGGCTTCTGTTTTTTTAGTGACGCAAAGATATGTTTTTTCGGCCTAAATTCGTACCTTGTAAAGATAAAACTGCTCCGAAACCATGAAAAACCCGTTCATCGAATTATACGGCTGCATGTGTCTGACCCTGCTGACGCTGGCGCCGCAGCCTGCCGCGGCGAAAACGGCCGGGGAAATGCCGCCCGCCGATACGCTCCGCACGGTCTTCTTCACCGACATACATGTCACGCCGGGCAACGTGCAGGATTCGCTCTTCCGGATCGCCGTCGCGGAGGCGAACGCTTCGGACGCCGATCTGGTCATCTTCGGCGGCGACCTGACGAACATGGGGAGCGACCGCGAGCTGGCGCATGTGCACGGACTCATGTCGCAGCTCCGCAAGCCGTGGTTCACGGTGCCGGGCAACCACGAAACGACGTGGTCCGAAAGCGGCTGCACGACATTCCGCCGTCTGTTCGGACATGCAGGATGCGTCGCCAGCCGCGCCAAGGGTTATCTCTTTCTGGGCTATGCCAGCGGGCCTTATATGAAAATGGCCGACGGAATGATACGGGGCGAAGACCTCGCATGGCTCGAACGCCAAGCGGCCGCCGCACGGCCCGGCGAGCGGATCGTAAGCCTCTGCCACTATCCGCTCAACGGGGATCTGACGAACCGGCAGGAGGTGACCGAGACGCTGAAAAGCGTGGGCGTCACGGCATCGCTGTACGGCCATTACCACCAGCTGCAGCTGCGTAACTTCGACGGGATTGCGGGGATTCCGGGTCGCGCGCTCGCGGGCAAAAGGGGCGAAGCGCCGGGGTATACGCTGCTCGACTTTTTCGCCGACTCGGTGCGCATACGCGAGAAGCCGCTCGGCATGCCCCCGGTCACCCGGTATACGGTCTGCCTGAAAGACGATCCGCAGATATTGGCGCTCCCCTGCGACCCGCTGCCGCCGGCGCCCGACGCCGAAGGCCGCATGCGGCTGGTCGTGCAGGACAGCGCCATGGTGCTGACGGGAGCGGCATTCTGCGGCGAGGTGCTCTGTTACGGCAATTCGCAGGGCGCACTGCGCGCTTACGACACGCGCAAGGGACGCGAATTGTGGCGGCACGTCTTTCCGGACGGGCTTTACACCACCCCGCTCTGCACCGGCGGACTCGTGATCGCGGGAGCCGCATCGGGCGGCATATGGGCCTTCGACGCCCGGACGGGGCGCGAGAAATGGCACCTTCCGACGCAGAGCGCTGTCGTGGGCGACGGAATTACGGACGGCGGGGCATTATATATAGGTCTGGGAACCGGTTCCATAGGCAAGATCGACCTGCGCAGCGGCAGGCTGTTGTGGCGGCACGATTACGGCTGCGGGCAGGCGCAGGGGCGTCCGACGCTGGCCGACGGACGGCTCGTATTCGGCGCATGGGACCGCCATCTCTATTGTCTCGATGCAGGCACCGGCGAACTGCTCTGGAAGTGGAACAACGGCAGCGGCAGTCTCTTCTTCTCGCCGGGGCACGTCGTACCCCGCATCGCCGGCGGCAAGGTCTTCATCGTCGCCCCGGACCGCGTCGTGACCTGTCTGGATCTCGCCACCGGGAAGCAGCTATGGCGCGACAACAGCCGCAAATCGCGCGAAACGACCGGACTGAGCGGCGACGGACGGAGGTTCTACTACAAGACGATGGACGGCGAGCTGGCGGCCATAGACACCTCGGCGGAGCGGTACCGCGAACTATGGTGCACGGACCTCGGCTGGGGGTATGAGTACAACTCCTGCCCGGCATTCGTGCGCGACGGCGTGGTCTATGTCGCGGGCCGTCTCGGCACCGTTGCCGCCGTAGGCGAAGACGGCACGCTGTTGTGGAGCGTCAAATGCTGCAATTCGGGCGGAAATGATTTCGCACAGGCTCCCGACGGCTCCCTGTGGACGACCTTCGCCGAAGGCAAGGTCTTCCGGATACCATAAACGGGCCTACAAATCTTATTTTTAATAATTTCCGGCAATTTTTCGTGCGTCGGCGTACAACGTACGTTTTTTTTGCATACTTTTGTGGCATAATATACACTTTCGCTCAAAATATACACAAAACAGAGCAGGTGCAATTGACAACGATAATGAAAAGCGTCACTATCCTAACGATTGCGGCCATGGCGATGGCCGCTGCGGCGGGTTGTTCCCACGACAACCCCACCCCGTCGCCCGAACCGCCCGCAAAGGGCGGGGAATTCAATGAATTCGGCTTCACGACGACCGTCCCGGTCACGCTCTGCGTCGATTACGGCGACATGGACGGCATGCCGTCCAACGTCTATTTCGAGGTATACGACACCTGCCCCGTCGAAGAGACTGAAACGGCCTATGCCAGAATCGCAGGGACCGAGCCGCTCTATGCCGGCTATACCGACGGGCAGGGGCGTTTCGAAGGGACGATCGAACTGCCCGCGTATATCCGGAAGGCTTATGTATTGACCCCCGCCTTCTATGCGCGCACCCTGCTCGAAGCGACCCGCAGCGGCGATATGCTGACCGCATCGGCCGAATCGGGAGCACCCGCGAACGCGGCCCCCACATCGACGCGCGCCAAGGAGTATCATTCGACGGCCGTCGAGCGGGACGGTTGGAAAACATGGCTGGGCAGCTACGACACGACCTACGGCAGCATCGGCTACGAATACAAGGGCGACCTGAAAGTCAAGAATTACGGAGCGCTCCTCAAGGCGCACGCAAGCGTGTTCGACACGACCAAAAAGTGTCCGGAGGAGTACCGCTCCTCGCGCGACCTCTACCTCGAAAAATCGGCCGAAGTAGTCATCACCCTGCTGGGCAGCAACACCTGCTGGAACAGCTCGATGGGTTATTATTACTACAAGACCGGCAACAAACCCAAGTCGCTCGCCGACGCCGACGTGGTGATGATCTTCCCCAATACGCAGGACGGCCGGTGGAGCAACTCGCCGTGGGAATCACGGCTCTATCAGGGTGTGGAGCGCGGCACAGCCGTACAGCTGATCTATTATCCCGAAATCGCCGACGGCAGCAAGGCCGGAGCTACGACCGTATTCCCGGCCGATTACCGCATCGGATTCGTACTGGCCACCAACGCATGGACCAACCGGCTGAGAGCCGGAGACAAAAAGTACCGCGCCGCGACTTCCGACGGTCTGAGCGTCAATAACAACGGTGTCGCCTATCAGACGCCCCGCACGGCCGTATTCCGCTATACGGACAAGAAAAGCGGCATCAACTCTGTGCTCTTCTCGTTCGAGGACCACAACAACGACGAAAATTTCAGCGACGTGGTATTCACGATGACCTCCAATCCCGTGGACGCCGTGACGGACATTCCGTCGGTCGATGTCAACGACGGCAAGAAGACGGCCAACGTACTGCGCGGCATCTATGCCTTCGAGGACCTCTGGCCCAGCCGCGGCGACTACGACATGAACGACGTGATGGTCCGCAGCGATTACGAGAAGGTGTTCAACGAAAAGGGCATTTTCGAGGAGTCGTTCATGCTGAAGACCTTCGCCAACTTCGCAGGCAACGCCAACGGACTCGCCGTGACCCTTACGGGAGCGGCGGCGGACGCAAAACTCGAATTCAGCGTCCGCAAGCCCGGTGCCGAGACGTTCGAAGCCGCGGATTTCGAGCGCGACGGCAAGGTCGTGCTGCTGACGCCCGACGTTAAGGAGACGATGGGTGCGACCTACCGGATTACGGCGAAATACGACGCGCCGGTCGCCGAAGCGCAGGCCGGAACGATCAAGCCGTTCATCTACCGCACCGACCGCGACGGGCTGACCGCCGGCAAACGCTGGGAGGTGCATATCCCCTACGAAGCGCCGACGGCACGGGCCGAAATGTCGTTCTTCGGCACGAACGACGACAAGTCCGTTCCCGAAAAAGGCATCTACTACGTACGCGCCGAGAATTATCCGTTCGCTTTCTTCCTTTCGGGTGCGAACGACGGGGACGTGGCCAAACTGCTCGACCAGACAAATGAAAAGTCCCCGATCGATCAGATCTACCCCGCTTATGCGGAATGGGCCGCTACGAACGGCGAAAAGAATAAAGACTGGTACAAGAAATAATACTCCGCTCTTCAAACAAATACGACCTGCCGCAGTGACGGCAGGTCGTATTTTTTGTTGCGGTGTGGAGGTGGCGGGAGTCGAACCAAATACAATACACACTGATAATCAACAATATATACAAACACAAAAAATAGCTCCCACGAAAACTCCAAGAGACTGATATAATGAAAGCTATGCAAAAACCCTGAAAAATGCGGAAACATGCGGTAAGAAAGTTTAAATGTTTTGGATTAATCCGATTTTCTTTCGATCTTTGCAACATCGCAATAACGGGGCGATTATACACAAGCACCGGCCCAACCCTAAGTCCGGGATGCTAAAACCGTTTTTCACGTCAGTATGGCAAAAGATGCCGTAATTTGTCGTGGATTTTTTGTCGCCGTCGGTGACAAGGTTCTTTGACATACGAAGAGAGCGGTCCGCTCTACTAAAAACAGGGCAATCGGAGGAATGGTCGCGCCGTGCCTCGTAATGTATCACGTCGGGTAGCTCCCAACATAATACTTTATTAATATGGAAAGAACAAATCAAAACATTCATTTCCTGATCGTTAAACCTAATAACTCAAATAATGCACAGTAATGAGACAACCCAAGTAGAGGCGTTGACAACGCGTATCTCTCTGCTCACGGCACGCCTTGAGCAGCTGGTGCAAACCGTCGAGAATCTGGAAGCAAAAGCCAAGGATGCGGAAGAAGAGAAATTTTACGACATCAACGATCTTGCCCGGATTTTTAATAGGTCCTCCCGAACCATTTTTAACTGGCGCGCCACAGGCGAACTGCCGATGAAAGAAATCGGGGGCAGCTGGTTCATAAGCAGAACCGAACTGCAGAAATATATGAATACAAATTCTAACCAAACGAAAGGTGCAGGCCATGTATGATCTTAATCAAGGCCCGAACCTTTCAACAGCACCACATGGCGGCATCACCCCGGACGATAGTCCGGCTATGGATGAGATGCTGCAGGGAGTTACCTCGCTTACCGAGGTTGCTCCGCAACCCCAAGGGTTGCAACTTAAAACGACAGGCGGCAACACGCCCATCGAGCAAATAGAGTTATTTTTACGCGCCCAATGGTTATTTCGGTATAACGTTGTTTCGAATAAGGCTGAATTTAAGTTAGTTAAAGAACCTAACGCGCCTTTTGCTGAGATGCGTGACTTCGATTATAACAGTATCTTAAGGGATTTAAAATACGCTGACCTTCCATGCGCTATGAATACATTGCGGATGATTTTGGCCTCGAAATTCATGTCCGAGTATGACCCATATGCCGAATATACGGGAAGCGCACCTGAATGGGATGGGCAAACCGATTATATCGAGATGTTGGCAGATACGGTTACCACCGGGAATCAGTTTTTTTGGCGACGAGCTTTCAAGAAATGGTTTGTCGCTATGACGGCTTCGTGGATGCAACCTGAGGTGGTGAATCATACCGCACTCATTCTAAGTGGAGCACAAGGTGTGGGGAAAACAACGTGGCTCAGCAACCTAATTCCCGTGCCACTACGTAAATACGTTTATGCAGGAATGGTTAATGTCCGAGACAAAGATTCGCAGGTAAAACTCTCGGAGTGCTGCCTCATAGTTATGGATGAACTTGAAAATATGAGTCGTAACCTTGATGCGCTTAAAGAGTTGATAACCAAGCGAGATATTCATATACGCAAAGCTTACTCCTACACCCACGAGCACTACACTCGCCGGGCTTCCTTTGCAGGCTCGATTAACAACAAAGATTTTCTGCACGATATAACCGGGAACAGACGATTTTTATGTTTCGAGGCTAAACAAATTAATTACCAGCCCTTTGCGGACTTAGATAAAGCCTATTCCCAAGCAATTTGTTTAGCTCAGAATGGGTTTCAGTATTGGTTTTCGCAGGAGGAGATGGCAGAATTGGAGCAGAATAATGAGGAGTTCCGAGCGGTGATTCCAGAGGAAGAGCAACTTATGGCTTTCTATGAACCATGTGACGAATCCGATCCTGAAGCGGTCTTTATGAAGACGACCGATATTTTGAAAAATCTGCTCCGGTTGTCTGGCCTTCGCTCGCTATCTGAGCAAAAATTGGGCCGGGTGTTGATGGCGCATTTTAAACGTGTTAAACGTCAAGGTCGTTACGGCTATATGATAAAGCTTAAAACCCAAGACGTTACAAATACATAGAATCGGCATTAAGGGGAGTGGCGTCATGTCTCTCCCCTATTTTTTTCATGGGTAAGCAGGGTAAGCAGTCTGTAAAACTCAGCCCAAATTACAACGGAAGACAGAGTGTCAGATTTTCAAAATCAAGCACCCATTTCTGTTGCTCCATGAAAGAGCATCCCAACAGACCGTGAATCTGTATGCCCGATTCTGCCTCCACTTTTCCAAAAGCCGAGGATAAATCTATCACCGAGAAATCTGCTTTGTACTCCCGTTCTTCCAGAGCGAAAGCCATTTCAACTACATCTGTGATCCGGAGTATTCCATCTATCCCGAATTGTTGCTGTTGAACTGTTCCACCCGAAAGTTGGAAGAACTCAGCTACTCTTTTATCAAGGACATTAATGTTACTCCCTGTATCAAGTAAAAAGCACAGGTTCTTAGCCTGTGCTTTTACTATGAGGAGGGGTAAACCTATTTGTTGCAATCCATTTAATTTTGCTTTTTTCATTGTTGGTGCTTGGGTAAAACTAATTTCCACGATTTATATGCAAGTTTTGGTTCCCAGCGCACAGATGTAGTATCGGCAATAGCATGAACTATTAGGGAGTCCGAGCCAAATAAATATCCTATCTCCCCGAAATCCTCTGTCTGACAAACTACAACTCCTTGCCCCGGACTTGTGTATTCATCAATGACATCGCCTTTACCATCCTGTATTAAATATATTTCATCATATGGCTCAAATATGTCCGCAGGATAAAATTCTGTATGGAATGTAGGATTACCATTATCGTCGAAAGAGACTATCTCCATACTGTAACTCCAGCAGGGATTATAATATCGGCTGTAATATTTTATTACATAATAATCTTTCCCGCAATAATGGAATTGCCATACACCACAAACTAAACCTGTAAGGTCCGCCCGCAAATTAGGTTTCCATTGTTTTTTTACAACATTTCCATACAAATCTGTGAATTCTATATATGTTGCATAGTCATAGCCTTGACTAACTTTATCGACATCACCACTATAAAATCGGTATTTCCCATCCGGGGATAAATGAATCTGATCTACAAAATCCGGCAAAGAGTCCGCTTTGACATACGAATCACATTTAGCATGAATTGCATCTATTAAAGCACCATATTTTATTTGGGTGGCTGAATCTGGTCTCGTTAATAATTCATGAATATTGGAGGTATTATTGGTCGCAGCTATTTGATGAATATTGTCAGTGTGTTGAGATTGTCTATTTATGCAACCAAACATCAGCAACAGGCCTAATATGAAAAGGTAGTTTTTCATTCGATATACTGTTTGACTATCTTTCGAATCTCCTTTGCCAAATCTGATACATGATGATTATATTCTTTCTCATAGTATTGCATCCATCCAGTATATATAGTAGATGCTTGACCTTTATATGGCTGCGGAATAGGGTTACGCTCAATATATTCTGATAGATATTTTAAGCGATCTTGTGTTAAATCAACCGTATAATAGATTTGATAATAGCGATCTGAGGTTTGTGAACCATGTTTTACTGAAAAGATTTCCAAATAACAATCAATTGTTTGGTTTGCATTGTAGGATTCCTGATATTTTGAAACAGTCCCTAATTCAGAAAAATGTTTTTTCACTAACTCCCGAACTTTATGCCGTATTTGAATCTCATCATATATACGCTTTTTCTCTGTACTTTTTAGTTTTACCCAATCGTCATGATAATAGGTTCCATAAAGCTTTCCATGATATTCAAAAGCCCCATATTCTCCTAAATCAATTCTTGCTAAATTAAATGTTTCTGCAAAACTCAAATTTTGACCATAGACCTTGTTCCCATATATTATTGCTATGAATATTAGACTAATATATTTTATGGTTTTATTAAGCATTGGCATTGCGCAGTTAGATTGTGTAGTTTATAGAAAAGCAGGTAAATTATACTTGATGATACTATATCTCTTTATCTGTAAGATTATTTAGCCAATCACCGTCAAGGATTAAAAAATATTCAGAATGTGCCCTATACCGTTTTATAATTCTTAATATTATCCACTTATAAATCTGTCGTATACTCATAATTACGCCTCCACATCTGGAACATTTATTTGAACTCTTAGATTGCATATTTTATAGAAAAGTAAGTGAGCTTCTACGTCTAAGACTTCAAGAAACCTATTATTATAATGATTATAGATATCACAATCCCAATAGCAAATATTGTTGAGAGAATAGAAAATAACCATGCCAGCAAGGGAAGTAATGAAATAAAACCGCCTATCATAAAAATTACTCCCAAGCATCCTGTGATAGAATTTTCGTTATTCTGATTATTATTTGCGTTTAATATTAGATATCCCAAAAGAAGTGCGATAATTCCTATAACCAGACTAATCCAAACCTCATCGCCAGATGGCAACCCCAAGAATGGAGCGTCCGGATCATAGCCTCTTCCACTTGGCTCATATGCATATAGCAGATTTGGCATAAACAGAATAACTGAGAGTGGAAATTTATTTTTCATAGATCTAATCTATTCTCTCTTTGCTTTGAGCTACAGCAATTAAAACAATAATGACACAGCCGACATATAAAAAATATTTAAGGTATTCTTCAATATCTTCGGCTTTTCTTTCAGCTCTCAGTTGATCTAAGGTCTTTTCTCCTGATAGCAGATCTGTGACGTCTAATTCCTTGTCATATTTGCTTTCACCATAACCTTCCGGGACAAGGTTACCAATAGCACCTCCTTTGTAGACTACATCTTGAGTGACAGAGCGTGCCCAATGAGTCTGCTCCATAGCTCTATTGAATTCATCAATAGCCCTCTGAGTTTCTTCCTTTGTTCTGCCTAGACCTTTCATGCCCTGAACCGGGAACGATTGAAGAGCAGAATCAGGAATCGCCAATCCATTAGAGTACAAAAAAATTAGAAAAATTATTAAGATGAGTTTTTGCATTGATTTTTTCGATTAATGATAGCCGGAACAATAGGTTAACAGATATATTATATCATAGTAATTCAGTTCAGTGAGAGGATGTTTACTCATCATCGCCTTTGATCTTATGGTAGATTTTAAGTCCTACATACCATAATAATCCGAACATACATCCATAAACAAACTTAATCCAAATCTCATCCATATTACATAATTTTTTTCTTCTGCCGTCCCTAACAGATGGATTAGTAGTAAAAAAGAAAGCGCAGGACTGAAAGCCTATTTTATTAAAGCGGGTTCTGGAATACCTCGATGGATAAAACAAGCAACAGCCCTACGCCTATATACTTGAGATAAGTATACGACGAAAGGATAAGTTAGCTTATTCTCACATCAATGAATTTTCCAGATTCGCTTTATGGGAATAAACTTACACTTTCCGTGTCAGTTAGTATGTCCCACAAAAGTAGAAAACTAACTTGGGAAATGCAATAACTCATCCTTCTTTTTAGGACTGTTGCAGAAACAAATTTCGGCTTAAAGTTTCAGAAAATCAATATTGATCTTAGAAATTGTTTACTCTTTCTTGCGGGGGTCTGCCCTTATGTAGGCTACAAGGACAAATATAACCCCTCCGATAAGTGTCAAATACAAATCTTTCATAAATTCAGTACTCTAAAATAGCGCATAATCGGCACGTCAATGATAGCTGAATGCCCCAAAAAAAAGAGGTATGGATTGCTCCCCCCCCCTCTATATTGTACACCTATCTTTTCATTGTATATAAGAGATAGATGTACAACTCCAGCGCAGATAGATTGAATTATTTTAAAGAATCTAAGTGCGCAACCTCCAACTTTCATATCATAATGGAGAAAGGAGGGTGAGTGAATCCGAGAATGGATGCTTATGGAATGAGACTTGGTGTGATATAAAAAAGTAGTATACTAAAAGATTACAGTATTAATTTTTATTTATTTGTTTTTGCATGGTATAATCTGAGGGCTGATAATATAACAACTAACGAGTCAAATTTATTATACGCAAAAATAAATATTGAAGAGTTATCGTTTTAAGGAAAAAAGACATTATCTTTGTAATGAGGTATAGAATATGCATCGCTAATTTTAAGGTATAAAGGAGGGGATTACAAGTATGAAAATGTATAAAATTACAATGCCATTAGATTATACCGCTATTGTCACACCAATAATGCCTAGAATAACGGTCTTAGATGGTATAGCAAGTCTATTGAATCTTACTGGAACGTATTATGATATTAGTTCTAATTTAGATGCTTTATGCAAGGCGAGCGAAAATATTGTTAAAGTTAACGATGTATGGCAAACGATTGGGAAAGATTTTTGCATTGCATCTAATAAGTTTGCACAAATGAACAATTTGTGTAATTTGCCAACATTTCCTCTAACTCTACCTAAACACTTAGAATAAAATGGGAGAACCTATAGATCAGACAAAAGATTGCAAGGTGAAACCTGAAGATAAAAATGCAGAGCAGGACGAGGCTCGGAAACTCGAAGAGGTAATTGAGCCTATAATTATTAGTAAGGATTTACCCGATGAGAAAAAGGTAGAGCAAATTGCTCATATTATAAAAGTCTCCCGTGAATGTTTTTCTGGGCCAATGCCACCGCCTAAAATTCTGAAGGGCTATAAGGAGATTATTCCCGACGCTCCAGAACGTATTTTACAAATGGCAGAGAGAGAACAACGTCACAGGGAAAGTGCAGAAAATGAGATGTTGGCTCAAAATAGATGCAATATTGAAGGTGCAATAAGCGCCAATAGACGATCTCAAATTTTTGCATTTATATTGGTTTTAGTACTTATTGGAACCGGAGTTATTTTGACATATCTGGAACATGAGGCTGTCGGAATTACAATATTCGGTACTACAATTATTGCTTTTGCATCTATATTTGTAGTCGGAAAAGTTAAACAAAAGAATAAAGATTCCGGTAAGGATAAATCTGAAAAATAGGATTTTATTAAGGCTGAACCAATAACTGGCTCAGCCTTTTTCTCACTCTACAAACCACCTATACTCACTCTCTCCATAAAGAGCCTTGTTAATTCCCTCAGCCAGTTGCGAGGCATTGAGTGCCCGATCCAAGAAATTGTCGATATAGGAGGACTTATTGGCCCCTGTCAGGAGGTTGTAAACCTTCCACAAAGAAATCTCTTTACTTTTTGCATCCACTCCAAAAACTTCATCCTGATAGTAGGCTTTCGCCACAAGATTGATCTGCGTGTCGGTCATCAGCAGTTGGGGCAGTCTCTTTTTATCCTCCTGAGGTAGGCACTGGTAGAGACGGGACTTTCCGAGCAGCTGGGCGAACTGATGTTCCGTCATAGAGGAATTCAGCAGGTTGCGCATCTGTCTCATATGTTTCTCCGGATCATACCGCCGGAACAGTTCCATCACGGATTCATAGAGTTCACGGGTATGCATCACCTTGATTTCACGCTTATAGCCGTCCGTGGCCACGCACATATTACAGCACACCATATTCTTAAAGCCCACAAAGACTTTGAATTTCTCTACGGATTTCTTGTTGTAGAGATTCTCATGGTTGTAGGCCCTTACCCCGCCTACAGTCAAATTAAGTCGGCTCCCGTCGATGTTTCGATGAATAGTGGGAATTTCGAAGCAGAACATCATACGCTCATAGTAGATGGTCTTGTCTGTCTCCAAAAGCTGATTCACGGGCTTGTGGATTGCTTCGGGGATTCTGCCCTTGATGATATGGCTTACCCTGATCTCAGGATTATTGATACTCTCACCCTGGAAGAATTGTTGTGCCGCCTCATGGACGGTCTCTACAAAGGCAGGGTGTGAAATGGTTACCTCGTTATCCTTCGAGAACACCGGAACTACACAATCGCTTTGCAAATGGTGCATAGTAACCTCTTTGGTATTGGCCTCGACAAAGGGCTTGGTATTGAAACCTTGAGTGCGGGAGTCATTATCCGAGGGGGCTATCCCAAGATTTCCAGAGAGGGGGTGAATAGCGCGGAGCTGTCTAATGGGTTGCAGTCGGAGTGCCGATTCCATGAGTCCGGGGGATTTGAGGTTGTACGATAGGTTGTTGGGGATTGAGGTCACACCAGTTCAGGATGGCTTGGCCGACTTTCGGGGTAATGGTGAATTCGGGACGGCCCATGAACAGACCTGTTCTGTCTTTGGAAGCCTGCACATGGTGTTTGAGGTCTATATCCAAGACGACGGTAAATTCATAGTCCATGCCATCCCGTTGCATGGCTTTAAGGCCCACTTTCTCCGGGACCATCTTACCGTTTTTTTCATTGAGCACATAATCCTGCTTGGTACGCATGGTGCAGATGATATGCACCGCAGATTGGAGGATTTTCTGCACAAAGGCATTTTGACGGGGTGTAACTTTGGCCCAGTTCGCAAAAGAGTTGCCTTGCAGGCTTGCATGGAAATCCAGCAGGTAGTCCCAACATTGGGAGATACTGTCTACGATGATTACATCCATACCTGCATTTTCGCAGAGTGTGATAGCTTCGATGTAATTCTCAGGGGAGTAGTCTCCGCCGAGGGAAACCACATTGTAAGTCCCCAAGTGAGCATAAAGATCGGCAGAACCATTTTCTGAGTCTATGACGGCTATTTTACTCCAGTCAGCGGTCATGCCATAGGCCAATAGAAGCGCTGAATAGGTTTTGCCAGAACCTGCACAGCCTTGGAGGGCCAATTTGATCTTGGCCTGTTTTCGGGTAGATTGACGAAGATGTAACATGGGAAATTGGATTGTTTTGAGTATCTGTTTGATGAATAGATAAAAAAAGGCAGAAAGCCCGAAAGCCTACTGCCTGTTCTGAGAGCTATACTGATCGGCCTAAAAGACAGCCAAAGTAGGTGCTCCTCCCTCTCCCCGCTGATGAAGCATCATAAACAGCTCACCCGTCTCGGCATTGCAGACTTGAGATACCACCGGGTCTGTCAGTTGGCCTTCTTCCACCTTTCGGCTGCAAGGACCCACATCACAGCCATAAACGAAGAAAATCTTGCCCGTGTGGGGATTCTTCTTTACCTCCAGCTTCTCAACTCCCTGCTGGGCTTTAAACTGGGAGACCTCCCACGTCTCGATAAATTTCAGATTGCTTTCCATACCACAAATATTAGATTAAATTGTTGTGGCGGGGGACTATCCCCCACGCCTTAGGCGGGGAGGGGTTAAGAGGAGATTGAAGTGAACTTGTGCACAGAAAATTGAAAAAAATATATAAGAAAAATTGTTAGTACTTGGGAGGCAGGAAATAATGTCTTATCAATAATAATATTTGTCAACTCTAACTGATTCATTTGCTTAGAAAATAGGGCGGGGGTGTTATAATCCCGCCCTTGTCTTTATTCATCCTCTCCTATCAACTCTGATTCGATTTTGTCCATGTCACGTTCGATAGAACTATTCAGAATCTTGGCATAATGCTGTGTCATGCGCACGCTGCTATGTCCCAGCATCTTCGAAACATTTTCCAACGAGGCTCCATTTGCCAAAGTAACCGTCGTCGCGAAGGTATGGCGCGCACAATGTGTCGTCAGATTTTTTGTTATCCCGCACAACGTTGCCAATTCCTTCAGGTAAGCGTTCATTTTCTGATTACTCGGTACGGGCAGAAGCCTACCCGTTGCCGCACGAAATTCCGCATATTTTTCCAAAATACGCAATGCAGAGCGCAATAAAGGGATGTTACACATATTGTTGGTCTTGTTTCGAGCTTTTCGCAACCACTGCTTACCCCGCTTACCCTCGACGATATTTTCCGTGCTGAGAGACGCCACATCGACATAAGCCAATCCGGTCAGACAACAAAACAGAAAAATATCCCGAACCTGTTCCAAACGCGAAATACCAATCTGCTTTTCTTCCAGTCTCTTCAACTCATCCTGCGTCAAAAATTCCCGTTCAACAGTCTGCATTTTAAGAGGCAGCAAATCTATTGGATTGGTCTGAATAAGCCCCCGCGTTTTTGCAAGATTCACAACTTTGCTTAGATTACGCAAATACTTGACAGTCGTGTTGTTATTGTTACTTCGGACAGTCATTAAGTAATGCTGATACTCCTCCATGAGTTGTACATCCATCGCTTTAATCTCTATATCGCTGACACCGCGAGTTGCTGTCAAAAACTCCCGGAACAGTTTCAGCGAGGTCAGATGCCGTTTATAGGTATTGGCTGCCACCGTCTTACCGATCAACTCTTTCATCCGAGAATTATGCTCCTCATAAAGTTTGCACAGCATCTCACCCTCCGGTTGTTCAACACCTCGGTATTGCCGCATTACCTCTTGAACGCTTACCCGCTTACCCTCAGCCAATAACCCCCTCTCAATGTCGTAGATACGAAATTCCTGCTGGTCGAGATATTCGTTCAACTGTTTGTTTACGAGGGTATTGTTCCTTACCCTACCTTTGGCCGTAACCCATTGGGACGGCATAGTGCTCCGACGAAGCGAGCACTCAACATACTCCTGATGGGAGGAGACACGCATAAAGATAGGCACAGAGCCGTCTTTAAGCGGTTTCCTCCGCTTAATGAAAAATAGAATGGATAACATCGTTACGATGAATTTATCGGGAAATCCGAGGGTATAAAGATAAGTAAAATAAGTGAATTTTGCAAGTGTAAAACATTGCAATACAAAGAAATATACAGCATGCTCTTGGACTTTCACTTGGACTTGAGAAGTCCAACTACAACTCCCATGAATTCTCCAAGTAAACTCTTTCCGAAACCTGCCGGGAAGTGCATACAGGGCACAAAAAGAAAATCCCGTAATTCTCAGAATTACAGGATTTTTCTCATAACTACTTGGTTTTCAGTGGAGGTGGCGGGAGTCGAACCCGCGTCCAAACAGGGAACCCGAAA
>ERZ773134.1581-NODE-1581-length-18962-cov-35.020892_pt1 | contig 18962 bp, 15 predicted proteins | sample MGYA00580856_ERZ773134 | MGnify/ENA primary metagenome ERZ773134 (study PRJEB29015, sample SAMEA2737823) | human gut metagenome | biome: human gut; feature: human-associated habitat; material: faeces | place: China | collected 2012 ... | reverse complement strand
TTGCAGGAAAGCTAAAAGGAATATTAAGTCACGTAAACTTGATTCCCGTCAATGATGTCACGGGAAATCATTACAAAAAAAGTTCGGCGCAGAGGCTGCATGCTTTTTGCAGTATACTTGAAAAACATGGTATTACAGCTACTGTCAGAAGAACATTAGGCTCGGATATTCAGGCTTCCTGTGGTCAGCTGCAGCGCAGGTATAAAGAGGAGGTGAACAACATTGAAAGTGCACAGTCAAACTGATGTTGGCTTGGTAAGGACTCTCAATGAAGATGCATGCCGTACCGGTTTGTTAGGGGAAAACGGGGCATGGGCTGTCGTTTGCGACGGTATGGGAGGTGCAAACGGCGGAGAAATTGCAAGCGAAACAGCGGTAAAAAGTATAGAAGAACAAATTCTTGCTTCTTATGAAGAAGATTTTAAAAGTGAAGAGATGAAGCTGATGTTAAGTACGCTTATTTTTCATGCGAATTCAGCTGTTCATGATATGGCTCAGGAAAACGAATCGTTAAAAGGAATGGGCACCACGATTGTAGTGGCAATTGTACTTGATAATGTTGCTCATATTGCTCATGCGGGAGACAGCAGGGCATATTTGCTTCACAACGGTAATATTATGCAAATTACAACGGATCATTCTATGGTTCAGGAATTGATTAAAAACGGAGACTTAACTGTGGAACAAGCCAAGGTGCATCCGCAAAAGAATATCATTACCAGAGCTTTGGGAGTGAATCCGGTCGTAGAAATTGATTACGAAAAAGTACCTTTGGCAAAAGATGATCGCATATTAATCTGTACAGATGGGTTGACCAATTATATTGAACCTGAAAAGATCAGAAATCTTGCGGATGATATCTTCCGTCTCTTCCGGAAATTCATTACCGGCCTCCAGTGCTATGCGACGAATGGCATCGAAGGCACCTTTGCGGATTTCGGTTCCATCTTTCAGGTCGATACCGGAACATTTGGTTTCGGCGGTAAACTGAATCATGCGGGCTCCTTCGGTAGGCAACGTACGCATACGTACTCCCAGTTCACGTCCCAGTTCGATAATGGATTTTCCTTCAGGGGTATCATCGGAAACAGAAGAAAGCAGACAAGCTTCTACGAACGCATGCTTATCCAGACCTGCCACCGGATAGAAGGCAGTAGCCTTACGATTGCCGATGGTGATGGTACCGGTTTTATCGAGCAGCAATGTATCTACGTCGCCGGCCGTTTCTACCGCTTTACCCGACTTGGTGATTACATTGGCACGCAGAGCACGATCCATCCCGGCAATACCGATGGCCGACAGCAACCCTCCGATGGTAGTTGGAATCAGACACACAAATAAAGAAAGGAAAGCAGCAATCGTAATCACGGTGTGAGAATAGTCGGCCATCGGCTTCAGTGTAATGCACACAATCAGGAATACCAGCGTAAATACAGCCAGCAATATGGTCAGGGCTATTTCATTCGGTGTTTTCTGACGGCTTGCTCCTTCTACCAGCGCAATCATCTTGTCCAGAAAACTTTCGCCCGGCTGTGTAGTCACGGTCACTTTGATACGGTCTGACAACACTTTGGTACCTCCGGTAACGGAGCTCTTGTCGCCTCCGGCTTCGCGGATAACCGGAGCAGACTCACCGGTAATGGCACTCTCATCAATGGAAGCCAGTCCCTCGATAATCTCACCGTCTGCCGGAATCACATCGCCCGCCTCACATTCAAAAACATCTCCTTTCTTCAACTGCGAACTGCTCACGGTCTTTACCTTACCGTCGACAATCAGTTTGGCCGGAGTTTCCTCACGGGTTTTTCGCAGACTGTCGGCCTGCGCCTTACCACGAGCTTCGGCTATGGCTTCAGCAAAATTGGCAAACAGCAAAGTGAGAAACAGAATGACAAACACCCAGAGATTGTATACAAATGAACCTTGTGAGGTATGAGTGGCCGAATAGAGTGTAACAACCAGCATGATTAAGGTAGCAACTTCTACCGTAAACATGATGGGATTCTTCACCATGATTCTGGGATTCAGCTTGACGAACGACTGCTTCAAGCTTTCCATGACTTGTTCCCTCTGAAACAGGGAAGTATGATTCTTATTTTTCATATCTTTTTTCTTTCGTTGTTATCGTATCTTCTTCAATGATACGTTTCAGTATTTTTCTCTTATAAACTAAAGTGTTCTGCAATTGTACTCAAGGCATGTGCCGGAAAGAATGACAAGGCGGCTACTATGAAAATCACTGCAAATGTCATGACACCGAAAGTCACGGTATCTGTTTTCAGTGTGCCGGCACTTTCCGGAATGTATGTCTTCTGCGCCAGCAAACCGGCGATGGCTACCTGACCCACAATCGGAATGAAGCGGCTCAGGATAAGCACGATGCCACAAGAGATGTTCCAGAACCAGGTATTGTCGCCCAGACCTTCAAAGCCAGAACCGTTATTAGCTGCCACTGAAGTAAATTCATACAGCATTTCGCTCAGGCCATGGAATCCGGGATTGTTCAGCCATCCCCCTTCGCTTTCCACCCATTCAGGTGCATGTACATACAGGTAAGCAGCCAGTGCCGTACCCACCAGAATCACAAACGGATGAAGAAGGGCCACCATGGAAGCCACTTTCATTTCACGGGCTTCTACCTTATGGCAGAGAAATTCAGGCGTACGCCCTACCATCAGGCCGCTGATGAACACTGCGATGATGATAAAGGTGAAATAGTTCATCCAACCTACGCCTACCCCGCCAAACCACGTGTTAATCTGCATATTCAGCATTTCAATCATACCGGAAACCGGCATGGTAGAATCATGCATGCCATTTACCGATCCGTTGGAAGTCACCGTGGTAGCCACACTCCACAAACCGGTGGCTCCGGCTCCCAGACGTACTTCCTTGCCCTCCATGGCTCCGTTATCCTGTGCAATACCCATGGCATCCATGCGCGGATTTCCTTTCATCTCTGCAGGCACGTTAACACATACCCCGATGAGGAATGCGGCCAGCATGACACAATAAATACTGTATCCCAGTCTCCTGCGCTTCACATAGAAGCCAAAGGCAAATACCATGGCCATCGGCAGAATCAGGATAGAGCAACATTCCACCATATTAGAAAGATATGTAGGGTTTTCCAGCGGATGCGAAGAGTTCACCCCATAATATCCGCCTCCGTTCGTACCCAGCTGCTTAATAGGAATGATAGCGGCAGCAGGCCCCTGCGACACATGCTGTGTAACCCCTTCGAGCGTCGTTATCTCCATCTTTCCGTCGAATCCCATCGGAGTGCCTTGCGTTATCAGTATAAAGCCCACTACCAGTGAAAGCGGCAGCAAGATACGTGTACAGCTCAGCACAAGGTAATTCCAGAAGTTTCCGATAGTTTTGGTCGTCTTTTCACCCAGCGCTTTCATAATGCCTGCCATGGCCGCCATACCGGTGGCAGCTGTAATAAACTGAAAAAGCATAATGACAAACAACTGCGTGAAATAAGTCAGGTTGCTTTCTCCGCTATAATGCTGCTCGTTACAGTTCACCATGAAAGAGATGCAGGTGTTGAAAGCCTGATGCACCGTCTGTCCGCCATTTCCATCTGGATTAAGCGGAAGACTGCCCTGAATCACCAGCAGTATCATACCCCAGATAAACCAGAACAGGTTCACCACCAGCAAAGCTTTCAAGAACTGCTTCCAGTTCATTTCTTCTTGCGGATGGATACCTGAGAATCGGAAAATCAGGTTTTCTACCGGCTGCATGAAATCCGACCAGACTTTTTCACCCTTATACACTCTCGCCATATATTTTCCAAGCGGATAGCTTAGCACTATCATCAGAACAATTTGCGCTACAACACCTAAAATTTCTGTATTCATAATACCCAGAATTAATCAATATCTACTTTATCAGAATTTCTCCGGCTTCACAAGCACATACATCAAATAGCCGAACATGATGACACTCACAATAAATAATGCGGTATACATAAAAGTTTCTCCTTTCAAATTCGTTCAAACCAGTCAATACATTTATAAAACAACCAGAAGCAGGCGAGGCCGCCTAACAAACAGATTAAAAATCCCACTGTAAATAGTTCCATAGTTTTTTCTTTTTTTCGATAAACAATCAGTTAAATTCACGGCATACGTAGGGCAAATGGTATGCCACAATTTAAAGGAGATTCATAATCAACTGATAATCTAATTGTTATAAAAATAGTAAAAGAAAAAGGCACAAAAAAAGCCTTCTCAAATTGAGAAGGCTCACTATTATTTTGAAATATCAAAATGATAAAAACATTCCTATACGGAAATATGATAAGCTTCTATTTTACGGTAAAGCGTGGCCAGGCCGATTTTCAGCAGACGCGCCGCTTCTGTTTTGTTTCCCCTGGTATATTGCAGCACTTTCGTGATATGTTTCTGTTCAATCACTGCCAATTCAAACTCTTCCTTACCCTGCTCTTCGTCCATTCCGGCACATTGCAAGTCAATCGGCAAGTCCTGCACGGTCACTTCTTCATCGCAGACAATGGCACTGCGCTCCATCACGTTCTTCAGTTCGCGGATATTCCCCCGCCACTCAGCTCCTTTCAGTATGTCCACCACCTCGGAAGTCATCCCCTTGATTTCTTTCTTCAACTTTGTAGAGAAGCGTTTCAGGAAAGTCTCTGCCAGCATTTCAATATCTTCTTTCCGCTCACGCAACGGAGGCAGATGAATCTGGAACACCGACAAGCGGAAATAAAGGTCCTCACGAAAATGCCCGTTCTCAATTTCCTTTTTCAAATCGCGGTTAGTGGCCGAGATGATACGTACATCCACCTTCGTTGGCTTGGTATCTCCCACCTTAATATATTCTCCGGTTTCGAGCACACGCAGCAAACGCGCTTGCAGGTCGAAGGCCATTTCACCGATTTCATCCAGAAAAACCGTACCGTGATTTGCCACTTCAAACAGGCCGGGCTTGTCTTTCATGGCTCCGGTAAAGGCTCCGGCCTTGTAACCAAAGAGCTCACTCTCCAGCAAGTCTTTGCTGAAAGCCGAACAGTTGATGGCCATAATAGGATACTGACTGCGAGGGCTCGCGTAATGGATAGCGTGGGAGAACACTTCCTTTCCGGTACCGGTTTCACCCGTGAGCAGCACCGGCACATCCGTATCGGCCACTTTCCGGGCCAGCGCAACCGCCTGCTTCAGTCCGTTGGAACTTCCGATAATCGAATCAAACGAATAGGATACGGGAGGAGCGACCTTTCCTTTCTTTTTTTCTACCTCATCCACCGCACGACTGATTGTCGGAATAATCTTGCGGTTGTCATCTCCCTTAGTTATGTAATCAAATGCCCCGTTCTTAATGGCCTGCACCCCATCCGGAATATTGCCGTGAGCGGTAAGCAGAATCACCTCCGCTTCCGGACGATGTTTTTTTATCTCCCGAATGAAATCGACTCCGTTTCCATCGGGGAGAAACACGTCACAAAGCACCACATCAAACGGTTGTGCTTTCAGCAGTTTCAATGCACTCTGGCAGTCACTCGCTTTCCACACCTTGTAGCCTTCCAGCTCAATCATGCGCGCCAGCAGGTTGCGGATGGGATCTTCATCATCAATCACTAAAATCTGGATCATATCAGTACAAATAAATCAGGAGGAGCCGAAAAATAAGCCCTCACCTATTAAATTATTGCAAAAATACGAAAATATCGACATCCGGTCCAAACATTCACGTTTTAGAGTGATAGATGTCCGAACTTTTGCAGAAGTAAGCCGTAATTTGTTGAATGATAAAAAATGAGACATACATTTTTTAAATAGCCCATAAATCATTAATTATCAAATACATAAAAAGCATTTATAATCTCTTTTCAAGATACCTTGACGTTTTAAGCAGAACACCGAAGCGTTTTGCATGAAACACCAAGGCATTTCAGATAAAACGCTCCGGCATTTCACTTAAAATGTCAAAGCGCTTCAGTCCCCTCAAAAATAAATATTCACAGGCATTAGGAATATTACAAAGACGTTACTAACTTTGCGCCACAATTTGTGTAACCGCATGAAGTTAATATTGATAACAACCCCTACTTATTTTGTAGAGGAAGACAAGATCATTACTACTCTGTTCGACGAGGGACTGGACATACTCCATCTGCGTAAACCCGACACGGCTCCGGTTTATGCGGAGCGTCTGCTAACCCTCATTCCCGAGAAATACCACAAGCGTATTGTCGTACACGACCATTTTTATTTAAAAGAAGAATACAAACTTAAGGGCATTCACCTGAGCCATCGCAATCCGCTGATTCCGGATAATTATACCGGACACGTAAGTGCATCCTGCCATACCTTCGACGAGGTGATGGCCGACAAGAAAATGTGCGACTACGTATTCCTCAGCCCGATATTCGACAGCATTTCCAAAGAAGGCTATGCATCGGCCTTCACATCGGAATCCATCCGTGAAGCTGCCGAGAAAGGCATAATCGACAAACGGGTCATTGCCCTGGGAGGTGTAGACGAAAACAACCTGCTTCAGGTGAAGGATTTCGGCTTCGGGGGAGCCGCTATCTTAGGAGGACTGTGGAACAAGTTTGACCCCGCTTCAGACTACAATTATCAAGAACTTATCGCTCATTTCAGAAAATTGAAGCGACTGGCCGACTGAGTCATTCGCTAAAATTCTGCCGGAAACGTTTGTCCGGCTTAAAGAAATGGCGTACTTTTGCAGAAAATAAGGCAATATTATCTATTTTTACAATGAGCGCAACATCACCTTTTAAGGTATTCTCTGGTACAAACTCGAGATACCTTGCAGAAAAAATCTGTAACAGCCTGGGCTGTGAACTTGGTAACATGAACATTACTCATTTCGCAGACGGCGAATTTGCAGTTTCCTATGAAGAATCAATCCGTGGACAGCATGTATTCCTGGTACAGTCCACTTTCCCTAACTCAGACAACCTGATGGAACTCCTCCTGATGATTGACGCTGCCAAGCGTGCATCAGCCAAGAGTATCATTGCCGTAGTTCCTTACTTCGGATGGGCTCGTCAGGACCGCAAGGACAAACCGCGTGTGTCTATCGGTGCGAAACTGGTAGCCGACTTGCTGAGCGTAGCAGGTATCGACCGTCTGATTACCATGGACCTTCACGCTGACCAGATTCAGGGATTCTTTGATATTCCGGTTGACCACTTGTATGCGTCTACCATCTTCGCTCCTTACATCCAGTCACTGAACCTGGAAGACCTGGTTATCGCTACTCCTGACGTGGGTGGTTCAAAACGTGCCAGCACATACGCTAAATACCTGGATGTGCCTTTGGTATTGTGCCACAAGACACGCGAAAAAGCAAACGTAGTAGCTTCCATGCAGATTATCGGTGACGTAAAAGACAAGAACGTAATTCTGATTGACGACATGGTGGATACAGCTGGTACCATCACCAAGGCTGCCGACATCATGAAAGAAGCAGGTGCACGCTCTGTACGCGCTATCGCTTCTCACTGTGTAATGTCTGGCCTGGCTTCTGAACGTGTACAGAACTCTCAGCTGGAAGAAATTGTATTCACTGACAGTATTCCTTACTCACAGCGCTGCGCTAAGGTAAAACAGTTGTCTATCGCCGACATGTTTGCTGAAACTATCCGCCGCGTGATGTCGAACGAATCTATCAGTTCACAGTACGTAATCTAAAAAACAGTACCGGGCATTTTCCGTAAAGGAAGGGTCCCGTCACCATAAAGGATTTGCAGTCCGGTTTCTCATCGGCTTGCAAATCCTTTTCCTTTGTCCTATTCATTCATCACTTGATTCCCGTTTACCCATGAAAATTCTCTGGCTCGACCTGAACAGCTCGTACGCTCACGCCTCACTGGCCCTTCCGGCCTTGCACGCACAAGTCATGCACGACCCGTCCCTGGAATGGGGAGTGGTGTCGGCTACTATCAACGAAAATCCGGGCATGACAGCCGGAGAAGTCGTACGTCAGGCACCGGATATTCTGGCAGCTACCTGCTGGCTGTTCAACCACGAAGTGCTCATGCACGTCATCAGTCGGGTGAAAGCCATGCTGCCCCGTTGCGTGGTGGCACTGGGCGGTCCGGAGTTTCTGGGACACAACGAAGACTTCCTGCGCACCAACCGCTTTGTAGACTGCGTATTCCGGGGAGAAGGTGAAGAGACTTTTCCGCAATGGCTCGCCTGCTGGCAGCAACCGAAGGAATGGACCCGTATCACGGGACTCTGCTTTCTGGATGCGGAAGGACAATACCATGACAACGGCCTTTCACGTGTAATGGCTTTCGACAAGCTGGTGAATCCCGAACAAAGTCCGTTCTTCAACTGGAGCAAGCCGTTCGTGCAACTGGAAACTACCCGCGGCTGTTTCAACACCTGCGCATTCTGTGTGAGCGGAGGAGAAAAGCCAGTCCGTACGCTTTCCGTCGAGGCTATCCGCGAACGTGTCCGATTGATTCACGAGAAAGGCATCCGTAACATCCGGGTACTCGACCGTACATTCAACTACCAGAGCCACCGGGCCAAAGCCCTGTTCGACCTCTTCCGTGAGTTCCCCGACATGCGTTTCCACCTGGAAATCCATCCGGCTTTGCTTTCAGAAGAACTGAAAAAGGAACTGGCTTCCATGCCTAAGGGACTGCTTCACCTGGAAGCAGGTATCCAAAGCCTGCACGAAGAAGTGCTTACCGTCAGCCGGAGAGCCGGCAAACTGGCCGATGCACTGGAGGGTCTGCGTTACCTCTGCGCACTGGACAACATGGAAACGCACGCCGATTTGATTGCAGGACTGCCGCTGTATCACCTTTCACAGATTTTCGACGACGTACGCACGCTGGCCGAATACCGTGCGGGAGAAATCCAGCTGGAATCTCTGAAACTGCTGCCGGGTACGGAGATGCGGCGCCGGGCCGAAGAGCTTGGCATCTGCTATTCTCCCCTTCCCCCTTACGAAGTGCTCCAGACCCGTGAAATCACCCCCGACGAATTACAGACAGCCCGCCAGCTATCGCGTCTGCTCGACGGATTCTACAACGCACCGGCCTGGCAGGAAATCACCCGCCGTCTGATTGTGGAAGAGCCCGGCTTTCTGACACGTTTCCTGGATCACCTGATTCAAATCGGGATCATCGACCAGCCCATGGGACTGGAGCGACGGGGTATCCTGCTCTACCATTTCTGCAAGGAGCACTACCCTCATTTCCTGACCGCCATGAGCCGGGCATGGATTGAAGCCGGCATGTCACTCAAGAAGGAGCCGGCCGAACGGGTACGCACAAAGCACGTCACTCCGCCCGAAGCGTGGACGGTGTGCACGGGTACGTACCGCGACAACCTCCGCCTGTGCAAGCTTCCTGCTTCCGAAGAAGGCCGCTGCTACTGGTACGGCTTCGAAACCGAAAGCCAGCAACTCCGCCCCGTATTTGCTGCTGTAAGTCAGGAATAAGCCTCCCGTTCCATCAAACAAGCACCATCATCTTTCATCCAGCCAGTACTGCCAAGGGAGTACTGCAGTACTTTCAGGGAAGTACTCAAGTACTGCCTAAGAAGTACTGAAGTACTGACAGGGAAGTACTGGAACCTGCTCTTTCCTCCCTGAAAAGCACTCCGCAAGAGGGGGAAAATCGCTTCGGAACATTAGGAAAATTGGCGGGCAAATTATAACTTTGCCTGAATTTTCAACTAGACTATGTATATATTCCGATCGATTCACGAAATTATCAATACCATTGCGGCGGCCAGGGGACTGCTCACGGAAATGTTCGAGAAACGAAAGATGCTGAGTTTCCGCTATTCCGACGCACTGGCACTGCTCAAGGACGATGAAAACCGGTTGAAACTGCTCATAGAGAAAGAAGTCATCCGCCAGAACGGCAACTTCGTGGAACTGGATGCCCGCTTCCTCGACTTTTTCGAACTGCTCCTCGAAGCGAACGAGGAAATCAACACGGCCATCATCGACGAGAACATTGCCTTCCTGCACGAACTGATGGACTACTACGAGAAGGAGCAGATTGCCTCGCGCAAGGAGAGCTATGTGCGCAACATCAAGATTACCTTCCAGAAGATTGCGCGTACCACCATCCGCAACATCATGAACCTGCAGAGCAGCATCGACAATGCGTTCAAGCACGAACCGACTTACCAGATAAAGATTGCCAAGCTGGAGAACCTGGACAAGAAGCGGATTCACATCCAGCAGCTGATTGATACCACCGAAAACCTCATCCTGCACGAGGAACGGCGGTTTTTCCAGCAGGCTACCGACGAGGAACTGAACCGCATCCTGCTGGAACTGCGTAGCGAACTCCAGCTCTCGGCCCACAGCCTCATCCGTGCCCAGCAGGACATCATCAACTACCTGAACCAGATTAAGAGCCAGGTGATTCTGGTAGAGAAAATCCGGAAGGTGAAGTACCTGCAAGACCAGTTTGAGCTGCGTTCGCGAAGCAACCTCTCGGAAGTGCTTGAAAGAGAACATTCCGTACTGGTGGAAGGCAACGTGCCGTCTTCGTTCAAGCTGTCACTGCCCTACCTGAGTACCGACGAGGCACGTCCTGTCATCCTGAAAGTGCTGCGCAACCTACAGTACCGCGAGATTATCCGCAGCAACGAGGCGGGCGCCTTCAGCGAGGAGGACATGGAATCGCAGGCCATGTACCAGGAGGTCATCGACCTGGAAGAAACCCTGAGCGACTACATACAGGCGCAGGCACAGGCCCGCTGGAACGATGCGTCGGCTCCGGAAGAAGACCTCTTCCACTACCTGATGCACTACACCTTCGCCCGCGAAGTGGACGAGCAGGAACGCACCACCTTGTTCTGCCAGATGGTGTCGCTCTACGAAAACCGTCTCCGTATCAGCGAGGAATTCGGCCTGTATCACCAGTACGAATATGCCAAGGTGTATCCGGCTAACTCGTAACCCACTCATCCCTATACATTTGACTTATGGAACTGAACATACATATACCTGACAATACTGCGGCCTTGTTCGACTGCCTCCAGAAGGGACAGTTCATCAGTTCGAACAGCTGCAACGAAGCCGTGCGCGACATGTACGACCAGATAGACGACCACTTCGAAGCGCTCTCGGTCTACTTCGCCCAAATCGGCTACACCCTGGAACGGGGCAACGAATACTTTTACTTTTCGCGCGTGGAACCGCGTACCACACTGGAACAGAAAATCATGCGTGCCTACTACTGGATTGACGTGCTCGACCTGTTCAAGACCTACGACGAGACTTTCGGCGCAGGATTCCGCTTCCAGCCCGAACAGATTCTGGTGGAGGCCAACATCAACGTGATGCTGCAAAACAAGCTCGACGGGCTGCGCAAGCATTTCTCCGACAAGGACGTGCGCAAGGACGTGCTCGACAACCTGATTCGCCAGCTCACCAAGGAATCTTTCCTGGAACTGGAGAACGAGAAGACCAACACCTACAAGGTGATGAGTTCCTGGCACTACCTGGAACGCCTGATTGAAAGTATCCAAATTTACGACGACACTGAAACGGAAGACAATGAGAAACCTGAATAGAATCATCTTTATCAACAGCGCCAACATTCCCTATGCCGACGACATTTACCTGGACGGGAATGTGCACTTCATCGGCACGCAGGGAGTGGGAAAAAGTACCGTATTGCGCGCCATCCTGTTTTTCTACAACGCCGACACCCAGAAGCTGGGTATCCCCGTAGAGAAGCAGAGCTACACGGAATATTACTTCCCCTACTCCAACTCCTACATCATCTACGAGGTAACCACCGAACAGGGAGCGTTCTGCATCCTGAGCTTCAAGTCGATGGGCCGCGTGTGCTACCGTTTCATCGACTCGCCCTACCGCATGGAATTCTTTGTCGACGAGAACCGCACGGCCTACAGCGGAAACGACCGTATCCGTGCCGCCCTCGACCAGTACGGAGTGGACTACTCACGCATCATCTATACCTACGACGAATACCGTAACATTCTCTACGGCAACGGGGCAGGTCCCGAAATGAGCCGCTACTCGCTCATGGAGAGCAAGCAGTACCAGAATATTCCGCGTACCATACAGAATGTGCTCCTCAACTCAAAACTCGATGCGGAGTTCATCAAGAAGACCATCATCTCGTCCATCAACGAAGACGAGACCGCCATCGACCTGAACACCTACAAGGAGCACCTGAAGAACTTCGAAACCCGCCTACGCGACATCGAAGAGTTCCAGAAACGCGAAACACAGAAACAGGCCAAGGAAATCACCTCCCTCTCGGCACAGGTATCACGCCAGCAGACCGCTCTCGTGCAGGGTTGCCGCGAACTGGCCGCCACCTACCGCCTTACCGAAAGCCAGTTGCCCAAGGCCGAGGAACAGAAGCACCAGGCTGAGAAGGCACGTACCGCCCTCCTCGCCCGCCGTCAGGAGTTGCAGGAACAGTCGCGCCAGCGATGCGACAAGATGCAGGAGGCACTGGCCATCCTGAACAATGAGTTGCAAAAGGCACAGCAGAAGGAAAAGGAATATGCCCGCCGCCAGATAGAAGAAATCATGGAGCGTTCGGCCCGCAAGGAGGAGTGGAAGAACAAGCAGCAGGGATTGCAGGAAGAGCAGCGCATCCTTACCTCGCACTACACGGAAATCTCTACCAAGTACAAGTCGCTCATCCAGAGCCTCGACGAACAGTGGAACCGCATCCATGAGGCCAAAATCAAGCAGCTAGAGGGACTGAACAACACGTTCAATGCCCGCATCGAAGAAGCCCGCCGTCAGCACGAAGCGGCTACCGAAGCGCTTTACCAGGAATACGAACAGCTCTCGCAGCAACTGCATCCGGAACGCAGCAGCAAGCAGAACGAACTGACCGCCCTCGACTACCAGATGCAGCTGTGCCGCAAGGAGACTTTCTTCGAAGCCGAGCAGGAGGAGCTGAAACACCGCATCCAGTCGTACACCGGTCTGCACATGAGCAAGAAGAACCGCATCAACAACGCCCAGCTCATCATCAAGGAACTCACGCTGAAGTGGGAAGAAGAGTTGCAGAAGGGACTGAAGGAGAAAGACGAGGCACTGATGCAGTTGCAAGCCGAGCACTTGCAACTCCGCCCGCGTATGGACGAACTGGAGACCTTCCTGAAAAACAGCAAGAGCACCCTGCAAGGCTGGCTCAAAGAGCACAAGAAAGGATGGGAAGAAAACATCGGTAAGCTGTGCGACGAGTCCATCCTCTGGCAGACCAACCTCTCGCCGAAGATTGTAGACGAGGGTACGTCGTTCTACGGCATCTCCATCTCCCTGCAAGACATCGAGCGCCACATCCGCTCCATCGACGACTATCAGGCGGAACATGACAAGGGCATCAAGCGACTGGCGGAAATTCAGGCTGAAACCCTCCGTCTGCAACAGGAGAAAGAGGCCCTGGAAGAGCAGTTGAAAGCCAAATACCAGCCGCGCATCAAGGAACAGAAAGACGTGATAGCCGTGCAGGAATACGAGCTGGAGAAACTGGAACAGCAGTACCAGAAGGATATGCTCGACCTGGACGACTGGAAGAAGAAGGCGGAAGCCGAACGTACTGCCAAACTCCGGAAACTGGAAGAGGAAAAGCAACGCATCGCCGCAGAACTGAAGGAAATTGACGGCAAACTGAACAACCTGAACCGCAAAAAGAGCGAGAAGCTGAACCAGCTGAAGCAGGAATGGAACCGAGTGCAGCAGGACATCGCGCACGAGAAGGATACACAGGCCGGCAGCATCCGCCTGGAGGATAAGGAAGAACAGCAGCGCATCGCCACGGAGAAAGCCGAATACGAGCGCCAGATGAAGCAGGAACTGCACTCGCAGGGGGCCGACACCGAACGTCTGCAACAGATTAGCAGTCAGTTGCGCGATATCGACCGGGAACTGCAGTTCATCAAGGAGCACGCCACCCTGCTCATCGAGTACCAGAAGGACAAGCGCGACCTCATCGACCACATTCCGGAATGGAAGCGTGAACAGGAGGAACAGAAACGCCAGCTCAGCCAGGAAAAGGACAACCTGCGACGGGAAACCTCGGGTTTGCAGGAGCAGATTGATGCCCTGAACAAGGAACTGCAGCAGGCAGAGAAGGAAGTGACACAGCTTCAGGCCAACCTGGAGGCGTACAGCAAGATTTCGGCCTACGACTGGTACAAGCCGCATCGGGATATTTTCAATCCCGAGAACCCCGTCACGCTGGAAATCCACACGCCGCGCACCTGCCTGGAACTGATTGACGAACTGGGCCGCACGGACAGCCAGTACATGACGCTGCAAAACCGTCTGCGCAAGGAGGTGAATCTCTTTACCGGCCACTTCGACGAGGAGAATACCTTCAAGTTCAAGACCAAGTTTACCGAGGACTGGGAGTACATCCGCTTTGCCGAGGAACTGCACGACTTTGTGGAAGAGAACAAAATCAGCGAATTCGTCCGCCGCATCAACAACGAGCACTCCGACATCTTCAAGCGCATCAGCATGGATACCTCAATGCTCACGGCTTCGGAAGACGATATTCAGGACCTCATCGGTCAGGTGAACAAGGGATTCCAGACGTGCAACTTCGTGGGCGTTATCCAGTGCATCGAAATGAAGGTGGAAGAAAGCAGCAACCGTGTGGTAAACTGTCTGCGTGCCATCCAGAAGTACTACAACGAGCATGCCTATGACCTCACACCGGGCACCAACCTCTTCTCGTCGGAAAACGAGCAGCTGGTAAAGCAGGAGGCCATCGCCCTGCTCCGCGACTTCATCAAGGAGATTCACGCCTACCGCTACGACAGCATCCGCCTGTACGACTCATTCGAGCTGCGTTTCCGCATCATCGAGAACAACAACGACACGGGCTTCGTAGAGAAGCTGTCGAACGTGGGTTCGGAAGGTACGGACATCCTGGTGAAAGCCATGATCAACATCATGTTGCTGAACGTGTTCAAGGAAGGGGCTTCGCGCAAGTTCAAGGACTTCAAGCTGCACTGTATGATGGACGAAATCGGTAAGCTCCATCCGAACAACGTGAACGGTATCCTGAAGTTTGCCAACGACCGGAACATCATCCTCATCAACGGATCGCCTACCGAACTGAACCGCGATGCCTACAAGCATGTGTACCTGCTTACCAAAGGAGCGCAGAGCAAGACACGCATCGCCCGACTTATTTCGGACCAGAAATTATAGGCTTTTCAACCTTTAAAACAGGGTTGAAAAAACGCCTTTGTGTTTTAACTTAAACGCCTTTACGTTTTAGGTAAAACGCAAGGGCGTTTTACTTTAAATGCACTTGCGTTTGAAAGCAAACGCTTAGGCGTTTTAGAAGTGCTTACCATGATTCCAAATAATAGAATTTTATTTTACAAATCAGAATTTTATTCTTATCTTTGCCACATGACAATCGAGTGAATCTAATGAGAATATTTACAGAACAAGCTATAAAAGAATATGCAGAAGCGCATCCTGATGCAAAAGTAGCTTTGCAAGAATGGACTACCATAGTTAAAAGAAGCGAATGGACTTGCTTTGCAGACGTAAAAAAGACCTTTAATAGCGTAGATAATATAGGTAATCAACATTATGTATTCAATATCAAAGGCAATAGCTACAGACTGATTGTAGTGATAAAATTCACTATAAAGTTCGTTTATATTCGTTTTATAGGCACTCATGCCGAGTATGATAAGATAGCTGATTGTTCAGTTTTATAATTAAACAGAATCGGCAATTACCGATCAACCAAGAGCCATGACAAAGATAGAAACAAAAGCTCAATACGATTGGGCAGTAAAAAGAGTTGAGGAATTACTTCCACTGGTTACAGATGAAACCCCTCTGGATAATCCTCACAGTATAGAGTTAGAATTACTTTCTAATCTCGTTGCAGATTATTCTGAGGAGCATTTCGCACTGGGAGAACCAACGCTGGTTGATGTCCTCAAACTTCGTATGTATGAGATGGGACGCCGGCCGCCATGACAAAGAATGACGCAGGCGTTCCGCGGAGCATCTGCCGATAGCTCCACACGGCGTTGCTCATAAGACCCCGATAGGGCTTTTGGGTTGATTCCTTCAAGGCATATCGCCCCCTTCTGCTTCCACTGTAGCACACAAGGCCCCAAAAAAGAGAGATCGTGCACCAACTGCTTCCAGCGGTGCACGAATCGCATTCAGCACGCGGCGGGGACGAGGAATTCCGACGTGAACGCGCCGTCCTCGCTGTTGTATTTCACCCAGCCGCCATGCTGCTTCACAATGGCCTCTGCCCGGTGCAGGCCGAAGCCGTGTGCGCCGGTCTTCCCCGTCCGGAAGAGGGAGCCAACCTTCTTCTGCTTCTTCCCGGCGCTGTTGAGAAGATAGAAATAGAGCATATCGCCCTTCATCCGCAGAGAAAGGCGGAGGAATTTTTCACCAGCCGCGCTCCGGCAGCCCTCGATGGCATTGTCCAGCAGATTCCCGATGACAATGCTCAGCTCCAGATCGGTGAGCGACAGCTCCGGCGGCAGATTGGCCTCCGCCGTCACGGCGATCCCGGCGGCGCGGGCCTGCGCGAGCTTGGCCGAAAGAATGGCATCAACGGTCACATTGCCGGTCTTGAGCAGGGTGTCGACCGTCTGCAGGCTCCGGTCCAGCTGCTCGAGGTAGGCGATGGCCCGGTCGACCTGCCCGGCCTCCAGCTGGCCCTTGAGCGCCTGCAGATGGTGGTGGAAGTCGTGCTTATAGCCGCGCATCTCGTTATGGATGCTCCGGACCTCCTCCAGATGCTGCCGCGCCTGCTCCTCCTGCATTTCGACCAGCCTGAGATAGGTTCTCTTCAACATGGCATTTCCTCTGTTTCTGCGGTCCTCAGTTTCTGTCAATGAACGCCCGGTTGATGGCGTCATACTTTCCCCGCGCCAGCGGGACCTCCGCCCCGCCGCGCAGCAGGACGGACGTGCGCCCGATGCGCACCACGGCCTTCAGATTGACGAGGTACGACCGGTGCGTGCGGAAGAAGTCCGCGCTCAGCCGCCCGGCAAAGGCCGAGATGCTCTCGCGGATGCGGTAGTCCGGCCCGGTCGTGTGGAGAACGAGATCATGCAGGAAGGACTCCGCATACAAAAGCTCGCTCTCATAGAGCTTCACATTCCCCTTCTCGCACGCGATCACGACGGACGGCGGCTCGACGGCCAGCCGCGCGGCGGCGCGGTCCAGCACGGCGCGAAGCTTTTCCGCCGGCACGGGCTTGACGAGATAGTGCAGGGCATCGACCTCATAGCCCTCGGCCATGCACTCAAAATGCGACGTGATAAAGATGATCTCCGCCCGGCAGCCCGCGCCGCGCAGGCGCTTGGCAAGATCGATGCCGCTCATGCCGGGCATTTCAACATCCAGCAGCAGGATATCCCAGTCGGTATCTCCGGCGAAGCGGAACGCCTCCGCGCTCGGGAAGCAGGTCACGGCGCAGGCACCGTGCGCCCAGTCCGTCACGTCCGCCTGCAGCCGTGCGGCCTGTCCGGCGTCGTCGTCACAGATCGCGATCTTCCAGCCCATGGCTATCCCCCCGTCCTACAAGAAAGCGCTCTGCCGTTATGCGCAGCAGAGCACTTCCGTTATTCTTCCGAATTCTCCGGAGCCTTCAAATTCTCCTGCGCAGCTGCGGCATGCAGCTGCTCGGTCTCCTGCTCCAGCGCCTTTCCCTCGCGCTTTGCCTGCAGGAAAAGCCGCACGGCAAGCCAGCCGACGACGACACAGCCGCCGACCAGCAGCACGAGGCCGACGATCAGGGTCGTCAGGCTCGGGGCCTCCGCCCCGCCCGCGCGATAGCTGCGCACGAGCTGCCAGGCCATATACAGCACAACGGCAATGACCGTTCCGTGCATGATGAGCATGCCGGTCGGGTTTTTAATCTTCTTCGGCTCCATCGGTCTTCTCCTCTCCGGCCAGCAGGCCCTCCTGCTTCTCGGGGATCGGCAGGGCCTGCATGCAGGCCTCGAACTGGCTGCGGCTCATCGTCTCGTGCTCCAGCAGCCACTGCGCGATCTCCTGCAGCTTCTCGTGGTGCTCCGTCAGGATCTGCGTGCAGTGCGCATAAGCCTGATCCACGGTCTTGCGGACCTCGGCATCGATCTCGGCAGCCGTCTGCTCGGAATAGGAACGCGTGCGCTCATAGTCGCGGCCGACGAAGATCTCGCTGTCGTCGTCATAGGCCACGGCGCCGATGCGCTCGTTCATACCGTATTTTGCGATCATATCGTGCGCCAGCTTCGTGGCCCGCTGCAGATCGTTCGAAGCGCCGGTCGAAATGTCGTCAAACTCCAGCTGCTCCGCCACGCGGCCGCCGAGCAGCACGACGATGCGGTCGCGCATCTCGTTTCGCGTGGTATGGAGCGTGTCCTGATCCGGCAGGCTGATCGTCAGGCCGAGGGCATTGCCGCGCGGCACAATGGTGATCTGGTGGACAGGCTCCTGCGTGGGCAGGAAGTATGCCGCAACAGCGTGGCCCGCCTCGTGGATGGCCGTGATGCGCCGGTCGCGCTCGATATTGACAAGGCTCCGTTTTTCCGGCCCGGCAATGACCTTGAGGACGGCGTCCTCCATGGTCTGCATCGTAATGACGGGCAGGTTCTTCCGTGCCGAGATCAGTGCCGCCTCGTTGAGCAGATTTTCCAGATCCGCGCCGGTGAAGCCCGCCGTCGCGCGGGCGACGGTGCGCAGGTCGACGTCATCGGAGAGCTGCTTGTCGCGCGCATGGACGCGCAGGATGGCCTCGCGGCCGCCGACGTCGGGCACGTTCACATAGATCTGGCGGTCAAAGCGGCCCGGGCGCAGAAGGGCGGGGTCGAGGATATCGCGGCGGTTCGTCGCCGCCATGACGATGACGCCGTCATTGCTGCCGAAGCCGTCCATCTCCACAAGGAGCTGGTTGAGCGTCTGCTCGCGCTCGTCGTGGCCGCCGCCAAGGCCCGTGCCGC
>ERZ773134.1563-NODE-1563-length-19117-cov-5.659375_pt1 | contig 19117 bp, 9 predicted proteins | sample MGYA00580856_ERZ773134 | MGnify/ENA primary metagenome ERZ773134 (study PRJEB29015, sample SAMEA2737823) | human gut metagenome | biome: human gut; feature: human-associated habitat; material: faeces | place: China | collected 2012 ... | reverse complement strand
GGCCGCGGGGTCGTACTCGACGCCCATCTTGTCCAGCAGGGGTTCGACGTCGACCTGATGCATCTGCATGCCCAGCGCCCAAGGATCGTAACCGAGCACCAGCCCGGCCATCTCCTCGTAGGTCAGAACGGGAATCCCGTGGCCGTTCTGGCCGTAAGTCGTCCCCTCCATCTCGGCGATCGTGTACTGCCACTTGTCGAGGAACATCGCGCACCCCGGGCAGTTGGCCACGATGAAATCGGGTTTGTAAGGCGCCATGCTTTCGAGTTTCTTGTGCGAATTGGCGATCGAATAGCCGCGGTTGGCCTGCACCAGATAGTTGCGGAACCCGAAGCCGCAGCAATGCCGCCGTTCGGGATAGTCCACGCACTCGCCGCCCCACGACTCGACCATGCCGGCCAGCACGTAGGGAAATTCCGATCCGCCGATACCCGATTTGGGGAATATCTTGGCGTAGTGGCAGCCGATATGCTCCACGACCTTCAGCGGTTCGCCCGTCTGGGCATTGACCAGCCGGTGTTTGGCCCGTGCGGCGATCTGCTCGCGGAAGTGGAAGACGACGTCCGACGTGTGGGCCAGACTCGCAGGCTTTTTGAATTCGCGCCCCGTGGCCTTGTAAAGGTTCTCGCGGGTCTTCGCCTCGGTCTCCGGGAACTCGTGCCATGTGGCCAGAATCTCCGAGTAGACGCCGAACGAAGTGATGCACGACGAAACGAGGTTTTCATACCCGGCTTCGGTCATCAGCGCGAACTGCCGCGCCACGACCGTCATGATCGTTTCGAGCGGCACGATGTCCGAGTGGTAGCCGATGCCCGTGCAGGACGAGTGCAACGGATCGTCCGTCAGGTCCTTGCCCAGATCGTTGCGCAGCATGTCGATGAACAGCTTCTCGCTGCCGGGAAAGAAATTCTGGCGGATACAGCTGCGGGCGTAATAGTAGTGGTCGTCGGCAATCTCCTTCTGGTAATCCTGCCAACTCTTTCGTTTTATCATCTGCTAATAGTGTTCGTTGCTGTTATTGAGGAAGACGTCCATCATGTACTTCTGATCGGCTCCCTCTTCGTAACCCAATTCGCGGGCCTTGCGGTCGGAGTGCTCCTCGATGGCGTCGAACATCTCCTTGCCGCCGCTGACCTCGAAAATCCGGTGAATCTCGTCGAGCGACTTCTCGTCCAGACGGCGCAGCGCACCCGCGCCGTGACGCATGTAGACCGGCGTGAACTGACCGTAAATCTCCTTGTCGTTATCGTAAATCCACTGCCACACGGTTCCCTGTTCGGGGTGCAGTTCGGGTTTGACGAGCCGCGGAACGATGCAGTAACCCGTGCGGAGGATGTTCTCGCCGATGATACGCTTGAGCGCCAGCTGCTGACGGCCCTTTTCGCTCTCGACGAAGAACCCCAGCTTCTGCGAAAGGGTCCGCAGCGCCTGAATCACATAGCCCGGCGTGTTGCCGCGCGGACAGCGCGGACGGCACGACATGCACTCGCCGCAGTACCAGATCGTATCGCTCTTCAGAAGCTCCTCGATGGCGTCGTCGTCGCGTGTCTGCACGATGTTCACGATCTGACGGGGATCGTAATTGTAGAACTCGGCAGCCGGACAGACGCCCGTGCAGACGCCGCAGTTCATGCACGACTGAAGGCCCTCCTTCATCCGCACGTCCTCCATCAGCATGTCGAAATATTTTGCCATTTTTCTCTTTTCTTTGTTCGTTCACCCTTCCGCCGGCACCGAATCGCCGCATGCGGTCCGGACTGCCCGGCGGATTTGCACCGCTTCCCGCATCCGGTCCGGCAGTCGCCTGCATTCGCCGCGCAGTGCGAAAAAAAGCGTCCGGCATATGCATAAAAAAACCTTTGCGTCTGCAAAGGTAGGGATTACGGCCGAGCCGTGCAGTGGTATAAATACCTAATTTCGCCACCGTTCGTAGGTCTCGAACGCAAAGGGATAGGGATAATTCGCGCCCGAAGCGAACGACTCGGACGACACGAGCCGCCACTCGGCGTCGTTCCATGCGGGAAAATGCGTATCGCCCTCATAGGCATGGAAAACCCGCGTCAGGTAGAAGCGGCCGGCCAGCGGAAGGGCCTGCGCATAAATCTGCGCGCCGCCGATGACGAAGACCTCCTCTTCGGCCGGGAACAGCGCCACCGCCTCTTCGAGCGAATGGGCCACCCTGCATCCCGGAATCTCCATCTCCTGCCGCGTGACGACCACATTGGTCCGGTTGGGCAGCGGCCGTCCGAGCGACTCGTAGGTCTTGCGCCCCATGACGACGGGATGGCCCGACGTAACGGACTTGAAGTATTTCAGGTCTTCGGAAATATGCCACAACAGGGCGTTCTTATCGCCGATCACGCCGTTTTCGGCGACGGCTACGATGATGCTTACCATATATATTTATTAATGCGATCCGCCGCCGCAGTCCGCCTGAGACGTCCGGCCGCCCTGCAAAGATAGCAATAATTCGGTTCGGCGCAATGGCTCCGCCTGCGAACCGAAACCCCGCCCGGCCCCCGCATCCGGCAACTCCGCAACCGCTCCCGGCAATCGCAATCGTTCCCGAAATCGTTCCCGAAGATTTTATTCGCCGATCGTGCGGAATATCTTCCGGCAAATTCTATTTTTGTTCGTAAACTACAACCTGAGCTATGGAAATTCTGGACTACATAACCATCGCCGTCTTTGCGGCGGGCATCATGTTCGTCGGTTCGCTGTTCTCCTCGACCGGCAAAAACATGAAGAGTTTTTTCGCCGGAGGCGGCAACGTCCCTTGGTGGATCAGCGGACTGTCGCTGTTCATGGGCTTCTTCTCGGCCGGAACGTTCGTGGTATGGGGGTCGATCGCCTACTCGATGGGCTTCGTCGCCGTCACCATACAGCTCACGATGGCCGCGGCCGGATTCGCCGTCGGCCTGCTTATCGCCCCGCGCTGGAACAAAACGGGCTGTCTCACCGCCGCGGAATACATCACACGCCGCTACGGAGCCTCGACACAGAAGCTTTACACCTACATCTTCCTTTTCATCTCGATCTTCACCACCGGCTCCTTCCTCTATCCGATCGCCAAAATCATCGAAGTGGCCGCCGGGATTCCGCTCTCGTCCAGCATCCTGATACTCGGCGTGTTCTGCATGATATACGTCTCGCTCGGCGGCCTGCGCGCCGTGGTCGTGACCGACGTGCTGCAATTCATCATCCTCTTCGCCGCGGTCATCATCGTCATTCCGCTCGCATTCGGCGAAGTGGGCGGCGTCCCGGAGTTCCTCGCACGGGTTCCGGAGGGATTCTTCACGCTCTTCGCGGGAGAATACAACTGGGTATTCATCGTCGCGTTCATGCTCTACAACCTCTTCTTTCTGGGCGGAAACTGGGCTTATGTCCAGCGATATACGAGCGTGCGCACGCCCAGAGACGCGAAAAAGGTCGGCGTGCTGTTCGGCGTGCTGTATACCTTCAGTCCGATCCTGTGGATGCTGCCGCCGATGATCTACCGCGTCTTCGAACCCGGACTTTCGGGGCTTGAAAACGAAAACGCCTACCTGCTGATGTGCAAGCAGACGATGCCCGCCGGCATGCTCGGACTCATGCTCGGCGGCATGATCTTCGCGACCGCAAGTTCGCTGAACGCCACGCTGAACATCTCGGCAGGCGTCTTCACCAACGATATCTTCAAACGCCTCCGCCCCGCCGCCGGAGAGACGACGCTGATGAAAGTCGCCCGCATCTCCACGCTCGGCTTCGGGGTGCTGGCCATCGCCGTGGCGCTGCTCATCCCCAACATGGGCGGCATCGTCAACGTCGTAATCAGCGTGGCGGCACTCACCGGAGTGCCCCTCTACCTGCCGCTGATCTGGAGCCTCTTCTCCAAGAACCTGAACGGCAGGGCGATCCTCAGCACGACCGTCACCAGTCTGACCGTCAACGCCGTTCTCAAATTCATCACACCTGCGGTCGTCGGCTTCTCGCTCAGCCGGGCCGAAGAGATGCTGGTCGGGGTGCTCTTCCCCGCGCTGCTGCTGGCCGGCTATGAAATCTATCACAAACTCTCCGGCTCGCGCGTCTGCGTTCCGATGCCTGCGGCAGAGAACGCAGCGGCGCCCGCCGCCGAGGACGCCGGCACGGATAACAACAACAGCATCCGCATCATCGGCGCCGGAGCGGCGATTTCGGGCTGTTTCATCTCCCTGATCGCGCTCCTGTCCGGCAGGGAGACCCTCGTTCCCCTCACGACGGGTATCGTCCTGACGGTATTGGGCGGCCTGATTTTCCTCACGACAAAAAACAAATAACATATGTTTATCGGTGAATTCGAAAAAAGCCGCAAACCGGCGAAAGTACACAGCCGTCACAGTCTGGTGATCGTGGGAGGAGGCCTTACCGGCGTATGCTGCGCCATTACCGCGGCCCGTGCGGGCGCCGACGTCGCGCTGATTCAGGACCGTCCCGTGCTGGGCGGCAACGCTTCGAGCGAAGTCCGCCTGTGGGCGCTGGGAGCGACCTCGCACATGGGCAACAACAACCGCTGGTCGCGCGAAGGGGGCGTCATCGACGAAATACTGGTCGAGAACACCTTCCGCAACCGGGAAGGCAATCCCGTGCTGTTCGACATGGTGCTCATCGACAAGGTGCTCTCCGAACCGAACATCACGCTTTACCTCAACACGTGCGTATACGACGCCGAAATGTCCGGCCGCACCGTCAGATCGGTCACGGCGTTCAATCCGCAGACCGGAACGCACCACACGATCGAAGGCGATCTTTTCGCCGACTGTTCGGGCGACGGCGCGCTCGCCTACATGGCGGGAGCCGAATACCGCATGGGAGCCGAGGACCGCGAAGAATACGGCGAGAAGTTCGCGCCCGACAAGACCCGATACGGCGAGCTGCTGGGGCACAGCATCCTGTTCTACATCAAGGACACGGGGCGTCCCGTACGCTTCGAAGCTCCCGAATTCGCCCTGAAGGAGGTCGAGGAGCTGATTCCCCGGCTCCGGAATCCGGAGTATTTCAGCACCTCGCAGCACGGCTGCAAATACTGGTGGCTGGAATACGGCGGACGGCTGGACACGATCCGGGATACCGAAAAAATCAAATTCGAACTCTGGAAAATCGTCTACGGCGTCTGGAATCACATCAAAAATTCGGGCAAGTACCCGGAGACGGAGAACTACACGCTCGAATGGGTCGGGCTTTTCCCCGGCAAACGCGAAAGCCGGCGGTTCAAGGGCTACTACATGCTGACCCAGCAGGACATCATCGAACAGCACGAGCACTACGACGCCGTTTCGTTCGGCGGCTGGTCGATCGACCTGCACCCCGCCGACGGCGTTTACGGCGCAGGGCGCGCCTGCAACCAGTGGCACAGCAAGGGCATCTACCAGATTCCCTACCGCTGTCTGGTGACGCCCGATGCGGACAACCTCTTCATCGGGGGGCGCATCATCAGCGTCAGCCATGTGGCCAACGGCTCCACGCGCGTCATGTGCACCGCCGCACACGGCGGGCAGGCGATCGGCATGGCGGCCGCAATCGCCCTGCGCGACCACCTCAAACCGGCCGACCTTATCGGCAGGGAGCGTATGGGCCAGCTGCAGTCCGCACTGCTCCGCACCGGACACTTCCTGCCGGGCGAACGGTTCGGCCGCGGCATGCTGCCCCCGAAGGCCCGGATCAGCGCATCCAGCGAGTTTGCGCTCGAACGGCTGCGCCCCGACGGCACCCGCTTCCGGCTGGACTGCTCCGCCGCCGAGCTTATCCCGGTCGGCGGCCCGGTTCCGGCCGTCGGTCTCACCGTGCAAGCGGACAAGGCGACCCGGCTGACGGTCGAACTGCGCAGTTCGTCGCGCAGGGGCAACTACACCCCGGACACGACCGACAAGCGGCTCGTTTTCGACCTCCGGGAGGGAGAAAACAGACTGACCGTCGATTTCGGAATGTGCTACGAAGCGCCACAGTACGTCTTCATCTGCTTCATGGCCAATCCCGACGTAAGCATTCCGATGAGTTCGGAGATCGTCTCCGGCCTGACTTCGGTATTCAACACCGTCAATCCCGCGGTCTCCAATTTCGGCAGGCAGACTCCGCCGGAGGACATCGGGGTCGATGCGTTCGAATTCTGGTGTCCAAAGCGCCGTCCCGAAGGGAAAAACATCGCGCTCGAATTCTCCGCGCCGCTGACCTGCTTCGGGGCCGAAAACCTCCTCAACGGCTACTTCCGGCCCTACATACAGCCCAACGGCTGGATCCCGGCCCCCGACGACCGAACGCCGTCGGTCCGCATCGACTTGGGCGAAGAACGGACCGTCCGGCAAATCAGGCTGTTCTTCGACACCGATTTCGACCACGCACTGGAGAACGTGCAAATGGAGCATTTCGATTCGGTGATGCCCCAGTGCATCCGCAACTACCGCATTACCGACGGCGACGGGAACCTCTTGTTCCGCACGGAAGGCAACCACCAGAGCTGCAATACGATTGCATTGGACGTCCCGCACACGCTGCGCTCGATACGCTTCTGGCCGGAAGACTCCGCCCCCGGAAGGCACAAGGCCCTGATGGGGATCATTGTCGAATAAATTGCATAACTTCGAACCGGAAACCGAAACCATGAAACCGCACTTCAAAATATTCTCCGCATTCGTCCTGCTGCTGTCGGCCGCCTGCACGCCCTCCGACGAACTGGCCGTCAGAAACAAAGAACTGGAAATCCGCTGGGAGCAGACCGCGGAAGGATGGAAAATCTCACGGGTCGCCGACCGCAAAGGCCGCTGCTGGGGAGTGCCCGACGGAGCGTATACGATACTCTTCAGCAGCGAAAAGCCCTCGGCGGAGCCGGAAACAATCACCAACCGCGGCGGCGACACCATGAACTTCGACATCGCGCGGTTCCACTACATCGCCAAGGATTTCAACAGGGCGGTCTCTTCCGTGCCGATGAACCGCGCGGGCGAAGCGCTGCGCTTCTACCCCGAAAAAGGCTGGAAAGAGGGGCGCACCGTCTGCTTCGAAGCCCGCAACGAACTGGGCCGCCTGCGCACGACATGGAGTCCTGACCCGGATTATCCGGCGGACATACGCATCGAAAGCGTGTTCTACCCGGCTCGCAAGGGGTACTATTCGGTAAGCACGCCCACGCTGGCCGTACTTCCCGAAGAGCGGCTCGGCTGGAGCGTCGTTCCGGGCTTTTTCCAAGGCGACTACATCCAGCCCGTATTCCACCTCGCCTACATGTACGGACAGGGACTGCCCCACCTGCCGGTCATATGCAACGACAATACGGTCACCACGATGATCACGTCCATGACCGAAAAAGCGGGCAATACGCTGGCGCTGATTCCCGACAACGGCTACCCGCGTTCCGAATACAGCGGCGACAAGCGCACGCACGGCATCTCGTGGCGGTGCGGCCTTTCTCACATGAACCGGCAGGGAGAACTCTCCCCGACGCTCTACTACCCGGTGCTCGGACAGGAGGGGTCCGAAAAGCAGGCGGGAGACTCCGTCCGGTTCGGATTCCACGTCAGCATGACGGACAAGGGGTGGTACGAAGCGCACAAACACGCCGTTTACGACATTTACGGTCTGGGCAACTCCCTCGCGCTCAAACATACGACCCTCCCGCTCTACAAGCGCATGGAAGCGATCTGGGACTACATTCTCGACGACTCGCTCTCCTTCTGGCGGACCGCCGGCTACAAGGGGCTGACCATCGGAGCGCAGGACTATCTGGGCGGAGTCGTCGAAGCCGACCGCGACGCCATGAAGAATTCCGACATCGGCGCATCGTGGATGCTCGCCTCGATGACCGGCGATCCGCGGCTTACCGAAGAGCGGCTTCCCTACATGCGCAACTTCAAACTGATGCAGCAGGCCCCGGCCGGCGATCCCAACCACGGCGCAGCCATGGGACAGTATTACCTGTGGAAAAAGCAAAAGTTCGTCGAAGAGTGGGGCGACCATATCGAACCGATCGGCATCACGTACTATACGCTCATGGACTTGGGCAATATCCTGCTCTTCGAACGGGACGACTCGCTGCTGCGCAGCGGTTTCCGGGCCGGAGCCGAACGGCTGCTGTCACTGCAGCAGGCCGACGGCGGTTTTGCCGTGGCCTACGGCAAACACGACGGGAAACCGCTGTTCACCGACCTGAAAGACCTCCGGCCCACGTTTTACGGCTTCGTCGTCGCCTATAAGCTGCTCGGCGAACGCAAATACCTCGACGCCGCGGTGCGGGGCGCCGACTGGTTCGTCCGTAACGCCGTGGATAAGGGGGCTTTCACCGGGGTCTGCGGCGACGCGCGCTTCATCAACGACTTCGCCACGGGACAGGCCGCGCAGGCCCTGCTCGACATGCACGGCCTGACCGGAGAGACCCGATACCGCGACGCCGCGCTCCGCACGGCCCGGATGTACGCCACGTCGATCTACACGCATCCGACGCCGGGCAACCGTGAAATCGAGTACAAAGGGCGGAAAATGCAGGAATGGCAGATCAGTCAGGTCGGTCTCTGCTTCGAGCACGGCGGCTGCGCCGGGTCGGCGGTCAAGAGCGGCCCGATCCTGCTCACCAGCCACTGCGGCATGTTCGTAAGACTGTACGAAGAGACCGCAGACCGGCTCTTCCTCGACCTCGCGCGGGCTGCGGCTACGGCGCGCGAAGCGCACCTCGCACCGGACACGCACATGGCGACCTATTACTGGAGCCAGTTCGACCGGGGTCCCGGTCCCTTCCCGCATCATGCGTGGTGGCAGCTGGGGTGGATCGCCGATTACGTCTTCGCCGAAGCCGAAATGCGGAGCGGCCGCCGAATCTCGTTCCCCCGCGGTTTCATGACCCCGAAAGTCGGTCCGCAGCGCATCTTCGGCTTCGAACCGGGAACCGTATACGGCGAGCAGGCGAATCCAATCATGGTCAAAGGGCTGTTCGAGGCAGACAATACCGACATCGAAATTCTTTCGGCCCTGACGACGGACCGGAACAGGCTATTCCTGATCCTGATGAACAGCACGCCACGGCCCCAGCATACGGCGCTGACGGTGCACCCCGCGGCCATCGCCGGCAGGCGCATCGGCACCGCTTCGGCCGACGATCCCGCAACCGGACGCAAAATCACGCCCGGCGACGACGGAGCGTTCGGCATCACCCTGCCGGGCTACGGAATACAGACCCTGAAATTCGACCTCGAACAATGACAAGAGCCAGCCGCATACTGCTGATCCTACTGGCCGCGGTGGGAGCGTGCCGCCCGGCGCAGGCGCAGGAATTCAGGGTGAAACCCGACCATACGGTCGTGTTCGGCGGGCAGCACCTCCTGCCCGACTACCTGCCGGAATTCACGGTCCTCTTTTCGGCTGCGGACCCGCAGCTGAGAATGCGTCCGGCGGGCATCCCCGACGTTCAGTACAACGTGGCTACATGGCTCAGCGACCGCCCGGACCTGAACCGTACGGACCGCAGGGCCGATCAGTCGGGCGACGGCTTCGACGATGAAATCCTCGAAGGCTCCGTCGAATCGCGGACGGCCGACCTCTTCAACGCAGGGCGCATCATCGTCGTCCGCCCCGTCTCCCACCGTGCGGAAGGAACAGACAAGATCACCTTCGGCTACCCCGAAAACGACCTTTTCCGCATCGCGGCGGAGCTGACGGCCGACACCGCGACGGGCCGGCCCCTGCTCACCTACCGCCTCACGGCGAAAACCGGAGGCTGGTATTCGGTCGGATTCACCGGTTTTGCGGGGAGAGACCCGAAACGGACCGACGAAATCTGGCAGCCGCTGATCTGGCAGGAGAAACGGTTCCCCGACAAAAGTTACCTCACGCTCACGTTCCGGTGTCCCGTCCCTTCGGCGTTCGTCACCTACCGCAACGCGACATACGGCATTCTGGCCCACCCCGCCGAATTCCCGTTCGATCCGCTGCCGACGGCCGCCAACAGCCGCTTCGGCGTCGCCGTGCGCGACCGGCAGGGATTGGCCTCGCCGATGCTGTTCGCCCCGGTTCCGGGCGGCATCGGCTCCGAAACGGCTCCGGGCGGGGAACTCGTCTTTTCCGCACTGCTCTGCGGAGAGCGGGGCGACACCACGGATGCGCTCCAAAATGTCGCAGAGCGTCTGTTCGGCTTCACAGGCAACCGGAACAATGCGCTCGGTTCGCTCAACGAGACGATCGAAAACATGATCTCCTACGTGCTCGGCCCCTACAGCCGTTTTCTGGACAAGGAAAAGGGCTGCACCTATGCGACGGACGTTCCGGGCGCGGTGAAAAACGTTTCGAGTCTCAATCCGCTGGAAATCGCCGTCCTGAACGACAACCGGACGATGCTTCTCGAAAGGGCGCTTCCGGTATACGAATACGTGCTTTCGCGCGAGAAGCTGCTCTTCTGCGCCGATTCGACGCAGAACATCCAGTACCCTTCGCGGCGCATGAACGGCCCCTGCTGCCCGGTCTCGGAACTGACGGCGCTCAGCAGCATCCTCAAGGACAATGCGCCTTACCTGCTCTCCTTCGCCGGAAAAGAGTACCACTCCACGCGCGTGCGCAATCTGGACGTCGTCGAGCAGGGCGGCACATGGAGAAACGCTATGCACCTTTACCGGGCCACCGGAAAGCCCGGATACCTGAAAAAAGCCGTCGCGGGGGCCGACCGTTACATCCGCCGGCGCATCGACACGCCGGCCGCCGATTTCCGCGACCCGGAAGCCGGGGGCTTCTTCTTCTGGACAGGATTCGCCCCGAAATGGATCGACCTGCTCGAAATGTACGAACTGACGGGCGACAAGACCTACCTCCGCGCCGCCCACCGCGGGGCGAAACTCTACACGCAGTACGTCTGGTACTCCCCCGCCGTCCCGGACTGCGATATTCCAGTCAATCCCGACGGGAAGGCCCCGCACTACCAATACCTCAAGTCGAAAGGACATGCGCAGATGGACGCTCCCGCCGAACGGGTTCCGGCATGGCGGCTTTCGGAGATCGGGCTTACCCCGGAATCCTCCGGAACGAGCACCGGACACCGGGGGATTTTCATGGCCAACTACGCCGCATGGATGCTGCGGCTGGCGCATTACACGGGCGACAGGTTTCTGGCACGCACGGCGGACCACGCCGTCATAGGCCGCTACCGCAATTTTCCGGGCTACCACATCAACACGGCCCGCACGACCGTATACGAAAAGGCGGACTATCCGCTCCGGGGCCACATGGAACTGGGCGCCAACTCCTTCCACTACAACCACATCATGCCGCACATATCGCTGCTTTACGATTTTCTCGTCACGCAGGCCCTCTACCGGAGCGGCGGAAAGGTGGATTTTCCGGGTGAATTCATCGAAGGATACGCCTACCTGCAAAGCAGGTTCTACGGTCACCTCCCCGGCACAATCTACGGCCGCGAAGCCCGGTTGTGGATGCCGACGGGGCTGGCGGCGCCGGACGACCGGCAGCTCAACTACATTTCGGCCGTCGACGACGACGCGCTGTATATCGTTTTCATGAACCAGTCTGCTGAAACCGTCGAAACGGACGTCGCGCTGGACTACGCCCTGAGCGGACATTCCGCCGGAAGGCACTACAGGACGCAGGTCATAGGCGGCAGCGGCGCATCGGGCCAGCTCGCCGACGGACGTTTCACGGTCCGCGTCGCCGGAAACGGGATCGCCGCGGTCAGGATCGAAACCCCGGCCCCGGTCCGGCCGCAGCTCGCCGCACTCTTCACCGCAGAGACGCGCTGGCAAACCCCTTACGCCGCAACGCAGGACGACGCCGTACGCTGCATGCAGGTCGGTTTCGGCCGGGCCGCAAACAACGTATTCGTCTTTCTCACCCAAGACGACACGCAGTTGCGGAAAGTCTGGTTCACCGTAGACGGACGTACGACCGAAGACACCGACTATCCGTTCGAACATACGGCACCCATCGACGGGGAGCGGACGGAAATAACGGTAAAAGCCCTCACCCGGCAGGGCCGAATCATCGAATGGGAAACTCTGGAACTTAAAAAATAACGCAACGTGAGAAAAACAGCATTTTTCGCCTTCATGGCCCTTCTGTCCGCAGGCTGCGGCGGCACCGCACAAAAAAGCCCTTCGGGCAACATCCGGGCAGAGGTATTCGCCGGCAAGGAGGGGTTGTACTACACCGTAACCCACGACGGCCGCACGGTCATCGACACCTCGGCCATGGGCGTAACCGTCGACGGCACGGAGCTGTTCTGCGATGCGGCCCTGCGCCCGGCAGGCACGCGGAAAATCGACGAGACCTACTCCGTCACGGGACGCAAAGCCGTGTCGGAAGGGCGGTGCAACGAATACCTCTTCGACGTGACGCACCGTCCTTCGGGCTATAAATACCAGCTCCAAACCCGTCTCTACGACGACGGCTTCGCCTACCGGTTCGTCCTGCCGGGAGACGGCACGCGGACCGTCAACGGGGAAGCTGCCCAATGGCGGCCGCCCCACCAGAGCAGAGTCTGGTTCGCCGAACGGAATTCCGGGTGGAAACTGCTCACCTATGCCGGAGAGTGGATATCCACGACGGCCGACAGCCTGCACATCGTCTCCCGGCAGGGACCGGTGCAGACCATGCCGCTGCTCTACCGAACCCCCGACGAATACGTGATGATCGCCGAAGCCGCGCTGTACGACTACAGCGGCATGCGTTTGCGCGCTGAACCCGGAGCCAGCCTGCGGGCCGACTTCACCGAACAGGAGGGATTCGAGCTGTCAGGCGACATCGTCACCCCGTGGCGCGTCACGATCATCGCCCGCGACCTCGACGCACTGGTAAATACCGACATCATCACCAGTCTCAACCCCGCTCCCGACCTGGAACTGTTCGCCGATACGTCGTGGATCGTCCCCGGACGCTCGCTCTGGAGCTGGTGGAGCGGCATCGACGGCGGCTTCATGACCCTCGAAGGCGAAAAGCGGGTGATCGACACCGCAGCGTCGCTGGGCATCGAGTACAGCACCGTCGACGACGGGTGGGAAGAGCGTCCCGACAAATGGAAATTCCTGCACGAGCTGGCCGGATACGCCCAATCCCGCGGCGTGGGGCTGTTCGTATGGCGCCATTGGGAGAAACTCAACGATCCGGCGGACGACTACCGCCAGATGCGCGGCTTTCTGGACTCGGTCGCGGCGATCGGCATAAAGGGCGTCAAGGTGGACTTCATGAACGGCGAAGGCATACGCCAGATCGACTTCAACACCCACCTGCTCAAAAATGCGGCGCGGCGCAGGCTGCTGGTCAATCTCCACGGCTGCCAGAAGCCGACGGGCGAAATCCGCACCTACCCCAACGAAATCACCCGCGAGGGCGTGCGGGGCATCGAACTCAACCGCATCACGGCCAACTACGAAAAGCGGATGCGGGACGAAGGCCGCACCCCCGATCCGGACCGCTACGTCCCCGGCGACGAAAACCAGAACATTCCGGCCAGCCACAATGCGGCCCTGCCCTTCACGCGCGGCGTACTGGGCGCCGCGGACTACACTCCGATCGCGTTCACCATGCCCGGCGGCACGACGGCCGCCCACCAGCTGGCGTTCGCGCTGCTGCTCGACTCACCGCTGCTGACGATCGCCGAAAATCCGTTCGTCCTCTCCGGCGACGAGCGTTACCGCCCGGCGCTCGACATCATCCGCCGCCTGCCGACGGTATGGGACGAAACGGTCGTACTGCCGCAAAGCGAAATCGGGCGGCTGGCCGTCATCGCCCGCCGCAAGGGCGGCACGTGGTACATAGCCGGTGTGAACACCGCTCCCGCCGCGGTGACGATTCCCGCCGGATTGATCCCCGCGACGGCCCGAAAGGCGCAGATCGTCCGCGACGCGGCGGACGGTTCGCTGCAGGCGGCCGAAGTCGCGCTGCCGGCGCCGGAACCCCTCATCATGCAGTTGCCGGAGAACGGGGGATTTATCGTCGTGCTCGAATAATCTTCCGGGAAGCGGGAATCTTTTATTTTTTGTAAACTGTAAAAAAAATACTATTTTGCGTGAAAAAGCTGGAAATGATAAAACATGCCACGATAAAGGATCTCGCCCAAGCTCTGGGCATATCCAAATCCACTGTTTCACGCGCTTTGGCCGATCACTCCGACGTCAAGCCGGAGACCAAACGGCTGGTGCTCGAAATGGCCGAAAAGATGAACTACCGGCCTAATCCGTACGCCCAGAACCTGATACGCAGACGCTCGAAGGTCATCGGCGTCGTCGTACCCGAATTCGTCAATTCGTTTTTCCCGCGCATCATCATCCAGATACAGAAGGTCTTCGAGAAGGAGGGATTCAACGTCCTGATCACCCAGTCGGGCGAATCCGCAGAGATCGAACTCAAGAATCTGCATCTGCTGGAAAACAGCATGGTGGAGGGCATCATCCTCTCCGTCACCGAGAAGGACCGTAACGACGAATATTACCGGAGACTGATCGACAACGGAATCCCGATCGTCTTCTTCAACCGTCCGAGCAACGAGGTCGAAGCCAGCAAAGTGGTCATCGACGATTTCCGGATGGCGTTCTTCGCCGTGGAGCACGTTCTCTACGCCAACGGGACAAAGCGCACCCGGCCGCTGCACCTGATGGGACCGAAAGGGATTTTCAATTCGGCCACACGCCACCAAGGTTACAAGCAGGCGCTCAGCAAACACGGCATCGACCCCGCGCCCGATACCTTCGTCCAATGCAGGGACATCTCCCGCGAATGCGGCTTCGAGACCATGAACGCGATACTCGACGGCGACCGCATTCCCGACGCGGTGTTCTGTTTCAACGACCAGCTCGCCATCGGGGCGCTCAAGGCGATCAAAAAACGGGGTTACCGCATTCCGGAACAGATCGCCGTGATGGGCTTCTCGGAGTCGCAGTCGGCCCTGCTGACCGAACCGCAGCTGAGTTCCGTGGCCCAGCCCCTCGACCTGATCGGCGAAACGGCGGCTAACCTGCTGCTGGAAAAGATCAAGAATCCCGACGCTCCGGACCGCACGGTGGTACTCGACGCACGGATCAACATCCGCGAATCCACCGACGTAAGGCCGCAGCAATAGCGGCACGCACATTCGGCGAAGCGGGAGAAGTATCCCCAGAATAGCAGAATCAGCCTCAATTCCGTCCTGAAAAAGTTTTTTCAGGGCGGTTTTCTTCCTTTTTGGGACTTTTTCGGGAACGCTCCCGGCCAATCAAACCGTTCCCGAAACCGTTCCCGCTAATTTATTTCACGACACGGGGGCCAAAAAATATTCATCCTGATAATTTTGCTTACAGGATCAGGCGATTTATCCGCCGCATGCAACCAACAAACAAACCCTAAAATATGAAAAAACTTCTTTACGCTTTTCTGATCGCCGCCGTCGCTGCCGTCCACTCCGGCTGCAAAGACGACGAGGAGACATTCGTCCATGTCGAGAAAGTAAGCATCGACGTTCGGGAACTGCACCTCAACCCCGGCAAGACGTACCAGCTTTCGGTCACGATCGAACCGGCGGACGCCACCAACCGGAGAATCGCTTGGTACAGCTCCAATACCAACGTGGCCACCGTCGACAAGAGCGGTCTGGTCACGGCGCTGGCTTTCGGCGAAGTGACGCTCACGGCCGAAGCCAACGACATGCACGTCAACGACGCGATCCGTCTCACGATCGACGACGTGGACAACAGCATTCCCATCGAAAGCCTGACGCTCGACGCCACGTCCAAGACATTCGACTTCGCGGCCGATCCGGGTGTCGGAGCCTTCCGGTTCGCCCCGGCGATCCTGCCGGAGAATGCCACGAACAAAAAGCTCAAGTGGACCTCCGACGATCCGCTCGTCGCCGGAATCGACAACGACGGAGTGCTGGTTCCTGTATCGCACGGCAAAACGACCATCCGCGTCTCGACCACCGACGGCGGAAATAAAACCGCCCGGTGCGAAGTGACCGTGATCGGCGTAAAGGACCGCAACTACGATTCGGCCGACGACTATTACAAGATCATCTACTTCCCCGTGAACATCACCGTCAAGGACGAGAACGGGCAGGATACGGAACAGACATGGCTCGACCGCAATCTCGGCGCGAAGAGCGTCGCCGCCGCATCCAACGACCACACGGCCTTCGGATCGCTCTTCCAGTGGTCGCGCAAGGCCGACGGACACGAAAAGACCAAATGGACATCACCCACGGCAGGTTCGTTCGTCAACGCCCTCGCACCGCTGAACACCCCCACCGCCGACCGCCGGGAGTCGGGCCGGGAAGGTTTCATGCCGACCAACAAGGAACCCCACGACTGGGCGCGCGACGACACGTCGAACCGGGACGGACTCTGGGGCGGCCGCTTCGAGGACAAGACGTATGCGGCGCCGCTCGATGCCGCCACGCAGGACAACAACCCCTGCCCTCTGGGCTACCGCATACCGACGGTGAACGAATTCATCGAGATGGCCAAAGCCGTCACCGGACTCGAAACGATGGTCTACGGCGACACCTCCTACAAGGTGACCGATCTGGCCGCCGTATTCGCCCGAAGCCCGCTCAAGATGCCGTGGGCAGGACAGGCCGTCGTCGGAGGAACCGTATCGGGAGGCCGCGGCGTCTACTGGACGAACATGCCCATCATCGCCGGCGCAGGCAACATCTTCACCAATGCGGCGCGTTTCATCATGCTCAACGGCACCAGCGTATACCTGAACAACTACCAGCGGACCAACGCCTACTCGGTGCGGTGCATCCGCCACACTCCGCTCGACAAGGAGTCCGCCGAAATGAGATAATTCCGTGTCCGGCATCTCCGGAGCCGCCCGTGTCCGGGGCGGCTCCGGGGCAACGGACCCACGACATACCATCCAGTAAAAACCAACCCGAATATAACCATGAAGAAAAGTGTACTACTTTTACTATTATCGGCCCTGTTTACGTGCGGCAGCGTCTATGCCCAGCTTCGAGTAACGGGCACCGTGCTGGACGCCGCGACCGGCGAACCGATGGCCGGCGCGAGCGTGATCGAGCAGGGAACCACCAGCGGAACCACGACCGACACCCAAGGCCGCTTCGCCATAAGCGTCAAAAACCACCAGTCCGTCCTGACCTTCTCGTTTATCGGCATGGTGCCGCAGAACATCATGGTCGGCAGCAGCACCGATCTGCGGGTCGAGCTGCAGCAGGATGTGACCCAGATCGAGAACGTCGTCGTGCAGATCGGCTACGGCGACGCCCAGAAGAAAAACGTCGCCGGCTCGCTGGGCGTGCTGAGCACGTCCGAGATCACCAAATCGAAGGGCACGAGCTTTATGGATGCGCTCCAAGGCCGCATGGCAGGCGTGCAGGTCAGCTCCAGTTCGGGCGAACCCGGCGCGGGCATCGACATTACGATCCGCGGCGGCAACTCGATCAACGCAGGAACGCAGCCGCTGTATATCATCGACGACGTGCAGATCGACGTCAACGCCGACGAAGTAGCCACGAGCAGCTACACTTCGGCCAACGTGCGCTACAATCCGCTGGCGGGCATCAACCCGTCGGACATCGAGTCGATCACCGTCCTCAAGGATGCGTCGGCAACGGCCATTTACGGATCGCGCGGAGCCAACGGCGTCGTGATCATCACCACCAAAAGCGGGCGCGGCGAAAAGGCCTCCGTCGATTTCGACATGAGCGTCGGTCTGGCCCGGATGTCGAATACGATCGACGTGCTTCAGGGACAGGAGTTCGCGGACTACCGTTTCGCCAAGTTCCCGACCAGCGATGCGTGGGGTATCGACACCAACGGCGACGGTCTGCCCGACCGGGTGAGGGACTTCTCCGACTACCGCAGCCGCAACTGGCAGGAGGAGGTCATGCGCACGGGTATCATCCAGAGCTACAACATCGGCGTCGCTTCGGGCGGCAGCGCGAAGACCAAGGTGGCCGCTTCGGCAGGCTACCTCAATCAGGAGGGCATCGTCAAGAAGAACCAGATGGAACGTTTCACGGGCCGCATCCGTTTCGACAGCGACCTCAGCAAGCGGTTCACCATCGGCGGCACGATCAACTTCTCCCACATCGTGACCAAGGGAGCCGTCACCAATGCGGGCGCCAACTCGTACAACGGACTGGTGCAGAGCTTCGTCCTCTACAAGCCGATCTTCCTGAGCGAGGACGATGACGAAGCGTCCAACCCCGAAAACTACAATCTGACCAACCCCATCACCTTCATCAACGACTCCTACAAGGCTTCCACCCAGAACCGTACGATCGGAGACCTCTACCTCAAATACAAGATCCTCAAGAACCTGACGCTGCGTATCAGTGGCGGCGGCACGATCCTGAATTCGAAGACCGAGGAGTGGTATCCCTCGACGACATCGTGGGGGTACTCCAAGAACGGCATGGCCGTCGTCGCGGAGAGCGGCGCCGAATCGTGGCAGACCTCCAACACGCTGACCTACGCCATCTCGCGCGGCAAGCACTATTTCAACGCCGTACTGGGATTCGAACTGCGCGGCTACACCGCCACGCGTCTCAGCACCCGCGCCGAAGGATTCGAAAACCAGAGCTTCAACGGGGCGTTCGACATCGGTCAGGGTTCCGTATTCCCCGAAAACGTACAGACCAACCGCGAACGCAACACCTCCGAATCGGAATTCCTGCGCCTGAATTACACCCTTGCCGAAAAGTATATCTTCACGGCTTCGATCCGCCGCGACGGTTCGTCCAAATTCGGCAAGAACAACAAGTACGGCTACTTCCCCTCGGCAGCCTTCGCATGGAGCATCGGCAAGGAGGAGTTCATGAAGCAGCAGAAGATTTTCAGCGACATGAAACTGCGGCTCAGCTACGGCGTGACGGGTAACGACCGCATTCCGGCCTATCAGTCGCTGAGCCGTACCGACAAGACCTACTATTCGGGCGACAACAACTCCGTGCAGCTGGGCCTGTCTCCTTCGGAGATATCGAATCCCGACCTCAAGTGGGAGACGACCTACCAGCTCAACGGAGGTCTGGACATCAGCATGTTCCGCAACCGTCTGAGCATCGAGACCGACGTTTACTACAAAAAGACCAAGGACATGCTCCTGCATGCCGACGTTCCCAGCCAGATCGGCTCCTACCGTCAGTGGCAGAACATCGGACAGGTGGACAATAAGGGTTTCG
>ERZ773134.1556-NODE-1556-length-19143-cov-4.258592_pt1 | contig 19143 bp, 19 predicted proteins | sample MGYA00580856_ERZ773134 | MGnify/ENA primary metagenome ERZ773134 (study PRJEB29015, sample SAMEA2737823) | human gut metagenome | biome: human gut; feature: human-associated habitat; material: faeces | place: China | collected 2012 ... | reverse complement strand
TTGATTTTAATGGTGCCGATAATAGGAGTCGAACCTACGACCTTCGCATTACGAATGCGCTGCTCTACCAACTGAGCTATATCGGCCCTGAAAGGACATGTTCACGAACGTGAATCACGGTGGACAAGGTTAAAACTAACCGGGCGATGCGTCAATGGCCTTGTGAATCAAATGGCTACTTTTGCATCACCCGGTTTTATTTACGCACGAATGGTGTAATCACCAATGCCGATCCACTTGTAAGTGGTCAGTGCTTCCAGCCCCATTGGGCCACGCGCGTGGAGTTTTTGTGTGCTTACCGCCACTTCCGCACCCAGACCAAACTGGCCGCCGTCGGTAAAACGCGTAGAGGCGTTAACGTAAACAGCGGACGAATCCACTTCGTTAACAAAACGCTGGGCGTTGCGCATATCGCGGGTCAGGATCGCATCGGAGTGTTGTGTGCCGTGTTCACGAATATGGGCGATGGCATCGTCAAGATCGCTGACGATTTTGACGTTCAAATCTAATGACAGAAACTCATCGTCATACTCTTCGGCTTTAACAGCAACCACCTTCGCAGGGCCTGCCTGCAACTGCGCCAGTGCAGCTGCATCTGCGTGTAATGTCACGCCGCTTTCCGCCATTTGTTTGCTTAATGCGGGCAGGAAGCTATCGGCGATGTTTTTATTCACCAGCAACGTTTCAACCGTATTACATGTGCTCGGACGCTGAGTTTTCGCGTTGACGATCACTTTTAATGCTTCAGCGATCTCTGCGCTTTCATCAACGTAAATATGGCATACGCCTATACCACCTGTGATCACCGGGATTGTCGACTGTTCACGGCACAGTTTATGCAAACCAGCGCCACCACGCGGGATCAGCATGTCGATGTATTTATCCATACGCAGCATTTCACTGACCAGCGCACGGTCAGGATTATCAATCGCCTGCACGGCACCCGCCGGTAAGCCGCAGGATTTCAGGGCGTCCTGAATCACCGCCACCGTTGCAGCGTTAGTGCGACACGTTTCTTTGCCGCCGCGCAGGATCACTGCGTTACCTGTTTTCAGGCACAGCGAAGCGACATCAACCGTCACGTTCGGGCGCGCTTCATAAATCACGCCAATAACCCCCAGCGGTACGCGACGACGCTCAAGACGCAGGCCGCTGTCCAGTACGCCGCCATCGATTACCTGCCCCACCGGATCGGCGAGGTTGCACACCTGGCGCACATCATCGGCAATGCCTTTCAGCCGTGCGGGCGTCAGTGCCAGACGGTCAAGCATCGCTTCGCTAAGGCCATTGGCACGCGCGTCTGCAACATCCTGCGCGTTAGCGTTGAGGATACTTTCGCTTTGTGCTTCCAGTTCATCGGCGATTTTTTCCAGCACGCGATTTTTTTCGCGGCTGGAGAGTTGCGCTAATTTATACGAGGCTTGCTTCGCGGCAATGCCCATTTGTTCCAGCATCGGCCAGCTCCTTAACGGGTAATCATGTCATCACGGTGAACGGCAACCGGGCCGTATTCATATCCCAGTATTGCATCAATTTCTTGCGAGTGGTGTCCGGCAATACGGCGTAATGCATCGCTGTTGTAACGACTGACGCCGTGGGCGATATCGCGACCTTCGAGGTTGCAAATGCGGATGACTTCACCACGCGAGAAATTGCCAGTCACGCTTTTAATGCCTTTCGGCAACAGGGAGCTGCCGCGTTCCAGAATGGCGGCAGTTGCCCCTTCATCTACCGTGATTTCACCCGCAGGCGGCGCACCGAAAATCCAGCGTTTACGGTTTTCAAGCGGAGTCGCCTGGGCATGGAACAGCGTACCGACGGAAATGCCTTCCATCACATCACCAATAACGCCCGGCTTGCTGCCCGCGGCAATAATGGTGTCGATACCCGCACGGCAAGCCACGTCAGCGGCCTGCAATTTGGTACTCATGCCGCCAGTTCCGAGGCCTGAAACGCTGTCACCGGCAATCGCGCGCAGTGCGTCATCAATGCCGTAAACATCTTTAATCAGTTCTGCCTGCGGATTGCTGCGCGGGTCAGCGGTATACAAACCTTTTTGATCGGTCAGCAGCAACAGTTTATCGGCACCCGCCAGAATCGCCGCCAGCGCAGAAAGGTTATCGTTATCGCCGACCTTAATCTCTGCCGTAGCGACAGCATCGTTCTCATTGATTACCGGAACGATATTGTTATCGAGCAACGCTCGCAGGGTGTCGCGGGCGTTCAGGAAGCGTTCACGGTCTTCCATATCAGCACGGGTCAGCAACATCTGCCCGACATGAATGCCGTAAATTGAAAACAGCTGTTCCCACAGTTGAATCAGTCGACTCTGCCCTACCGCCGCCAGCAGTTGTTTCGAGGCGATAGTCGCTGGCAGTTCCGGGTAACCTAGGTGCTCACGTCCGGCGGCGATCGCGCCCGACGTCACAATAACAATCCGATGCCCGGCGGCATGTAACTGCGCGCACTGGCGAACAAGTTCAACGATATGGGCACGGTTCAGACGGCGCGATCCGCCTGTTAGCACACTGGTGCCGAGTTTTACCACCAGCGTCTGGCTGTCACTCATGATTCTCTGCCATTCAATTTTAGGAAAAATGATATCAAACGAACGTTTTAGCAGGACTGTCGTCGGTTGCCAACCATCTGCGAGCAAAGCATGGCGTTTTGTTGCGCGGGATCAGCAAGCGTAGCGGCAGTTGTTTACGCTTTTATTACAGATTTAATAAATTACCACATTTTAAGAATATTATTAATCTGTAATATATCTTTAACAATCTCAGGTTAAAAACTTTCCTGTTTTCAACGGGACTCTCCCGCTGAATATTCGCGCGTTAATTAAAATCAGGAATGAAAATGAAAAAGAGCACTCTGGCATTAGTGGTGATGGGCATTGTGGCATCTGTATCCGTACAGGCCGCAGAAATATATAACAAAGACGGTAATAAACTGGATGTCTATGGCAAAGTTAAAGCCATGCATTATATGAGTGATAATGACAGTAAAGATGGCGACCAGAGTTATATCCGTTTTGGTTTTAAAGGCGAAACACAAATTAACGATCAACTGACTGGTTATGGTCGTTGGGAAGCTGAGTTTGCCGGTAATAAAGCGGAGAGTGATACTGCACAGCAAAAAACGCGTCTCGCTTTTGCCGGGTTGAAATATAAAGATTTGGGTTCTTTCGATTATGGTCGTAACCTGGGCGCGTTGTATGACGTGGAAGCCTGGACCGATATGTTCCCGGAATTTGGTGGCGACTCCTCGGCGCAGACCGACAACTTTATGACCAAACGCGCCAGCGGTCTGGCGACGTATCGGAACACCGACTTCTTCGGCGTTATCGATGGCCTGAACTTAACCCTGCAATATCAAGGGAAAAACGAAAACCGCGACGTTAAAAAGCAAAACGGCGATGGCTTCGGTACGTCATTGACATATGACTTTGGTGGCAGCGATTTCGCCATCAGTGGAGCCTATACCAACTCTGATCGCACCAACGAGCAGAACCTGCAAAGCCGTGGCACAGGCAAGCGTGCAGAAGCATGGGCAACAGGTCTGAAATACGATGCCAATAATATTTATCTGGCAACTTTCTATTCTGAAACACGCAAAATGACGCCAATAACTGGCGGCTTTGCCAATAAGACACAGAACTTTGAAGCGGTCGCTCAATACCAGTTTGACTTTGGTCTGCGTCCATCGCTGGGTTATGTCTTATCGAAAGGGAAAGATATTGAAGGTATCGGTGATGAAGATCTGGTCAATTATATCGACGTCGGTGCTACGTATTATTTCAACAAAAATATGTCAGCGTTTGTTGATTATAAAATCAACCAACTGGATAGCGATAACAAATTGAATATTAATAATGATGATATTGTCGCGGTTGGCATGACCTATCAGTTTTAATGGATATTGCCGGATGTGATGCATCCGGCACATTTCACTCACGCCGTTAACTTCACCGGTTCATCACGAAAATCATCCGCCGGTTCCAGCTTCAGATTCAGCGTCGTCAGCAGTTCACGCAGCTTCTCGTGAAACTCACGTAGGGTGTGCTCCAGTCGTTCAACCACTTCAGTGTCTTTTACCGGAACACTCTTCCAGTCGCCTGCTTTATCGAACAGACCAAACTGGTAACTGTAGGTAAAACGGGATTCCTGCGCTTCCAGTTCCATCCACCAGCCCCAGAACTCACGCACTTCCGGTGCCGGTTTCACGTTGACGCATACAGCCAGACAATCGAAAAAGAATCGATTATCTTCGCACTTACCTTCACGAATATACGGGCCTAGTGCGGTAAATTTTTTGATCAATCTGCTCTTCGGGTGTCCACTCGGTAACGTCATTGCAATCTCCTGTTGTGATGCAACTGTTTTACCAAATTGGCAAATTTTAGCAAATTTTTAACACAAACGTTTTTCGATCCAGTCTGTGATTTCCTGAAGACCTTTGTCAAAATTCCGATACACCGGGTTAAATGGGATCTCTAATAATTTACCGTCAGCAGATGACGACGTGATTAAGCGTGAGTCCTCTTCCGGGCTGAACGGATCGTTCTTCCAGTAGCCTGATAACATTGGCGTTGGGCAGCGACGTCCCAGCAATCCTTGCACTTTTAATGAATAGCGATTCAGCTCCACGCGCAACGCTTCGTCGGAAGCATCATGCATCCCCAAACGACTCGCCAGAACGTCAAGATACATTTCCGGCACCTGTTGCTGGCACTTAAAATCACTCAACAGGGTATGAACTACCGGACCAAGACAGGCAACCGCTTTCAGACGCGGCGATTCAAGGTATGCCAGACGTACGGCAACGTTAGCGCCGAAACGGAAACCAAAGGCCGCGACGCGAGTGTGATCCACCCACGGTACGTTAGGCAACGCCTTTAAAACGTGCTGATGCAACAGGCTGGAGTCCTGGGTGAGCTTCCATTTTGAAGAAAAGCCCACCGACGGCATATCAATAGTCAGCATCGCAATGCCGCGCGGCGCAAAATAACGTTCATACAGGCTGTAATAGTCCGTCTGCATCGCATCCAGACCACCACACATTAATACTGTCGGGAACGGGCCATCGCCTTTCGGCATATGCAAAAAGCCGGTGATGGGCGCACCGCCGGGTACGGTAAACTCCATCTGCCGCATCGTGCCCGGCAGACGCTGAGCGGCCTCTTCATAGGCGCGGTTTGACAAAGCCTGCGCTTGCTCGGCCAGGTCATCTCCTTTCAGATGAGGATAGGCAGCAATGTTATACAACGTAGCCGCATGCAGCCAGTGACGACCACTGAGTTGCGGATCTTCTTCCGCACAGGCTTTTTGTTGCCACACCATCGCCTGGGTAGCCCACTCATAAATCCAGTTGCCGCCGCGGTAGCCAATCACCGTATCGTATAAATCATCGTCGGTACGTTCGGCATCGCTCATCACAATACGTGCCTGGACGTCGAGGATTTCACGTGGGTCAATGCCGCGCCAGATCCACATCAGACGGTTAATCATGCGATACCAGTGAGGGATGGTTTTACCATCAAGGGCCGACTGCACAGGCAGTTGTGCGCCGTGACTAAAGCGGCGGACTAGCGTCGAGGTTTCAGGATGTTTAAAGCGGGGTTTGAACAGGGTTTCGCTCAGGTTTGCCTGTGTCATGGATGCAGCCTCCAGAATACTTACTGGAAACTATTGTAACCCGCCTGAAGTTAAAAAGAACAACGCCCGGCAGTGCCAGGCGTTGAAAAGATTAGCGACCGGAGATTGGCGGGACGAATACGACGCCCATATCCCACGGCTGTTCAATCCAGGTATCTTGCGGGATATCAACAACATAGTCATCAACCAGCGGACGACCAGCCGGTTTTGCGAAGATGGTGACAAAGTGCGCTTTTGGATACATTTCACGAATCGCAACCGCAGTACCACCGGTATCCACCAGGTCATCAATAACGATGAAGCCTTCGCCATCGCCTTCTGCGCGTTTCAGCACTTTAAGCTCGCGCTGGTTGTCGTGATCGTAGCTGGAAATACAAACGGTATCGACATGACGAATACCCAGTTCACGCGCCAGTAACGCACCCGGTACCAGACCGCCACGGCTTACGGCAATAATGCCTTTCCATTGTTCAGAAGGCATCAGTCGGCTTGCGAGTTTACGTGCATGGATCTGCAACATGTCCCAGGTGACGATGTATTTTTCGCTCATGTGAAGTGTCCCAGCCTGTTTATCTACGGCTTAAAAAGTGTTCGAGGGGAAAATAGGTTGCGCGAGATTATAGAGATCTGGCGCACTAAAAACCAGTATTTCACATGAGTCCGCGTCTTTTTACGCACTGCCTCTCCCTGACGCGGGATAAAGTGGTATTCTCAAACATATCTCGCAAGCCTGTCTTGTGTTGACAACATTTTCTGCTAACCCTGTGACCTGCAATACTGTTTTGCGGGTGATCGACAAGGAGACTTAACGTGTCTGAACTGTCTCAATTATCTCCACAGCCGCTGTGGGATATTTTTGCCAAAATCTGTTCTATTCCTCACCCGTCCTATCATGAAGAGCAACTCGCTGAATACATTGTTGGTTGGGCAAAAGAGAAAGGTTTCCATGTCGAACGCGATCAGGTAGGTAATATCCTGATTCGTAAACCTGCTACCGCAGGTATGGAAAATCGTAAACCGGTCGTCTTGCAGGCCCACCTCGATATGGTGCCGCAAAAAAATAACGACACCGTGCATGACTTCACTAAAGATCCTATCCAGCCTTATATTGATGGCGAATGGGTTAAAGCGCGCGGCACCACGCTGGGTGCGGATAACGGCATTGGTATGGCCTCCGCACTGGCGGTTCTGGCTGACGAAAACGTGGTTCACGGCCCGCTGGAAGTGCTGCTGACCATGACTGAAGAAGCCGGTATGGACGGTGCGTTCGGCTTACAGAGCAACTGGTTGCAGGCTGATATTCTGATTAACACCGACTCCGAAGAAGAAGGTGAAATCTACATGGGTTGCGCGGGGGGTATCGACTTCACCTCCAACCTGCATTTAGATCGTGAAGCGGTTCCAGCTGGTTTTGAAACCTTCAAGTTAACCTTAAAAGGTCTAAAAGGCGGTCACTCCGGCGGTGAAATCCACGTTGGCCTGGGTAATGCCAACAAACTGCTGGTGCGCTTCCTGGCGGGTCATGCGGAAGAGCTGGACCTGCGCCTTATCGATTTCAACGGTGGCACACTGCGTAACGCCATCCCGCGTGAAGCCTTTGCGACCATTGCTGTCGCAGCTGATAAAGTCGACGCCCTGAAATCTCTGGTGAATACCTATCAGGAAATCCTGAAAAACGAGCTGGCAGAGAAAGAGAAAAATCTGGCATTGCTGCTGGACTCTGTTGCGAACGATAAAGCTGCCCTGATTGCGAAATCTCGCGATACCTTTATTCGTCTGCTGAACGCCACCCCGAACGGTGTGATCCGCAATTCCGACGTGGCAAAAGGTGTGGTCGAAACCTCCCTGAACGTCGGTGTGGTGACCATGACTGACAATAACGTAGAAATTCACTGCCTGATCCGTTCTCTGATCGACAGCGGTAAAGACTACGTGGTGAGCATGCTGGATTCGCTGGGTAAACTGGCTGGCGCGAAAACCGAAGCGAAAGGCGCATATCCTGGCTGGCAGCCGGACGCTAACTCTCCGGTAATGCATCTGGTACGTGAAACCTATCAGCGTCTGTTCAACAAGACGCCGAACATCCAGATTATCCACGCGGGCCTGGAATGTGGTCTGTTCAAAAAACCGTATCCGGAAATGGACATGGTTTCTATCGGGCCAACCATCACCGGTCCACACTCTCCGGATGAGCAAGTTCACATCGAAAGCGTAGGTCATTACTGGACACTGCTGACTGAACTGCTGAAAGAAATTCCGGCGAAGTAATTATTTGATTTGCTGCCGGATGGCGTTTAACGCCTTCCGGCAGTTTCATCCTTCATTATCCTTCGATAAAAGCCATCCCTGTGAACGTTCGTCGCGGGTTGCCACGTTCAATCTGGTGATGGAACATTCGCCGCTGCGATTTCAGCGCCGCGCTATTTTCCTGTTGCTGCTGCTCCAGCTTCCAGGCAATCAGCAATCGCGCCAGCCGTTTGTTAGCATGCTGGCTGCGCTCTGACTGAACCTTCACGCTAATACCGGATGCCAGATGCGTGGCGCGTACCGCCGAGTCGGTTTTATTGACATGTTGACCGCCCGGCCCCGACGAACGCAGCGTCTCATAACGGATTGCATCCGATTGTTCCTGCTCATCAGCGGTAAAACGCCCAATGCCCAGAAACCAGTTTTTGCGCCCATGATGAGGCCGATACGGACTCGGACAAATCCACTGAATAGTGCCGCACCAGCTTTCGCTTAGAGCCCATGCGTTATCGCCATCCAGAGAAATCAGCGCCGAACGCAGTGTGTCAGAGTAGCGACCCGTTTCTGTTTCCAGCACCGTTACCGCGACGTCCTGTCGGGTAGCTTCTTTAATCAGCCTGTCCAGTGCTTTTTTCACTGCGAGACAACATTCTTCCGGCCCCTGAGCAGAGGAGAGTTGTAGCAAGATCATCCTTTTTTCCCTCCACTGTTTTTGAGCGTCAGCACCGGGCGCAGTCGCGCGACAGGAATAATTAACCCAGCCAGCACCAGACATTGCACCACGCTTTCAGCCGATTTATAGGCTTGTGGCGCTTCTTCAAAGATGAGTTGTTTATCGCGACAAATTACCCGACTGCCAAGTTCAGTCCGCGAGAGTTGCGTCGCCGTGTATTTCGCTGCCAGACGCCCTTTACACTCGGTGCGCCCCCATTTACGCCCCGCCCCATGCGCCAGCGAGTGGAGCGTTTTTTCGTTCGCAACAGGTTTAACCAGCCAGGAGTAATCGCCGCGTGAACCGGGAATAATCACCAGACCGTTGTCATCCGGCGTGGCGCCTTTACGATGCAACCAGCCCTGTTGATCGCCGATTTGGCACGCGCTAACAAAGTTATGCGCCACATCCAGAACCGGACTTCCGGTGGCCTTAACTTGTTGCATTATGCGCAAAGCGATCAGCTGGCGATTAATACGCGCAAACGCCAGCGCATCGTCATGTTCCGCAATATACCGTAGCGCGTCGTCACTGCCTTCAGGCAAACCATGATGCGAAAACGAGGCAATATGCCGCTGTAAAATAGACTGCCCCAATCCCCTCGAGCCGCTATGAACCAGTAGTTGCAGATGCTGCGCATCCAGACCAGCCCGTGCAAACAGTTCCGCGTCGATAATTTGATCAATCTGTTGCAGTTCTGCGAAGTGGTTACCGCCACCGATGGAGCCAAGCGAGTTGTGCCACGGATGCTGTGCAAATGCTGACGGCAGGTTTTCCTCCAGCCAGCTTTCTTCAGCAACGTCATCCAGATCTGATAATCGCTTTTCAAACTTATCGGCGTTGTATTTGCGAGCGAGAATATCTGTTTGCCATAGCGCCATGCCGCAGCCGATATCATTGCCGACCAGTGCCGGGTAAAAACGACCAACAGAGAAGAACGCTGCGCCAATCGGGTAGCCGCGTCCGGGGTGTAAATCTGGCATCCCCACTACGCGCTGCATGTTGGGTAAATTTGCCGTGGTGTGTAATTGTTGGATCGCTAAACTCTCGATCCACAGGTCATCAGATGCGATGGTAAATACCGCATCGGATAAGGGACGAATATATTTGCCCATGTACCATTCCATTTATGAATAAAAATCAGGAAATGGCAGACGAATCCAGGGCAAGAAAAAAGAATTAATCCTGGAAAGGTCTGCAAAGAGTCATTGATAAAGGATTTGTCATGATTTACCTCCTTGCAGTTTGTGGAATAAGAAAACGCGCACATACTAGGCGGGCGTTATTTTCATTGCAAGCTGGATTTAATGTTGCGGTTTATATCGCATATAAAAATTAGTAAACCACGTTCCCCGGCATTCAACGCGCTGCTGCTTAACTGTCTGAAAACCATAACGTTCAAAAAAGGGTTTTGCGGTTATGCTGGCGTCCACCGTAAGTTCGGATTCAGACTTAATCAATGGTTTTAACAAAGCGCTGGCAACTCCGCGTCGGGTGTATTCCGGTTCAACAAATAACATATCGATATAATGTCCAATGCGGGTAATAAAACCAACCGGTTGTGCATTAATGACTGCAACCCGCACTTGTGATTTCGCGAGTTTATCTTTCCAGCGAGATTCGTCAATCTGCGCCCAGGCGGCAATTTGCTGTGGAGAATAGTGCTGACTCGCCGTCATCGTAACAGCTCGAAGGAAAATAGCGCATAGTTGCTGAAAATCGCCAGGCTGATAGTCTCTTATTTGTATGTTATTCATAATATAAATTCAAAAACGCATGCGAAACGCTTCTGCCATTTTCCCAATTTTATGCATTTGGTTGTTATCTCGAGCCAGTTTATGAGGTTCAGGTTTCAGAATGGCAATGAGCAACCATGCTTGCTCATCAAACGCACCCTGACAATATACCAAATGCGCTTCGTCATTCGTTCTGCTGAATTGGCGCAACTGTGGCGGAAATGGATTATTCTAATTTGCCAGATGAATATGAGCAACTCGCTCAAATTTGATTAATGGCCAGGTAAACGAGTCGTCGTAGAGTGCATCGCGACCAAATATATCTGGCAAAACACCGTCACGCTTATAGGAAATAAAATCCGCCGTTAACGCATCAAGTTCCTCTGCTGTAAGTTGCAGGCGAATGAGTTTTGTTTTGAATACCCGCATCCTTATTCCTTAAAGTCATTGAAATCATCATCCGTCATATCATTAAGATATTTTTCAGCTCGGCGTGTAATTTCCTCTAATCTTGCAGCACTTGGACGGAAGCGCGCCTTTATGGGCTTTTTCTCCTCTTGTTCAGCAAGCATGTCCATTAACGCTTCGAATGCGCTGGCACTTAAGAGATATCCTGCGGGGCGATTATTAGAAAGAACCGCAACTGGTTGATCAATAAAGTATTTAGCTGGGTTTTTACGTAACTCAGTAATATTGACCGATTTTTCAGCGAGAATTCGATGCATGCAGTGATCCCCTCATAATAATGCACACCAGAATAGACATAATAGTATACATCATAATCCCAGCACCAGTTGTCTTTCCATTTGCGGGTCAAGCAACGTCACATGCAGCCCCACCAGTCGCACACCGCGCCCGCCGCGGCGTTCATCCCAGGTTTTACGCGCGGTGGCGATTAAGTCAGCTTTATTCAGCCGCGGCCAGACGTGCTCCTGAGTGGTTTGCTGAAAATCGTCGAACTTTAATTTCACCCCCTGGCGGGCAATCAGTAAATCAGGTTTTACCTTTGCCAGACGGCGTTCAAGTTCCGGATACAGCCGCTCGATAATCGCTTCACATTCAGACCAGTGGTGGATATCTTCCGCCATCGTGCGTTCCACGCCGACGGATTTTCGCAACCGTTCGCTGTTAACGTCGCGCTCGTCAATCCCCTGACTACGCTCCCACAAAATGCGGCCAAATTTGCCAAAGCGTTTAAGCAGCATCACCAGATCACACTTTTGCACATCACCGCAGGTCCGCAGCCCCATCGCTTCCAGTTTTGCCGCCGAGACTTTGCCGACGCCGGGGATTTTTGCCAGTGGTAAGGTTTGTAAAAATGCCGGAACTTCTGCCGGCGTAATCACAAACTGGCCGTTGGGTTTATTCATGTCGGAGGCGATTTTGGCGAGAAACTTTACGGGTGCCACGCCCGCAGACGCCGTCAGTTGCAGCTCGTTGAAGATCGTCTGGCGGATTTCCTGGGCGATGAGGGTCGCAGAACCGTGGCAATGGACGCTATCGGTGACATCGAGATAGGCTTCATCCAGTGATAACGGTTCAATGCGCGAGGTATAGCGCGAGAAAATTTCGCGGATATGATTTGAGGCTTCTTTGTAGGCGTCAAAGCGCCCCGGAAGCAAGGTGAGATGCGGGCATAATTTGAGCGCCATCCCTGTCGGCATAGCGCTACGTACGCCAAATTTACGCGCGGGATAATTGGCGGTGCTGATCACCCCCCGACGTTCGCGGCTGCCGCCAATAGCAATAGGGATATCGCGCAGGGCGGGATTGTCGCGCATCTCCACCGCTGCGAAAAAGCAGTCCATATCCACATGAATGATTTTACGCATTGCTCACCTCTCAATACTGGTAAAGTATACAGTGATTTCAGGGTTTGAGAAATGCGTAAAGATTCAGCATTTAACGCGTTCGCTGCGAAAGCACCTGCTGCTTATCCAGCTTTTGCACCAGCGGCTGCACCACTTTATCCCCATGCTGACCAAAGTATTGATACAGCGTATCGGACGCACTTTTGGTCAGCACCATAATCTCAATGCGCCGGTTGCCCGCGCTTTGCGGATTTTTGGCATCCAGCAGCATCTGGTCCGCCATTGCACTTACCTGCATCACTTTATCTTCCGGCATTCCGGCCTCTTCCAGCACCCGACGAGCTGAAAGCGCGCGATCGCCCGAAAGGTTCCAGTTGTTGTAGATATTGTTTTTGTAGGCCATCGCATCGGTATGCCCGGTAATAATAATTTTGTTATCGAGCGAGTCGAACACTGGCGCAAGCTCCACCAGCAAAGTTTTAAAGAACGGCATAATCTTCGCGCTGCCGCGTTCGAACATATTGCGGTTCTGGTCGTCTTTAATCAGCACGCGTAATCCCTGGGGAACAATCTCCATCTCCAGATTCGCTTCCATATGCGCATCACGGGCGATGGTATTGATACTGGTTGCCAGCTCGCCAAGCTCGGTGGCGGATTTCTTCTTCAGCAGCGCCGTTTTCTCGTTGACGTCGCGCGCTTTTTTCTCCGTCTCTTCCGGCACCGCCACGGTGGCAGGTTTTGGCGGATGAGACGGGCTGATTTTATTTAACGGCGACAACCCACCACCGTTAAAAATCGACTGCCCGTGCAGCGCGGCGATAATGCTTTCACGCTCGGATTTACTGACGCTGTTGACAATCAACTTTATCGTCGTCACCAAAGGGGCCGAGCGTATTTCCGAGGTTTCTGCCCGCTTTACCCTGGACGCGATGCCCGGCAAACAGATGGCGATTGACGCCGATCTTAACGCCGGATTGATCAGCCAGGCGCAGGCGCAAACCCGGCGTAAAGATGTTGCCAGCGAGGCCGATTTCTACGGCGCGATGGACGGGGCATCGAAGTTTGTGCGCGGGGACGCCATCGCCGGGATGATGATTCTGGCGATCAACCTGATCGGCGGCGTCTGTATCGGGATCTTCAAATACAACCTGAGCGCCGATGCTGCCTTCCAGCAGTATGTGCTGATGACCATCGGCGACGGCCTGGTGGCGCAGATCCCTTCCCTGCTGCTCTCCACCGCGGCGGCGATTATCGTCACCCGCGTCAGCGACAACGGCGATATCGCCCATGACGTGCGCCACCAGCTGCTGGCAAGCCCGTCGGTGCTCTACACCGCTACCGGGATTATGTTTGTGCTGGCGGTGGTGCCGGGAATGCCGCATCTGCCGTTTTTGCTGTTCAGCGCCCTGCTTGGCTTTACCGGCTGGCGGATGAGCAAACGCCCGCAGGCGGCGGAGGCGGAGGAGAAAAGCCTCGAAACGCTGACCCGCACCATCACCGAAACCAGCGAGCAACAGGTCAGTTGGGAAACCATTCCGCTGATCGAGCCCATCAGCTTAAGCCTCGGCTACAAGCTGGTGGCGCTAGTCGATAAAGCCCAAGGTAACCCGCTCACCCAGCGGATTCGCGGCGTGCGGCAGGTGATTTCCGACGGCAACGGCGTGCTGCTGCCGGAGATCCGTATTCGGGAAAACTTCCGCCTCAAGCCCAGCCAGTACGCCATTTTCATCAACGGCATTAAGGCTGATGAAGCGGATATTCCGGCGGATAAACTGATGGCCCTGCCCTCCAGCGAAACCTACGGCGAGATTGACGGCGTGCTGGGGAACGACCCGGCGTACGGGATGCCGGTCACCTGGATTCAACCCGCGCAGAAAGCGAAGGCGCTGAATATGGGGTATCAGGTGATCGACAGCGCCAGCGTGATTGCCACCCATGTGAATAAGATTGTGCGCAGCTATATTCCTGACCTCTTTAACTATGACGATATTACGCAGCTGCATAACCGTTTGTCGTCGATGGCACCGCGACTGGCGGAAGATTTGAGCGCGGCACTCAATTACAGCCAGTTGCTGAAAGTGTACCGGGCGCTGCTGACCGAAGGCGTTTCCCTGCGCGATATCGTCACCATCGCCACCGTGCTGGTCGCCAGTAGTGCGGTGACCAAAGATCATATTCTGCTGGCGGCAGATGTGCGCCTGGCGCTGCGGCGCAGCATTACCCATCCGTTCGTTCGCAAGCAGGAGCTGACGGTGTATACGCTGAATAATGAGCTGGAAAATCTGCTGACCAACGTGGTGAATCAGGCGCAACAGGGCGGGAAAGTGATGCTTGATAGCGTGCCAGTGGACCCGAATATGCTCAACCAGTTCCAGAGCACGATGCCTCAGGTGAAGGAGCAGATGAAAGCGGCGGGGAAAGACCCGGTGCTGCTGGTGCCACCGCAGCTGCGCCCTTTGCTGGCGCGTTATGCAAGGTTGTTTGCGCCGGGGCTGCATGTGCTGTCGTATAACGAAGTGCCGGATGAGCTGGAGTTGAAGATAATGGGGGCGTTGATGTAGGCATCCGGCATCGGTGCATATTGCCGGATGCGGCGTGAACGCCTTATCCGGCCTACGGGTGAGCACGGTTTTGTCGGCATGATAAGACGCGTAGCGGCGCATCTGGCACCGGTGCACAACTGCCGGATGCGGCGTGAACGCCTTATCCGGCCTACGGGTGAGCGCGGTTTTGTCGGCATGATAAGACGCATCTGCGTCGCATCAGGCATCGGCGCACAGCTATAAAATGATACGCTCCCCAGCATTTATATCCGTTACGTCCCCCGCCCAATCGATGGGATATAACCCTCGCGCGACATCGCGATGGAACGTTGAGAATGGCCAATCACTCACTTGCTTTACCCAACCATGTTTTACTGGATTTATATAAATATAATCAACATGATGGCGATAGTCTTGGGTATTGCGAATGGCATGCTCCCAAAAACGCGGTTGCCAGATATTTTTCAATCCACAAGCATGGGTAAATTGCTTTTTAATTTCCCGCCAGCGCGAGGAAAAATCATCATCGCCTTCAGGTAATGTCCATATGCAATGCATATGCTCCGGCAAAACTACCCAAGCGTTAATTTCAAAAGGTCTGTCTCGCTTAACGTTAATAATAGCGTTACGGAGCGTCTGAAACTGGGTGGTCAAAAGTTGGTTTCGACGATTCTGTAAATTTACCGTGAAAAACCAGGTTCCCCCCTTGATGTAATAACGACGATATTCAGACATGGCGACTCCTTTTTCTCAACGGTAAGAAGAAAAGGAAAAGTCGGCAATGATGTTGTGTTAAATCGGGAAAGCGGCTCGCAAAAAATGCACAGATTTATAGGCATGATAAGACGCGTAGCGTCGCATCAGGCACCGGTGCACAATTGCCGGATGCGGTGTGAACGCCTTATCCGGCCCACCGATCCGGCACAGGTTTGTTGTAGTGGCACAGTAAATTTGGCCACCTGATTAAAGGTGATATCCTCACCACAACACAAAACAGGTGACTTAATGAACAAGAAAACCAAACGTACTTTCACCCCTGAATTCAGGCTGGAATGTGCACAGCTAATTGTTGATAAGGGCTACTCATATCGACAAGCCAGTGAAGCGATGAATGTCGGTTCTACCACGCTTGAGAGTTGGGTGCGCCAGCTCAGGCGAGAGCGTCAGGGGATTGCGCCCTCTGCCACACCTATTACTCCAGACCAGCAACGTATCCGCGAACTGGAAAAGCAGGTTCGCCGCCTGGAGGAACAAAATACGATATTAAAAAAGGCTACCGCGCTCTTGATGTCCGACTCGCTGAACGGTTCACGATAGTTGCCAGACTGAGTGACAGCCACTCAGTTGTCAGCCTCTGTTCTGCTCTGGAAATACACCGCAGCAGTTACCGGTACTGGCGAAAACGACGCGATACGGTTAATCCGGCGCGAGTCAGGTTGTGCAGCGAAATACGCCGGGCGTGGAACCAAAGTAGGGGCTCTGCGGGGGCGCGCACGCTGGCTGAAATGCTGACCCAAAACGGCGTCCCGATGAGCCGTTACCGTGCCGGGCGTCTGATGAAATATCTGAACCTGAGCAGTTGTCAGCCCGGAAAACATCAGTATAAAAATGCCCGTCAGGAGCATACCAGCCTGCCGAATCTGCTTGAGCGTCAGTTCGCAGTACCGGAGCCAGACCGGGTATGGTGTGGAGATATTACGTATCTCTGGGCAGGAAATCGCTGGTGCTATCTGGCGGTTGTTATGGATCTTTTTGCCCGCAGGGTTATCGGCTGGAGTCTGTCAGCGCATGCCGATACCGCACTGATAAGCAGTGCCCTGCGGATGGCCTATGAGACGCGTGGCCAACCCCGGGATGTCGTGTTCCATAGCGACAGTAATAATGCCGATGTCAGTCTTTACCACCACTTAGTTTGCCGTTTAACCAGATTGGTGTGATTACTGATGCAGTGAAGACCTTCCCGCATCCTGACTCACACAGCGATCGACCTTTTGTGTCCTGCCCTGGACCCGTCGGTTGCCGGAAGCGCCTTCATGCGAGGCATCTCCTCACCGATGCGCGTGACTCAAGAAGGGCCTGACGGCTTGTCTCGTTACTGTCCTGTCCGGGTTATCTGTCTGGAGATTCAACTCTGTTTCCTCACAGGAGCTCTGTCATGGTTGATAAAGTTACCGAAGCTGCCGTTGTGGGTGGCGTGGATACACATAAAGATTTGCACGTTGCCGCTGTCGTAGATCAGAACAATAAAGTCCTTGGGACTCAGTATTTCTCCACAACACGACAAGGTTACCGGCAGATGCTGGCATGGATGACCTCGTTTGGGACATTAAAGCGAATTGGTGTTGAGTGCACAGGTACCTATGGTTCCGGTTTGCTTCGTTATTTTCAGAACGCCGGGTTAGAAGTTCTTGAGGTGACTGCTCCAGACCGGATGGAGCGACGCAAACGGGGTAAAAGTGACACAATTGATGCTGAATGTGCCGCTCATGCAGCATTCTCAGGCATCAGGACAGTTACTCCCAAAACGCGTGATGGCATGATTGAGTCCCTGCGGGTATTAAAAACTTGCCGAAAAACAGCAATATCAGCCCGCAGAGTCGCTCTCCAGATTATCCATTCAAATATTATCTCTGCCCCGGATGAATTACGTGAACAGCTCAGAAATATGACGCGCATGCAGCTCATCAGGACCCTGGGTTCCTGGAGACCTGATGCCAGTGAATACCGCAATGTAACCAACGTTTATCGCATTTCATTAAAGTCCCTTGCCCGACGCTATCTCGAGTTACATGACGAAATCGCTGATCTGGATGTCATGATTGCGGCAATTGTCGACGAGTTGGCACCTGAGCTGATTAAACGTAATGCTATCGGATACGAAAGCGCTTCACAGTTGCTGATCACTGCCGGAGACAATCCTCAACGGTTAAGATCAGAATCAGGATTTGCGGCACTGTGTGGTGTCAGCCCGGTCCCCGTTTCTTCTGGAAAAACGAACCGTTACCGACTTAATCGTGGTGGAGATCGTGCTGCAAATAGTGCACTTCACATCATCGCCATCGGACGCTTACGAACTGACGCAAAAACAAAGGAATATGTCGCCAGGCGTGTAGCCGAAGGACATACAAAAATGGAAGCGATACGCTGTCTAAAGCGATATATCTCCCGCGAAGTTTACACGTTACTGCGCAATCAAAACAGGCGGATCAACAGTATCCCGATAACAGCTTGACTCTTAGAAGGGCGTCCAGGGAAGCCAGTATACAGGCCTTAAATATCAACAACTTCTCTGGCGTTACAGGATAAAGCAAAGTGTCAGCCGACGGGGAAACTGCTGGGATAACAGTCCAATGGAACGCTTCTTCCGCAGTCTGAAAACAGAATGGGTGCCAACCGATGGCTACACAGGCAAAGACGTGGCCCGGCAGCAAATCAGCAGTTATATTCTGAATTATTACAATAGCGTCAGGCCTCACCATTATAACGGAGGGCTGACGCCGGAAGAGTCAGAGAACAGATACCATTTTTACTGTAAAACCGTGGCCAGTATTACTTGACCACTACACCCGCCGGTGTTTTCGTCACTGTCCGGCCCCAGCTCAAGCCCGGTACTGACAGTCACGCCATCAGCTGTTCCGGATACAAACTGGTTGTCATGGTTTACCAGTGTTCCGCCATTCACTGTTTCACCCGGGTGCACAACGATGTCAGCAGCCAGCACCGGGAGTGACGTGACTGCGGCAAGAGACAGTGCAACCGCCACACCGCCACGTTTACCCCGTGCGCGGGCCAGTTCGGAGGCAACCACGAAAGCGCCCGTAATGTGATTCCATACCAGCCTGTAGCAGGTATTCAGATGTCGTTTCATCAGCTTTTCCTTAGATTGAGGGTGAATAAAAAAGCCGGTACCCACAAACGTGGATACCGGCAGGTAAAGGGTTACAGTGCCGGAGGTCCGGCTGTGGGAGTTTCTGAATTGTGGTTCTGTTGTTCCCTGAATGTCTTTCTGTACGTATCTGTGCATGTTACTGACAAAGGTTATTATTAGCTTATCGATCGATATAAACGATCGATAAAATAGATATCGATCGTTTTATTCTATTATTGAGCTATTGCACGGACAAGAGAGACAGTAACGAAAACAGTGCTTTTGTGAGCAGACTCAGAGTCAGGGAGGGCATCAGTCACGACAGGTTCAGAAGAAAATCCAGTTCCATACCGCACGGGCAACAGAGACCACCGTGTCACGAACAGCGCGCAGGGCCGTACGGACAACAGAGGCAACACAGACGCTCTCCGCTGTGTCAAATATCCGGTCCACCGCACCGGTAAACTGTTCACGGGCCTGAGAGCGGACAGATTCCGTGCGCAGCTCGTCCTGCAGTCGGGTCATCAGGGGACTGGCGGCATGGTCGGGAAGTGCTGTCATGAGCGCACTGA
>ERZ773134.1548-NODE-1548-length-19182-cov-3.376379_pt1 | contig 19182 bp, 10 predicted proteins | sample MGYA00580856_ERZ773134 | MGnify/ENA primary metagenome ERZ773134 (study PRJEB29015, sample SAMEA2737823) | human gut metagenome | biome: human gut; feature: human-associated habitat; material: faeces | place: China | collected 2012 ... | reverse complement strand
GGTCAAGACGGCCGTGTGCGTGCTGGCCGACAAGGAGGAGATCGGCTCCGTCGGCATCTCCGGCATGCAGAGCCAGTATTTCGAGATGTTCATGGAGGACCTGTGCGAGGCGGCGGGCGCAAGCAAGCGCCGCTGCTTCGAGCATTCGTTCTGCCTGTCCGCAGACGTCAGCAACGCGTTTGACCCGCTGTATGCCGAGACCTGCGACCCGACGAACAACACGAAGATCAACTACGGCACCGGCATCTTCAAGTATACCGGCGCGCGCGGCAAGTCCGGCAGCTCCGACGCGGCCGCCGAGGTCATGGGCTATGTGCGCCGCATCTTTGCGAAGCACGACGTCATCTGGCAGACCGGCGAGCTCGGCAAGGTCGACCAGGGCGGCGGCGGCACGGTCGCCTGCTACATGGCAAACCGCAACATCGAGACCGTCGATGCCGGCGTCCCGGTGCTGTCCATGCATGCCCCGATGGAGATCGTCTCCAAGCTGGATACCTACATGACCTTTAAGGGCATGAAGGTCTTCTACGAAGAAAACTGATCTGTCCTGCCCCGCTTTGGAGCTCCAAAGCGGGGCAGCGTTTTTGCACGATGAGTAGCCCCACCCGGCTCTGCAGGAACAATCGGTACAGGTTGGCGTTAAAATGGCACCAGCCCCGAATTGTCATTGCGAGGAGGCCGCAGGCCGACGCGGCAATCTCGGGAAGGCATTGCCGATTCGCACTGGCTGCCGATAAAAACGCATTGACCAATTGCGTGCGTCTGTAGCGGCGCTCAGTGAGCGCCATGCGGGATGGCAATGATCACGGCACAAATTCAGTGGCGCAATGCCCCCGGATTTGTCATTGCGAGGCCCCGAAGGGGCCGCGGCAATCTCGGGGAGGCAGTTACGATTTCGCCGAGGCTGCCCTGTTATCGGACTGGGCACTGCGAGATTCCCACGTCGCTTCGCTCCTCGGAATGACAATTCGGGGGCATTCACCATTTTAACGATGCCGTGTACCGGCTGTTAGTGCTTACCAGGCGGTCACTGACCGCCGCTACAGACGCAATCGGTGCATGCTGTTTCAACGGCGGCCTGTACAATCTGCGAGTGCCTTCCCGAGATTGCCACGTCGCTTCGCTCCTCGCAATGACAAATTTGAAAGCCTCATGCCGCCGAATTATCGTCCCAATACTTGCAGTTGCCAATGGCGCTCAGGGAACGCCCTACAGACGCAATCGGCTTGTACGTTTTTATCGTTGCCCTGTACGAACTGCAAATGCCTGACACCCCGTTTTACGCGGATTTTACGTCCTGCGGGCGGGAAAAATACGGCGCTGTCCGGGAAAACCCATATTTTTCCGCATGTTTTGCGGCCAAAACGGCGTACAATGGGCGGAAAGCCTGCAAAAAGAATAACATCGCAGGAAAAACCGACAAACGCGCCAGAAATTTTTCGGAACAGTTGAAATTTTTGTGCAATGTTGTATAATAAGCATGGATGGATGATTTTAAGGAAGCTCTGATGCAATCAGAGGTTCCCGTATCCCCGCAAGCTGAGCAAAGAAGGAGATCACCATGGAACAGACGCTGCATAATGCATTCAAACGTTTCTCTCTCGGCGACGAGCTGCGCGCCTATACCTTCCTGGGCTGCCATGCCGCAGAGCGCGACGGAGTCCACGGCTATGTTTTCCGTGTCTGGGCCCCGCGGGCGCAGGGCGTCAGCGTGACCGGCGACTGGAACTTCTGGAACACCGAGGACCTGCCGATGACGCTCGTCGAATACGGCATCTGGGAGGCCTTTTCCGCCTATGCGCGCGAGGGCGACGCCTATAAATTCTATATCCGCCGCCGCGACGGCTCCGCCGTCTATAAATCCGATCCCTATGCCTTCCGCAACTGTGCGCTGCCCGACACGTCGAGCCGTATCTGTACGCTGGACGGCTATACCTGGGGCGATGCCGACTACCGCCGCAAGCAGGGCAAGCGTAAGCTGCTCAACTGCCCGATGAACATCTATGAGATGCACTTCGGCTCGTGGCGGCGCAAGCCGGACGGCAGCCTCTATACCTACGACGAGCTGGCAGATGAGCTCGTGCCCTACCTGAAGGACATGGGCTACACCCACATCGAGCTCATGCCGCTGTCCGAATATCCCTATGGGCCGTCGTGGGGCTATCAGGTCACGGGCTACTATGCTCCGACGTTCCGCTACGGCGAGCCGAAGCAGCTCATGCGCTTTGTGGACAAGTGCCACGAGGCCGGCATCGGCGTGCTGCTCGACTGGGTCCCGGCCCACTTCCCGAAGGACGAGAACGGCCTTTATGAATTCGATGGCACCTGCTGCTATGAGCTGGAAGACCCGCTCATGAACGAGCACCCCGACTGGACGACCCGCATCTTCGACTTCGGCAAGGGCGAGGTGCAGTCGTTCCTCATCTCGAACGCCGTGTACTGGCTGGAGCAGTACCACATCGACGGTCTGCGCGTCGACGCCGTGGCCGCCATGCTCTACCTCGACTACGGCCGCCGCGAGTACCACCCGAACAAGTTCGGCGGCAAGGAGAATCTCGAGGCCATCGCCTTCCTGCGCAAGCTCAACCGCGCGGTGTTCTCCGTGCGGCGCAGCGCCATCACGGCGGCCGAGGAGTCCACGGCCTTCCCGCTCGTGACGAAGCCGGATTACGACGGCGGCCTCGGCTTCCTGTTCAAATGGAACATGGGCTGGATGAACGATATGCTGCATTATATGTCGCTCGATCCGCTGTTCCGCAAGGGCAGCCACAACGACCTGACGTTCTCCATGACGTATGCCTATTCCGAAAACTTCATTCTCCCGCTTTCACATGACGAGGTGGTACACGGCAAGTGCTCCCTCATTAACAAGATGCCGGGCGAATATGACGATAAATTCAGCAACCTGCGCGTGTTCTACGGCTTCATGATGGGCCACCCCGGCAAGAAGCTCAGCTTCATGGGCAACGAATTTGCACAGTTTATCGAGTGGAATTACGCACAGCAGCTCGACTGGCTCCTGCTCGACTATGAGCGCCATCGCCAGATGCAGGACTATGTGCGCGATCTGAATCATTTCTATCTGGATCACAGCAGCCTGTGGAACAACGATTCCGACTGGAACGGCTTCCAGTGGATCTCCGCCGACGACCGCGACAACAGCGTTATCGCCTTCCGCCGCATCGATCGCCGCGGCTGTGAACTGATCGTGATCTGCAACTTCTGCCCGGTCACCCGGACGGACTATCGCCTTGGCCTGCCGAAGCCGGGCGAATACGAGGCGGTCTTCAACAGTGACGAGGTCCGCTACGGCGGCAAGGGAACGGAGCTTCCCGTTGTGACGGCCGAAAAGGAGCCGCTGCACGGCCTGCCCTTCTCCGGCAGCTTCACGCTCGCGCCGCTCTCCGTGGCCTTCTACCGCAAAAAGACAGCCCCGCGCAAGAAAACGGCAAAATCCTGAATGACGAGAAGGAGAAATGACCATGAACTTCCAGAAAAAGCACTGCGTCGCGATGCTGCTGGCGGGCGGGCAGGGGAGCCGCCTGATGGTGCTGACGGAGAACACGGCAAAGCCTGCGGTCCCGTTCGGCGGTAAGTATCGCATCATCGATTTTCCTCTCTCCAACTGCGTGAACTCCGGCATTGACACCATCGGCGTGCTGACGCAGTATCAGCCGCTCGAGCTCAATGAGTACATCGGAAACGGCCAGCCGTGGCGTCTGAACCGCAGCCACTGCGGCGTGCAGGTCCTGCCGCCCTATGCCAAGAGCAAGAAATCCGAGTGGTACAAGGGCACGGCCAATGCGATCTATCAGAACATCGCCTTCATCGAGCGCTACGATCCGGACGATGTCATCATCCTCTCCGGCGACCACATCTATAAAATGGACTATGCCGCCATGCTGCGCTACCACGAGCAGATGGAGGCCGACTGCACCATCGCCGTGCGCACGGTCCCACTGGCAGAGGCCAGCCGCTTCGGTATCATGAATACCCGCGAGGACGGCTCCATCTACGAATTCGAGGAGAAGCCGAAGCATCCGAAGAGCACGAACGCATCCATGGGCATCTACATCTTCAAGTGGAGCGTGCTGAAAAAGTTCCTCATCGAGGACGAGGAGAACCCGCGTTCTGAGAACGACTTCGGCAAGAACGTCATCCCCGCCATTCTGAACGAGGGCTACCGCCTGTTCGCCTATGAATTCCAGGGCTACTGGAAGGACGTCGGCACGATCAGCTCCCTGTGGGAGGCCAACATGGACCTGCTGGGCAAGAACCCTGCCTTCAACCTCTACGGTGAGAAGGGCAACCGCATCTATGCCCGGAACTACGCCATGCCGTCGAGCATCATCGCCCGTGAGTCGAAGAATAAGAACTGCTTCATCGCCGAGGGCTGCGAAATTTATGGCACCATCACGCACTCCATCATCTCCACGGGCTGCACGGTCGACTCCGGCGCCATCGTGGAGGACAGCGTTATCATGCCGAACGTCCATATTGAGTCCGGTGTCATCATCCGCCACGCCATCATCGGCGAGGACTGCCGCATCTGCCGCGGCGCAGTGATCGGCGGCTCGTTCGCCCCCGGTGAGGAAAAGAAGATCAGTGTGGTCGGAAAGGCCAAGACCATTGCCGAGAACACCGCCATCAAGCCGGGCGAGATCTATTGAGAGGGAGGACAAGAACCATGACTACGATGGGCATCATTTTTGCGAACATCTATGACAGCTCCCTCGGTGAGCTGACGAACAAGCGCACCATGGCGTCTCTGCCCTATGGCGGGCGCTATCGTCAGATCGATTTCTCCCTGTCGAACATGACGAATTCTGCCATTCGCCATATCGGTATCATCACGAAGTATAATTATCAGTCCCTTATGAACCACATCGGCTCCGGGCAGGAGTGGGACCTCGAGCTCGGTGAGGGCGGCCTGGAATTCCTGACGCCGTTTGCCATGGGCCACAACGGCAGCTACCGCGGCAAGCTCGAGGCGCTGGATTCCGCCATGAATTTCCTGAAAATCTCCACGGAGGAATATGTCGTTCTGGCCGACAGCGGCGTGCTGTGCGCCATCAATCTGGAAAAGATCGTCGAGGCCCACGCCGCCTCGGGCGCGGACGTCACCGTCGTGGTGAAGGACGGCATCTGCAACGGGCAGAAGCAGCTCGATCTGGCCGTGAAGGTCGACGCGGATGACCGCGTGACGGACGTGGCCGTCGACTACTGCGCAGGCGAGCAGTATCTTGCCTCCATGGGCCTGTTCGTCATCCGCCGCGAGCTCCTCATGCGTGAGGTCACGGAGGCCGTGGCCCACAACCGCTACCATTTCGAGCGCGACCTTGTCATGCACGGCTTCGCAGAGACCGGCATGAAGGTCAACGCCTACCGCTATGACGGCGTGGCGCTGTTCAACGAAAGCACGACGGAGTTCTTCCACAACAGCCTCGCTCTCATCCGCCCGGAGATCCGCCACGGGCTGTTCGCCCGCGAGGACCTGACGATCTACACGAAGGTCCGCGACGAAGTGCCTGCCTACTACGGCGAGCATTCCGAGATCGACGACTGCGTCGTGGCCGACGGCTGCGTGCTCGAGGGCTCCGCCGTCAACTCCGTTCTCTTCCGCAGCGTGAAGCTCGGCGAGGGCGCATCCGTGCGCAACAGCGTCATCATGCAGCGCTGCACCATCGGCGAGGGCGCCGATCTGGAGTGCGTCATCATGGATATGGACGTCGTCGTCCGTCCGGGCGCCGTGCTGCGCGGCACCATGGATCATCCGCTGGTGTTCAAGAGAGGAGAGGTCGTATGAGGATCGCAATGGTCGCCTCCGAGGCTGCCCCGTTTGTCAAGACGGGCGGCCTGGGCGACGTGATGCAGGCGCTGCCCAATGCACTGTCCAAGCTGAAGGGCAACGAGATCTGCCTGTTCCTGCCGTACTATAAGCGCATCAAGGAAAACCCGGCCGTCGAAACGGAGCAGGTCGGCTCGTTCTCCATGGAGCTGGCGTGGCGCGAGAGCTATGTCGGCATCCTGCGTCTGAAGTCCCGCCGCAAGAAGCTGCAGGTCTATTTCATCGACAACGACTACTATTTCGGCGCGCGCAGCACCGTCTACGGCGATTTCGACGACGGTGAGCGCTTCGCCTATTTCTCAAAGGCCGTGATGGCTGCGCTGTACTTCCTCGACTTCAAGCCCGATATCCTGCACTGCCACGACTGGCAGGCGGCCATGACGCCCGTGTACCTGCGCGCGCTGTACCATGACTGGTGCCCGCAGACCAAGCTCGTCTTCACCATCCACAACGTGGAGTATCAGGGCTGGGCCGATGCGTCGTTCTTCGACAATATTCTCGGTCTGCCGGATGAATACCGCGCGAGCCTGACGTTCGACGGCGCGATCAACATGATGAAGGGCGCCATCGAGCTTTCGGACATCGTCACGACGGTCTCGAAGTCCTATGCCGAGGAGCTGCGCTACCCATACTATGCCCACCGTCTGGACGGCGTGCTGCGCAATGCGTGGCTGTGGGGCATCACGAACGGCATTGACACCGATGTCTTTGACCCCGAGACGGACTGCGCCCTGAGCGCGAACTATTCCGCCGCCGATATGAGCGGCAAATGGGTCAACAAGCGCGCCCTGCGCGAGGAGATGGGCCTGAGCACCGACACGGACGCTCCCATCCTCGGTATGGTCACGCGTCTGGCCGGGCACAAGGGCATCGACCTGCTGTGCTACATCGGCCAGCGCCTGATGGAGCGCGAGATCCAGCTCGTCATCGTCGGCACGGGCGAAAAGCAGTATGAGTACGCACTGAGCGCACTGGCCCGCCAGTATCCCGGCCGCATCGCCGTCCGGCTGTGCTTCGACCCGGCGCTCGCCTCCCGTGTCTATGCGGGCTGCGATATGTATCTCATGCCGTCGAAGTCCGAGCCGTGCGGCCTGTCCCAGCTCATTGCCATGCATTACGGCACCGTGCCCATCGTCGCCTCGACCGGTGGCCTGCGCGACACCGTCCCGCCCTACAATCCCGAAACGGGTGAGGGCCGCGGCTTTACCTTCCAGAGCTACAACGCCGATGATTTCCTCGGCGCCATCGACCGCGCAGCAGGCCTGTATTACGGCGACCGCGACGCATGGAACAGGCTGGCCCGCCATGATATGGAGTGTGACTTCAGCTGGCAGGTCCCGGCCAACGAATATATGCAGCTGTACAGCGAATTGCTCTACGGCAAGCAGTAAGAATCATTATTTCAAACGCTGATTCCGGAATTACGGAAAACTTTAGGAGGCCCCATGAACAAGAAGCAAAATTCCAAACAGAAGATCCAGAAGCTTGCGGAGAATGACGCCCGTCCCGAGCGCGCCATTCAGCCCACGGAGCTGCTCAACGACACGCTGCGCCGCATTTTCGGCTGCGAGCTTGCCGACGCCACCCAGAAGCAGGTCTATCGCGCGCTGTGCATCAGCGTCCGCGAGCTGCTGACGGAGAAGAACCGCGTCTTTGGCAACCGCTGCACCGAAAAGGAGCGCAAGGAAGTTTATTATATGTCGATGGAGTTCCTGGTCGGCACCAGCCTGCGCAATAACCTCTTTAACCTCGGGCTGGAGGCGGAGTTCCGCAAGGCACTGGCTGATGCAGGCTTCGACATCGATGAGATCTACGCCATCGATCCCGACGCCGGCCTTGGAAACGGCGGCCTCGGCCGTCTGGCCTCCTGCTATATGGATGCCGCGACCGGCATGGACTACCCGATGACCGGCTTCTCCATCCGCTATGAATTCGGTATCTTCAAGCAGAAGATCGTCGACGGCTGGCAGATGGAATTCCCGGACAACTGGCTCGAGATGGGCGACGTGTGGCTGCAGGCCCGCGAGGACGACGCCGTCGAGGTCAAGTTCGGCGGCGAGGTCCGCGAGTGGATGGACAACGACCGCTTCAAGGTCGCGCAGGTCGGCTACAGCTCCGTTATGGCCGTGCCGTATGACATGTATATCTCCGGCTATGACAGCGATGCCGCCAACCGCCTTGTCCTGTGGAGCGCCAAGCTGCCGCAGAGCTTCGATATGGCCGCGTTCTCCCGCGGCGACTATGTCCGCGCGCTGGAGCGCAACGCCATGGCCGAGACCATCTCGAAGGTCCTCTATCCGGCGGACGACCACATCCAGGGCAAGCGCCTGCGCCTGAAGCAGCAGTACCTGCTCGTCTCCGCCTCGCTGCAGAGCATCCTGAAGAAGCACTATAAGAAATACCGCACCTACACGAACCTGCCGGAAAAGGTCGCCATTCATATCAACGACACCCATCCGGCCCTGTGTGTGCCGGAGCTCATGCGCCTGCTCATCGACGAGCACGACTTCGGCTGGGACGAGGCGTGGGACATCACCTGCCGCACGCTGTCCTATACGAACCACACCGTTATGAGCGAGGCGCTCGAGCGCTGGAACGTCGACCTGTTCCGCGAGCAGCTGCCGCGCGTCTACTCCATCTGCCAGGAGATCAACCGCCGCCTCATCGAGCACCTGTGCGCGGTCTACCCGAACGACTGGGGCAAGATCAACTACATGGCCGTCATCGCGAACAACGAGGTCCGCATGGCGAACCTCTGCCTTGCCGCCTGCCACAAGGTCAACGGCGTTTCCAAGCTGCACACGGACATCCTGCGCAACGGCATCTTCCGCGACTACTGCCAGATCACGCCGGAGCGCTTCCTGAACGTGACGAACGGCATTGCCTATCGCCGCTGGCTGTGCCAGTCCGATCCGCTGCTGACGGATTATCTCAAGCAGCTCATCGGCGGCGACTTCCTGCGGGATGCCCGCGCACTCGAGAAGCTCCTGCCGTATCAGAATGACGAAAAGGTGCTTGCGGACCTCATGGCCATCAAGCGCAAGAACAAGGAGCGCCTCGCCGCTCTCATCGAGAACCAGAACGGCGTGCGCGTCGACCCGGATTCCATTTTCGACATCCAGATCAAGCGCCTGCATGAGTACAAGCGCCAGCTGCTCAACATCCTGCATGTTCTGTATCTCTACCGCCAGATCAAGGCCAATCCGCACGGCGATTTCATGCCCCGCACGTTCATCTTCGCGGCCAAGGCCTCCGCGGGCTATATCCGCGCCAAGCAGATCATCAGCCTCATCGTCGCTGCGTCGAAGCTCATCAATAATGACCCGGACGTCAACGACAAGCTGAAGGTCGTCTTCCTCGAGGACTATAAGGTCTCCCTTGCGGAGATCATCATCCCGGCCGCCGATATCTCCGAGCAGATCTCCATCGCGGGCAAGGAGGCCTTCGGCACCGGCAACATGAAGCTCATGATCAACGGCGCCGTGACCATCGGCACGCTCGACGGCGCGAACGTCGAGATCCACGAGCAGGTCGGCGACGAGAACATCTTCCTCTTCGGCATGAAGGCCCATGAGGTCGATGAGCTGTGGCAGCGCGGCTACCATCCGACGGAATTCGTCACGCCGGAGCTGCAGGCCGTGCTCGACATGCTCACGTCCGGCGTGCTCGGCCAACGCTTCGACGATCTGGTCGATTCGCTGCTCACGAACCGCTTCGGCACGGCTGACCCCTATATGACGCTGGCCGATTTCCAGGATTACGCCCGCGCGCAGCGCGATGTCGCCGCGGTCTATCAGGATAAGCAGCGCTTTGCCCGCATGTCCCTCATCAACATCGCCAAGGCCGGCATCTTCTCCTCGGACCGCGCCGTCAAGGAATACGCGGACGAGATCTGGGATCTCGACTGAGATGCGTATCCTGTTTGACAGCCGTCAGACGCAGTACAAGACCCCGTTCGGAACGCTCCGGACGGGGGAGTGCTGCGTTCTGCAGATCCGCATCCCGACGGAGGTCGGCGCCTCCGGCGTCCGCCTGATGCTGGAGAACAGCGAGCACGCTGTGTGCGCCGAGCTGCCGTTTTCCTTCGCCTCGCGCGGCGAGGACGGCTATGAGCTCTGGCGTCTGGAATTCACGCGGCAGGAGACCGGGCTGCATTTTTACTGGTTCCGCATCGACAAGCGCGGCGGCGGCAGCTTCCGCCTGTTCCGTCAGGGGAGCGATACGAATATGGAGGCAGGGGAGAAGTGGCAGCTCAGCGTCATTCCGGCCGATTTCCGGGTGCCGGACTTTGCACCGGGCGCCGTGATGTACCAGATCTTCCCCGACCGCTTTGCCCGCAGCGGAAGCTGCGACCTGACCTGTAAGCTCCAGCCGTTCTGGGTGCACGAAAGCCCCGATGAGCTGCCGGAGTACCGCCCCGATGCGCAGGGCGAGGTGCGCAACAACGATTTCTTCGGCGGAAATTTCGCGGGCATCCGCGAAAAGCTGCCGTATCTGCAGGAGCTGGGCGTCGGCGTTCTCTACCTGAACCCGATCTTCATGGCGTGGTCGAATCACCGCTATGATACGGCGGATTATCGCCGCCCGGACCCCATGCTCGGCACGGAGGAGGACTTCCGCACCCTGTGTGACGCTGCTCACGCGCGCGGCATGCGCGTCATTCTCGACGGCGTGTTCTCCCACACGGGCAGCAACAGCGTCTATTTTGACGCGAAGCATGTGTTTGGCCACGGCGCGGCGTCCGACCCGAATTCGCCGTACCGCCGCTGGTATCGCTTCCACCATTATCCCGACGATTACGAGGCCTGGTGGGGCATCCGCACGCTCCCGTGCGTCGAGGAGCTGGACGAGACGTATCTCCATTATATTATCGAGGATGAGGACTCCGTCATCGCCCACTGGCTGCGCCTCGGAGCGGATGGCTTCCGGCTTGACGTCGTCGACGAGCTGCCGGATGAATTTGTTCGCCGCCTGCGCCGCCGGATGCGGCAGATCGATCCGCAGAGCCTGCTGCTCGGCGAGGTCTGGGAGGACGCGTCGAATAAGCGCGCCTACGGCGTTTCCCGCCGCTATTTTGTCGACGGCGAGCTGGATTCTGTCATGAATTACCCGTGGCGCAACGCCATCGTGGCCTTCCTGACGGATGCGGATGACGGCACGGCGCTGGGCGAAAGCCTGATGACGCTGGCGGAGAATTACCCGCCCGAGGTGCTCTCCTGCGTGATGAACCACCTCGGCACGCATGACACGCCGCGCATCCTGACCGTGCTGGGTGAGCCGTTCCGCGGCACGAAGGACGAGCGGGCGCACCGCCGCATGACGCCGGTGCAGCGCAAGACCGCCCTGATGCGGCTGCGCATGGCGGCCTTCCTGCAGTTTACCCTGCCCGGTATGCCGTGCATCTACTACGGCGACGAGGCCGGGATGGAGGGCTTTGAGGATCCGTTCTGCCGCGTCTGCTATCCGTGGGGGCACGAGGACGAGGAGCTGCGGGCCTATTACCGCATGATGTCCGCCCTGCGCGGCAGCAGCGAGGCCCTGCGGCGCGGCGACCTGCGCGTGCTGGCCGCCGGAAACGGCCGTATCGCCTTTTCCCGCTCGATTGGAGGCGAGCGCGTCGTCGTGTGCGTGAACCATTCCATCGGGGAGTGGGTCCTGCCTGCAGGCCGCGTCCGCTTTGCCGAAAGCGCGGCACCGTCGCCCACGGGTGAGGTCGTCCTGATGCGCGGCGGCTTCTGCCTGCTGGAACCGTCGGATCCCGAAGCGCATATCTCTATAGAGTAGAAATATCTCCCGGCGACACCCCAAACGATACGAAAGGAGCGATCCCATGAAGTTTTCTGCAATGCCCTATTCCCGTCCCGACCTGGAAGCCATGAAGGCGAACCTGACGGCCTGCACCGAGGCCTTCCTCGCTGCCGAAAGCGCGCAGGAGCAGATCGCGCAGTACGACCGCGTTACGGACCTGTCCGTGGAGTTCAACACGCTGGGAAGCCTTGCCAATGCCCGCCATACCATCGACACGCGCGATGCATTCTATGACGCCGAGTCAACGTTCTTCGACGAGAGCTGGCCTCAGCTGAGCGTCTATTTCCAGCGTCTGAACGAGGCCATGCTGGACTCGAAGTTCCGCCCGGAGCTGGAGGCCCACTACGGCAGCCTGCTGTTCCTGAAGCTCGAGATCAGCCGCCGCAGCTTCAAGCCGGAGCTTGTGGAGCTTATGCAGGAGGAAAACCGCCTGACGTCCCGCTATCAGAAGCTCTATGCCAACATGACCGTGGAATTTGACGGCAAGACCATGCCCATGCCGATGCTCGGCAAGTACAAGGTCAGCGCCGACCGCGCCGTACGCCGCGCCGCTTACGAGGCCGAGGGCAAGGTCTTTGATGCAAACCGCGCGGAGCTGGACGAGATCTATGACAAGCTCGTCCACAACCGCAATGCGCAGGGCCGCATGCTTGGCTATCCGAACTTCATTCAGCTCGGCTATGACCGCCTCGGCCGCAACTGCTATGGACAGAAGGAGCTGGCGGCCTTCCGCGACCAGATCGCAAACGATCTTGTCCCCATCATTGCGGAGGTCAAGGAGGCCCAGCGCAAGCGCATCGGCGTCGACCGCCTGCACATTTACGACGACAAGTTCCGCTTCCCGGACGGCAACCCAACCCCGGAGGGCACGGCGGAGGAGATCCTCGCCGCAGGCCGCAGAATGTATGAGGAGCTCAGCCCGGAGACGAAGGAATTCATCGACTTCCTCTACGACAACGAGCTGCTCGACGTGCTCTCCCGCGAGGGCAAGGCCCCCGGCGGCTACTGTACGATGTTTGAAAAATACAAGGCTCCGTTTATCTTCTCGAACTTTAACGGCACAGCCGGAGACGTCGATGTGCTGACTCACGAGGCCGGTCACGCCTTCGCATTTTACCGCGCAATGAACAGCGATATCTACCCGGACCTGCGCGAACCGACCATCGAGGCCTGCGAATGCCACTCCATGAGCATGGAATTTCTGACGCAGGATTATCATAAATATTTCTTCGGCGCGCAAACGGCAAAATACGAGCTTGCCCACTGTGAAGACAGCCTCGATTTTATCCCCTATGGCTGCATGGTGGATGAATTCCAGCATTTGATGTATGAAAATGAGGACCTGACGCCGGATGAGCGCCACGGCGTGTGGGAGAAGCTCGAGAAGAAGTACCGCCCCTGGCTGAGCATGGACGGCCTGCCCTTCTACGGCCGCTACGCCCACTGGCAGTGGAAACCGCACATTTATCTCAATCCGCTGTACTATATTGATTATTGTATGGCAGGTACGGTCGCGTTCCAGGTCTGGACGCTCTCTCTGCAGGACCGCAAGGCAGCGTGGGAGAAATATCTGGCCTTTGTCGACCAGGCGGGAACAAAGACGTTCGCCGATTTGTGCCAAAGCGTCGGCCTGCGTATACCGTACGAGGACGGCTGCATCCGCGAGGTCGGCTCCGGTATCCGCGACTGGATCCGGGAAAACAGCTCTGCCGAGGCCTGAATGCACCTTGCATAGTCCCCGAGCGGTGGATGACAGAAAACGTGATTTTCGGCAGGTCGTGTCAGAATGCGCGTATCTTGTGAACATTTCATGAAATCAAAAAAATTATCCACCGGTCTGCTATAAAAATTCACAGAAGATTTTCAAAGGGAAAAAAATTCGTTCTTTTTTGTTGATTCTGCAAGGGAATTGTGCTATAGTATTACCAAACTTTTCAGAAAGCATCCAAGGGTTGTCCGCTGCATGCGGACACAAGTGCTCTGCTCGATATTATCTGTGAATATCACAGCATAATATACAAATTTTTGTAGGAGGTAACGCAATGAAAAAGAATCTTCTCAAGCTTCTGACTCTGGTTCTCGCTCTGGTCATGGTTGTCACCGTGTTCGCCGGCTGCAAGAAGCCAGACGAAGAAACCGATGCCCCCACGCAGGGCAGCGAAGAGACTCCCACTGAGACGCAGGAGCAGCCGGCTGACGAGTACAAGCCGTCCGCTGCACAGCTCCTGAACGGCAAGGAGTGGGGCAAGGATTTCACCGAGCTGTACGATGAGATCGGCGACAAGGTCACGATCGACGACGTGCAGGAGGATCCGACCACCGGTCTGGCTTACGTCGAGTACGAAGGCAAGACCTATGAGCTCGGCATGGACTTCCTGTCCATGGCAATGGTCTACAAGACCGCTGTTCCCGAGAACTCCCAGTACGAGACCGAAGACGACGTCTACGCCGCCTGGTGGAAGTACTACATGACCCGTTGGAACTATCTCCTCCCGGAGATCCCCCTCTACAGCAACGAGTACTACGATGTTTACAACGCACAGATCAAGGGCGTTGACGAGCATCCGACGAACCCGTACTGGGGCCCGGCAAAGGCTCTGATCGACTGGACGAGTGAGAAGACCGACAAAGACATCATCATCGGCAACACCACCGACCTGTCCGGCAAGTTCCGTTTTTCCAACTTCGGCGGCTCCAACCCCGGCGCTTCCGACCTTGACGTTGACAACCTCATCAACGGCATGGAGACTGTCGCCACCACCAAGGAAGGCGGCTTCGAGGTCAACAAGACGGTCGTCAAGCAGCTTGATAAGGTTGAGAATGAGGATGGCACCCTCACCTACACCATCACCCTGAACGACGGCCTGCTCTTCAGCGACGGCACCCCCGTCACCGCGAAGAACTATCTGTACTACACCATGGTCTTCTCTACCCTCGTTGCTTCTGAGGCTGAGGGCAAGGATCGCCAGGCTGGCCTGACGATCGTCGGCTTTGAAGAATTCAACGCTTACGACGGCACCAACGAGGGCGACGGCGTCTCCAAGACCTTTACCGGCCTGCGCCTGCTGGCCGACAACCAGTTCTCCGTCACCGTTAAGCCTGAGTATGCGAACTACTACTATGCCATCAGCTATGCCGGCTTCACCCCGTTCGTCAAGGAACTGTGGTGCGGCGACTTCGACATCGCTGACGACGGCGAAGGCTGCTACTTCACCGACGGCTTCTACAACAAGACCGGCGACAGCTTCGACATGGCTGCTCATCTCGTTGCTTCTTCCAACAACACCGACACCACCTATGCGTGCTCCGGCCCGTATGTCGTGGAGTCCTACGACGAGGCCGATAAGTCCGCGATCCTGACCCTGAATCCGAACTTCCCCGGCAACTACGAAGGCGCAAAGCCCTCCATCGCGAAGGTCATCTACAAGAAGGTCGTTTCCGCTACCCAGCTCGACGATCTGAAGTCCGGCGGCGTTGACGTCCTCATGGGCATCACCGGCGGCGCTGAGACCGACGAGGCTGTCGCTGCCTGCGACAACTCCAACGGCGCTTTCGTTTACACCCACTACAGCCGCGCCGGCTACGGCAAGCTGCAGTTCCGTAACGACTATGGCCCCGCTCAGTTCACTGCTGTCCGTCAGGCCATCACCTACTGCCTGGATCGTGCTTCCTTTGCGAAGACCTTCACCGGCGGCTACGGCGGCATCGTTGACGGCGCTTACTACGCCGGCTCCTGGATGTACAAGGAAGCTGCTGCCAACGGCATGCTGCTGAACGCGTACGACACCTCTGCCGATACCGCCATCGCAGTCCTCGAGGCTGACGGCTGGATCTACAACAAGGACGGCGAGGCTTACACCGAGGGCGTCCGCTACAAGAAGATCCCGGCTGAGTATGCCGACGAGAACGACAAGACCTACAAGTCCATCGACGGCGCTTATGTGACCACGAAGGTTGGCGACGATTACTACATGCCGCTGGTCCTCAACTGGTACGGCACCACTGATAACCCCTTCTCTGATCTGCTGGTCACCGACTTCGAGCAGGGCACTAACATCGCCGCTGCAGGCTTCGTGATCCAGAAGACCACGGGCGACTTCGCTCCGATGCTCGACGAGTTCTATCAGCAGGCTGTGTACGGCTTCTATTCCGGCACCCCGCTGTACAGCTGCTTCAACTATGCAACCGGCTTCACCTCCGCTGCATACGACTACTCTTACAACTGGTCCATCGATCCCTCCTTCTATGCGAACAACTCCGTTGCTTATCTGAAGGACGAGGCCGATATCTACTGGCTGAGCTAATGGCGGCAGGCCCTCAGGCCTGACTGACGCATCAAGTATCCGAGATCACGGGATGGGGGTTCGCCCCCGTCCCGTGATTGTGGATTCAAAACCCTGTGTATCATAGCGCACTGTCAAATAACTTCTTTTCACAGTTATCACCTCTGGCGCGCATGTTTATCCATAGGGTGTATCTGAAAGTCCGCCCTGTGGTCCAAGCTTGGTAGAATGCCGTCTTCCCCATTGTCAGAAGCGGCTTTTCAGATACACCCTATCCCCGCGGCTTGCGGCCACGCCGCAGCCTGATCCTGACCCGCGCAGAAACAGATTGCCCCGGCATGGCACCGGGGACGATTGACCCCCCGCGCTGCCAAATCTACTGTCGTGCGGGCGACAGACTGGAGAGTACCTTATGTTCAAATACGTTCTCAAGCGAATCGGCTACATGTTCCTGGTCCTGTTTATCCTGTCGATCGTGATTTTCATGATCTACAACCTGACCCCGAGCAACCGCGCCTATACCGATGCGAAGGCTGACCAGGTCGCCATGAAGCAGCAGCTCGCCGGTATGTCCGCCGAGGCACAGGCCAAGTGGTTCGAGGAACGGTACGAAATGTATCAGATCAGCTACGGCACCGAAACCAACAACATGATCCTCCGCTATCTGCGCTGGGTCGGCCTGTATCCCTATGCGGATAACCCCTACACTGGCAAGGAAGGCAAGCTCAATGGCCTCCTGCAGGGCAACTTCGGCTATTCCTATCAGTATAAAAAAGATGTAGTCAACGTTGTCGCCGCTCCGATGAAGAACACGATCTTCATCAACATCTTCGCCACGATTCTGGCGCTGGCCATCACCATTCCGCTTGGTATCGCCTGCGCCGTGCGCAAAAACAGCAAATTCGACCGCTTCACACAGGTCTTTACCATCATCGGCTACAGCTTGCCGAGCTTCATTATCTGTATTCTGTTTATCTGGGTCTTCTGCGCTCTGCTCGGCTGGTTCCCGGCCAGCGGCATGAAGACACCGGGCAGCAGCTACGAGGGCTTCAAGTGGTTCACCGACCGCATGTACTATCTGGCCCTCCCGCTCATCACCATGACGTTCTGCTCTCTGGGCAGCATGACGCGCTACGTCCGTGCCTCCATGATCGATGCTCTGTCCATGGACTGCATCCGTACCGCGCGCGCCAAGGGCGTCAAGGAAAAGACCGTTATCTATTCTCACGCATGGCGCAACGCCCTGATCCCCATCGTCACGATGATCGTCGGCTGGTTCACCAGCATCTTTGCGGGCTCCCTGATCTTTGAAGACATGTTCGGCCTCAACGGCATGGGCAAGCTCATGATCTCGTCCCTGCGTACCTCGGACTACGATGTTACGATCCTGATGCAGTTGTTCTATGTCGTCGTCGCGCTGCTCGGCAACCTTGTCATCGACATTGTCTATGGCCTGGTCGACCCGCGCGTCAGAGTCAACAAGTAAGGGGGTAAGAGCATGAGCAAGAAGAATTCCTCCGCGAAGCGCAGCTGGCTCGGCCGCCTCTTCTTTGGCGGCAGCAAGGGCCTGGCCGATGATATCGAGGCCAAGCGCGCAGCCAAAAACGACGTCGAAGAGATTGTCAGCCCGGTCAAGCAGATCGTCCGCGGCTTTATGGAGCGCAAGCTCGCCGTAGGCGCCCTCTGCGTGGTCATCGCCATGTTCCTGCTGGTCTTCATCGGCCCGCTGTTCATGACGAACTATACCGACACCTATACCGAAGTCACGCAGGCCAACCTGCCGCCCACGATGTCCATGCTCTCCGTCCCGAGCGAGCTGAAGAACGACATCAAGATGCTCGACAGCTACGGCAGCTTCTCCGTCGGCCTTTCCAACGCGGGCAAGGTCTATGTCTGGGGCGCAACGGGCCTCGGCACGACGGGCATTGACATCGCCGATATCCCGGAAGAGGTTCAGAATGAGAAGATCGCCTGGGTCGCTGCCGGTATCGATCACATCGTTGCTGTCGGTGAGAACGGCAAGGTCTACGCCTGGGGCGCAAACAAGCTCGGCCAGTACGGCTACTTTGACCCGGCGGTGAACCCCAACATCGCTCCCGAGCCGGACGAGCTCCTCAACGGCACCATCGATGCCTCCAACATCAAGAAGATTACCTGCGGCTATCAGGCCACGGCCATCCTGATGAACGACGGCACCCTGTATATGTGGGGCAACAAGAATACCTATCAGAACTTCGACACCGTAGCCACGCTGGACGGCAAGCTCACGGATATCGACTTCACGCTGAACTATGTCGTCGCGGTGACGGACGGCAACTCCGTCTACACCGGCAAGCGCGGCCTGTATGATCAGATGCGCGACAACATGGGCTCCGCCACGGTTCCCCTGCGCGAGTTCCTGAACGGCCGCAAGATCACGAGCATCTATGCCACGAGCAAGACGGTCTGCGCCCTGCTCGACGACGGTACCGTCGGCTTCGTCGGCGACTTCGACACGAGCAGCAAGGCCATGCCCAAGCTGCACGAGGGCGAAGAGATCGTCAAGATCGTCTCCGGCACCTATCACTACACCGCGCTGACCAGCGAGGGCCGTGTGTTCTCCTGGGGCAGCAACACCCTCGGCCAGTGCAAGGTCCCCGACGACGCACAGGGCGCGTCCGACATCTTCGGCGGCGCGTTCCAGAGCTACGCGGTCGATTCCAACCACGAGCTCATGGGCAAGTGGGGCCTGAAGGGCTATCTCTTCGGCACGGATAACTACGGCGCGAACGTTGCCCTGCGTATCATTCAGGGCGGTAAGATGACGATGACCATCGGTGCGATCGCCGTTATCATCTCCACGATTATCGGCATCATCATCGGCTGTATCTCCGGCTACTTCGGTGGCAAGGTCGATATGTTCCTGATGCGCTTCACCGAGATCTTCGGCGCCATTCCGTTCCTGCCGTTCGCAATGATCCTGTCCGCCCTCATGGCGCAGATGGACATCAGCGAGAATGAAAAGATCTTCATCCTCATGGTCATCCTTGGCCTGCTGAGCTGGACCGGCCTGGCCCGCCTCGTCCGCGGTCAGATCCTTCTCGCCCGCGAGCAGGAGTATGTCACGGCTGCCAAGGCCATGGGTCTGCGCGAGTCCCGCATCGCATTCCGTCATATCCTGCCGAACATTGTCTCGGTCATCTTCGTCACGCTGACGCTCGATGTGGAGTTTTACGTGGCAGACCGTATCGCCCTGCTCGCCAA
>ERZ773134.1545-NODE-1545-length-19195-cov-4.777011_pt1 | contig 19195 bp, 12 predicted proteins | sample MGYA00580856_ERZ773134 | MGnify/ENA primary metagenome ERZ773134 (study PRJEB29015, sample SAMEA2737823) | human gut metagenome | biome: human gut; feature: human-associated habitat; material: faeces | place: China | collected 2012 ... | reverse complement strand
GTGCCTTCTTGCGGCAGTTCCTGTATCTGCGTATTCTCCTGAGATTATTGATTTGAGAAATTTTTCTTCGGATATTCAGAATGGGATAGAAGAAGTGACATGGATGGAATTTGAATTTGATTCTTCATCGGATACAGGCTCTGCTATAACCATACCGGAGGATGAGAATCTCTTTTCTAACGGGAATCAGTATTTTTTGTCAGATGATGGAACGATAATCCTATTGCCAGACGAAAATGTCCGACCTTTCTCAAAATGCAAACACACATTCAAATCTGGCGTTTTAAAAACACATAGTAACAGTGGAAAGAGCTGTACCGTAAAGCAGTACAGAGCAGAAATCTGTACAAAATGTAAATTTACACAAAATAAAACATTGATAAGTTCGTTATATTCAGCGGTATGTCCTCACAAAAAGTGAGACTGTATTCAGAAATGTAATTTTATTTAAGCAGAACGGGGCTGTCGTAATTTCAGCGGCAGCTCCATTTTTGTGTTAGAGTAAGATTTTGTTTAGCATTGAGGAGCTTTTCGCTAATCTGAAAAAATGAAACCTTGGAAAATAATAAAGGGGATCTGTTTACTATAGTTAACTATAGCAATCCTCCAAAATAATGCATCTTAATCTAGCCCATCAGAGTGTGAAATCCTGCGTCAGATATCTTTGCCGTGCGTCAGCACGCCTGCAGATATCTTCCTTGTCTTTCGCACTCTGCTGAACTGTCTTAAATGCATTATTTACGAGGATTGCTATAGAATGTCAAGCGAATAAAAACATTTTCAGATGCCTTCGCAATTCTACAATGAATAACTGCTTCGCGATTTATCAGAAGGACTACAAGCTTCCCTCCACTGATAAAAAGCAATTCCTCAACCACTGCTTATCGATTTCTGCAATTGAATCAGAAAATCAGGTAATTTCCTAATTCGCTCCAAACAAACATTCGCAATCCGCAGTTGTTTCGCAGCTCTACACTGAATAACCTCTCCGCAATTTATCAGGACTTACTTATTCTCTTCCTAAAGCAAGTCCCACCCACTGCTTATTGCAATTTGCAATTGAAGCAGGGAGCTTACTTGATCTGGTTAAAACCTATATTAAAGCTGCTATAAAAACATAGATACCAGACTTACAGCTGTTTTTTATTCCTGTAATTGTAAAAGATGGGATTATATCTCTCTATTTTTAAGATATCTCTTAATGTTTCACGTGAAACATCCAAAAACAGATCATCAAATAGATATTCTTAATTGAAGCGGGGGACTTACTTGATCCGGTTAAAAATAAAAATGCCATCCCCAAAATCGCTCAAGTATGTGATTTGACTTGTAACTTCAAAGGTACTGAACAGCTACGAATACATTATAAAACCAACGAGAAATATCAAAAAAAGCACTCCGATATATGATCTCTGGCATTATCTGTATCACAAAAGTATATAAAAAGTACAAGAAAATCCATCCACAAAATAATGTGGCAATTATCTTTATATTTCCCCAAAACATCTACATATAGTAAATGGAAACATCTTTTTCAGAGTGTTTTTTATAGTGCGAAATGCATATATCTTTCAGCCGGAAATATAATATTATGAAACTAGAATTTTCGATTTTTGTTTATTTTATTATATTTACAAAAGATTTACATATTTCTTTCATTTTTCTTCCGTTCCTGTTATATATTCGTTATGTACATGTTAAGTGAAGGTTTTTTCAAGCATAGTTTCATTTTGTAATATCCAATATCAAACGTATCTGAACAAGATTCCGGCACGAAACTGGCATAAAATAATTTCATCGAAAAAGCGCTGCCTTGTCTTCCCTTTATCCCGGTCATGCGGATAAAAAATCTGCATTCGGTGCATAGTTTTACACCGAAGAGTTTTTTTACAGTTTGTCAGGAATAGTACAGGTAATTTCCCACCCAAAGCTTATTGTTTTTCATAATCGAAGCAGACGACTTCCTTTATTCGATCAATCATCATTTTACATGTTTAAAATAGAGGAATATCTATATTTTATTTTTATCATATTAAGTTGTTTTTCTTTTTAGCATATGTGTGCAGGTGCACATTTCTGCATTTTACATGTTTTTATATGTGTTTTTATATAAAGTACATTTTATTGTACTTCGCTAATCATAGTACTATAATTCGTACTTTATTGTTTTTTCTTCTGTAAATATCCTATTATTTCTATTTATTCGCCAGTATTTTCTTCTATAAAGTACTTTTTATTGTACTTATATTTTGTATTTCAATCATTTTTGTAGTCGTTTTATTATCATGGTGTGCTCTTCATAGAAACAGGCTTTTCCTTCTCTTTATTTTATCCTTACTCTTATATCACTCTATGAAATCCACCTTATTTCCCGCCTTACTCTCCGTTTTTTTCATATAAATATATCTTTTTACTATGTTCGCTTAACTTGTTAATTTCTCGTCCAGTGTATAAAGCATCTGACCGGAACTCATAGGAAATACTGACAACCGTATCTGGTAGCTTACTCTCAAGTACACAAACATATCTACCTAACTTTGGATCAATCAGATAAAAGCATTCACTACGCAGTTCTACACCAAATAACTACTTTGCAATTTATCAGAAGGGATCAGTACTTCGCCTGATACAAGCACGTCACCACCCACTGTTTATTGCTTTTCACAATTGAATCAGGAAACTGTTACTGTTCGCTCCATTCTCAGCAACACGCTTCGCGATGCACAGAATACTTGCTTGATTCGTTTAAAAGCGCTTCTTCTCTTGCTTCATTTTCCCTTGAAATGCTATAATCCATAGAGAAAGCATTTGCAAACTCCCCGCAGTTTGCGGCTAGTACAGCGAAAATTAAGTTTCTTCTATTGACACAGGATGATTTCTTCATCTGCAAGGCGGAGGAATGAAGCGTAGCGGTGGCTACGACGATTGACGACAACGCAGCAGACGAAAAATCAGGCAAGTCAAGATGGCGGTTACTTAATATTCGCTGTACTAGCCATTTATCATCTAATCGAAAGGAATATTTTATTACATGAACACCACAAATAATCGCAATGATTTCTATAAAGAACAATTAGACAAGACTTTAAATGGCAATGAAAAGATTGAAACTGCCATTGCAGCACTCCAAAAAGAAGCAAGCGAAGAAATGCTTGCTCATGCTCTCACAGTAATCCGCCGTAGAATGAAGGAGCAGGCACAACTGATCATTGCCGTAGAACCTCCAAAAGGTGATGGTAAAATTTCTCTCCATGCGATCAAAACCAATGATGGAAAGCAATGGTGGGCTGCATTCACCAGCTTCGACGAAGAATTAAAAGGCAGTGATAAGATCATGTCCACATTTACTGCAGATATTGATAAGATTTTTGCTTCTGCATTGCAGGAACCGTCTATTGAGGGAGTCATTCTCAATCCATGGAACCGTACACTAATGCTGAACAAAACTCTTATCAACATTATCCTAGGCAATCCTGTATAATACCAACTCTGGCGGATAACAAGTCCAATGTTTCACGTGAAACACTTGGTATTTTACCGAAGTATAAAAGCATTCAAGCGGATAAAAGCATCCTCTTCGCTACTTGCGCATAACCGAATAACTGCTCCGCAGTTTATCAGGAGGAGGGAAAGCTCCTTCTGATACAAGCAAGTCCCAACCCTCTGCTTATTGCTCTTCGCAACCCTGCAAGGGACTTACTTGACTCGGTTCAAAATCTGATTTCTATGTATCATGAAGCGTATTGGTGATGCTACTGTTCACTGGTAATATTCCGTAAGTTTTTTTTGTAAACAACGGTCGCAGAAAACCTGAAACCACACCACACCATTTTATGCGATCAGCATAATTTCTGTGCATCGCGGAGCGTGTTACTGAGAACGGAGCGAACAGTAACCAGCAAACAATAACAAGGTTAGGGTTCCTACAAAAGCATTGTAAATTTTTCGTTCCTGTCGTATAATAAAGCAAAGAAATATTCAGAAAAAATCAGATCAGATACCTGAATTACGTTACATCTGTCTTGATTATTTTTACGAATTCCAGGAGGCTTTTTATGAAGAAAAATGGACACAGACTACTTACTCTTGCAGCTTTAGTCGGAACTGCCGCAGGTGTTATTCATATTGCTAACCGTTTCATAGATGCCACATCTCAGCTTAAAGACATGTTGGAACAGCCACATAGCAAAACCTATGACTGGCGTTTTGGAAAGATTTTTTATACAAAACAGGGACATGGCACCCCTGTTCTTCTTATTCACGATATCATGCCAGGTGCTTCCGGTTATGAATGGAATGCCGTAGAGAAGCAGCTCGCAACCGAACATACAGTTTACACCCTTGATCTTCTTGGATGTGGACGTTCCGAAAAACCAGATATTACTTATACCAATTTTGTATTTGCTCAGTTACTCTGTGATTTTGCCAAGAATGTGATTCGTGAGGAAACCGATGTTATTGCCAGTGGTTTCTCAGGTTCTTTTGCGATCATGGCTTACCGCAACAATTCCGACCATTTCCGCAAGATCATGCTGGTCAATCCACCAAGCTTCAGTTCCCTGAAGCAGGCACCTTGTAAAGACAACAAGCTCTTTAAGTATTTTATCGAGCTTCCGATTTTCGGAACTCTGATCTACCATATGGTAGCTTCCCGCGAATCCATCAGCAGTCTGTTTATGGAAAAGCTTTTCTACAATCCCTTCCATGTAACAGATACACTGGTAGACACCTATTATGAATCCGCTCACAAGGGCGGTTCCAACGCCAAATATCTGTATTCCAGCTACATTGGCAAATACCTGAATATCAGCATCAATAATGCCGTAGAATCTTCCGATGCATGCATCTATATTATTTCCGGAGAAAAAGAAGCTTCAGCTTCTCTTATCGCAGAGGAATACCAGAAGCTGAATTCTTCCATTGAAACCGCTGTGATCTCGGAAACCAGGCATCTTCCTCATCTGGAAGATCCGGAACATTTCCTGGAACAGGTATCTATTTTCCTGTAAAAACAGCTTATGATCCGGCAACAAAGACAAATTTTCTCTATAGTAATTTGGGAAATCAACACATCAAAAGAACATTGTTCATGTTCGGAGCCGTTGAGCTTCATGCAGTAATTTGTGGAGATGCTATAAACCAGCAAAAAGCCAATAAAAAAAGAGTACTGTTTCACGTGAAACATGAATTTTCTCTCAAACAAACGTGAAACAATACTCTTTATTTTTACCAGACTCACCTCATACATCCGGACATTTCTCTTATCTATAGCAATTCCATAAAATAATACAATCAAGATAGTTCAGCAGAGTGTGAAGGACAAGGAAGATACCTGCAGGCGTGCTGACGTACGGCAAAGATATCTGACGCAGGATTTCACGCTATGATGAACTGGATTGTTTGCAGTAATTTATGGAGTTGCTATAAGTGCCTGCTCCAGATACATGTGTGTTGTATTATCGATCAGCTTATGTGTCAACTCTGCCATATGCTGTGTACTCTCCTGATTCTCAGAAGACAACCATGTCTTGATCATTCCCACGCATCCATTCAGACAAAACGCATACGCATACTCAATATCACGGTTGTCTTTCGGAAGACGAACTGACAAGCGATGCAGCACTGTATCTGCGATCAGTTTTTCTATACGATTCACGAAAGCCATATCTCCATTCTTTCCAAGAAGTGCGATACAAATATCCTTATTATGATCCAGGATCGTAAATATCTGCTCAATAAAAGGATACGAGCTCTCCTTATTATTAAGAGGATCCAGAGGATAGTCTGCCACCAAATGCGTGATTTCCTCCATCAGTTCAGCCTCTATGGATTCCAGCATCTGATAGATATCTGTATAGTGAAGATAAAATGTGGAGCGGTTGATATCAACTTCTTCTACCAGTTCCTTTACCGTAATTTCCTTAATACTCTTCTTCTGCATAAGACGGGCAAGCCCCGCTCGCAACTGTGCCTTGGTCTTACGTACTCTTCTGTCAACTTTTTCCGCCATCTTAATCCCCCCTGCAATTCAAAAAAGCAAGCCTGTTTCCTCCATCACCTATTACTTACGATACTCTGCAACTGTCATACAATGTGCATCCTTCAAACGAGCAAAAGCATTCTCTTTCTCTACACTGATCTGCATGATACCAGAAATCTGCTGCGCAATTTAGTTGAAACAGAGGAATCCTGTCTGCATTTAATATTACCAACTGCACATAAATTCAAAGTAAATAAAGTACTTTTTGTCTATTATGCAGTTTTTTATTTGTAATAGACACTTCCATTATTTTCGTCTATTAATATACATTCAGTAAATTTTTAATGGTTGTATCTGTGGTATGTGTTTAGTATAATACATCACGTAAAGAAAATCAACACTTTGTTTGATAATGGAGTGCAAAGCTATTAATAGATTTTAATATGATTAATAGATTTTAATATGATTAATAGATTTCGTTACCATTACTGGAATAAAGTTTGATTAATCAACTATGTTTGATAATACAATTTAATAAGAAAGGGATAGGTAATATGATCAAAAACGAATGGAAAAGCTTACTTCGTAACAAGCTCATGCTTATCGTCGTAATCGCCATTATCGTAATCCCGATCATCTATGCAGGTCTGTTTCTGAAATCCATGTGGGATCCTTACGGAAACGTAGACAGCCTGCCAGTGGCCGTGGTAAACGAAGACAAACCTGTCGAGTATAATGGCAAGACCCTGAGCATAGGTAAGGACATGGCGGATGAACTGAAAGACAACGACTCAATGGCATTTAACATTGTAGACAGCAAGACAGCAGAGGACGGTCTGGCCAACGGAACCTATTACATGGTTATCAAAATTCCGGAAAATTTCTCCGCAAACGCAGCCACTGTAATGGATGACGATCCAAAACAAATGGAACTGTCCTACGAGACTAACCCGGGAACCAACTATATCGCCTCCAAGCTCAGTGAGACAGCAATGCTGAAGCTTCGCGATAACATCGCTTCCAAGGTTACAGAAACCTATACAGAAACCGTTTTTGATTCTATCTCAGAAGCAGGTGACGGAATGCAGGAAGCAGCAGACGGATCCGGAAAGATCGAAGACGGACTGAATACAGCAGCTGATGGTAATACAACGATCACTAAGAACCTGAAAAAGCTTTCTACCAGCACTCTTACCTTTGTAAGCGGTGCTGACAGTCTCACAGAAGGTCTTAAGACCTACACCGATGGTGTTGCAAAGGTTAACGATGGCGCAAAGAGCCTGAACGATGGTGCAGGGCAGCTGAACAGCGGCGTTGCAACCCTCACAGAAAAGGTTCCTGAGCTGACAACCGGTGTGGATACTCTGGATAAAGGTGTTCAGCAGTACACTGCTGGTGTGGATGAGCTTAATAAAAATTCTGATGCATTGAAATCCGGCGCAAGCAGCCTGGAATCCGGTGCAAACCAGCTGAACAGCGGTGTTGCAGCTCTGACAGAAAAGGTTCCTGAGCTGACAACCGGTGTAGATACTCTGGATGAAGGTATTCAGCAGTACACCGCTGGTGTGGATGAGCTTAATAAAAATTCTGATACATTGAAATCCGGCGCAAGCAGCCTGGAATCCGGTGCAAATGCATTAAGTGCAGGTATTGATACTCTTTCCGACGGAGCAACACAGTATGTAGCTGGTGCTGACACTCTTGCAGATGGAACTGCCACCTATGTGGCTGGTGCCGGCAAACTCGCAGCCGGTGCCAAAGAGCTTGCAAAACTTGAAGACGGACTCACAACAGTTTCCAATGGTATCTCTCAGCTGAATACCGGTGTTACCAAAGGAAGCGATGACTCACAGTCACTGATATCCGGAACACAGCAGCTGGAAAACGGACTGAAAGCCCTGAACGATAAGGTTTCTGCTCTGAAAGAGGGAACAACACAGGAATCCATCAACAAGCTTGCAGCCGGCCTTACTTCCGCAAAGGATGGTATGGACACAGCCGCAGCTGGTATGAACAGTGCTGCAGCTGGTATGAACAATGCCGCAGACGGAATCAACAACGCAGCCGGATATATCACTCAGGCCGCAGGCATCACAAGTCAGACCAGCAGCAGTATCACAGACAGTCTGATTCCTGCTCTCCAGAATGCAGGCACACAGTTCTCACAGGTAGGTGATCAGGTCAGCAGCATCCTTACAGGATACGGACAGCAGACAACGGAAGCACTTACTGATGCAAATACCAAGATCGGTACTGCCGGACAGACAATGACCAATTTAGCAGCACAGCTTCAGGCGATTCAGGCAACCGCTTCTGAGGACGGAACCATTTCCGCAGCAGCTCTGAATGATGTGATCAACGCTTTAAACAGCGTAGCCGGTGGAATGACTGGCGTGGACGGTTCTTACATGAGCAGCTATTCTGATCAGGTTTCACAGCTTGCAGCTGGTGTATCCGGTCAGCTCTCTTCTACTCAGGAAAATCTGAATACTGTTGCTTCCAAGCTTAACGAAGCAGCTTCCGGACTGACTCAGATCTCCGGAGGACTGACTCAGGGTGCCGGCACACTTTCTGAGGGTGCAACAACCATGACAGATGGTGCAAACCAGATGAGTGCAGGTGCAACAACCATGAGCGCAGGTGCAGAGCAGTTATCTGCAGCTACAAGTCAGCTTCCTACAGATCTGATCGCTCAGCTTTCTGCAGGTGTTACCCAGCTGTATCAGGGTGCACAGGCTGTAAACACAGGAACCAAGAACGTTTCCGCAGGACTTCAGTCTCTGGAAGACGGCACTGCCAAAGCCTTCCCGGCTGCAGCAGCAGGAATCAAAGCTCTGAACAATGGATTTGACCAACTGACATCTTATGATAAGCAGCTCAACGACGGTGCAAAGAATCTGAAAACAGCCGGCAAACAGATCACTGACGCACTTCCAGATATCAAATCCGGTGCAGGTCAGCTGGCAGATGGTTCTAAGGCACTGACAGATGGAATCACAACTTACACCGATGGTATTGCAAAGCTTTCCGAAAACAGTGCTGCTCTTACAAATGGCACCAAGAAACTTTCAACAGGAGCCAAGGCTCTTTCCAGCGGTGCTGCTACTCTTGCAGATGGAACAAAAGCATTAGCCGATGGTTCCGGAACACTGACAACCGGAATCACAACCTACACCGATGGTGTTGCTAAGCTTTCCGAAAACAGCTCCGCTCTTACAGGCGGTACCAAAAAGCTCTCAACAGGAGCCAAAACCCTTTCCAGCGGTGCTACTACTCTTGCAAACGGAACTAAGACATTAGCAAACGGTACCTCAACACTTCTCAGCGGTACCGAGAAGCTTGTAAGCAACAACAGCACACTTAACAATGGTGCAAAACAGCTTGCAGATGGCGCTGCCCAGATTCAGAGCGGTTCCTCTCAGCTGTATGATGGCTCCAAGAAGCTTGGAAGCGGTATGAAAGAACTGAAGGACGGTTCCAAGACACTGACCACAAGCCTCAGCGATGGAGCTACCACTGTAAAAGACAATTCAGCAAGTAATGAAACGATCAAAATGTTCGCAACTCCTGTTGTAAACGACGAAACAAAACTTACCGATGTCCCGAATAACGGACACGCAATGGCACCTTACATGATGTCTGTAGGCCTCTGGGTCGGCGCACTGGCATTCTGCCTGATGTATCCTCTGGCTCAGTATAAGGGCAAACTGAAATCCGGTTTCGCATGGTGGGCAAGCAAGGCTTCCGTCCTTTATCCGGTAGCGATCCTTCAGGGAATCTGCCTGATCCTGCTGTTACGTGCATTTAACGGATTCACACCTGCAGAGATGGGCAAAACCGTACTCTTCGCCTGCCTGACATCAATGACCTTTACCTCTATCATGTACTTCTTCAACATTACTCTTGGTAAAGTAGGAAGCTTCCTGATGCTGGTATTCATGGTCGTTCAGCTTGCAGGATCTGCCGGAACTTATCCGGTTGAGGTTTCACCTTCATTCGTTGCAAAGATCCATGCATACGTTCCGTTTACTTATACGGTCGACGCATTCCGTGCAACGATCAGCGGTGGCCGGAGCATTACCACTTCCATTATTGTAATGGTTGCACTGTTAGTGATCTTCACGATCCTGACGATCCTTCAGTTCAATCACATGACCAAGAGAAAGAAAGCAGAAAAAGTTGTTCTCTTCGACTGGCTGGAAGAAAGAGGTCTTGCATAATACTTAGTTACTGACAGAAGCTCCCCCGAACCTTCTGTTAGATATAGAAAAAATTAAAACTGTACAGTTGCTCAGATGAGCTTCTGTACAGTTTTTTTATGTTGTCTCCACCAATTCTCCACGCTACAATTATAGCAGCTACAGAAAATCAAGCGGATAAAAGCATCCGCATTTGCTTAGATCTGATCAGGTAAATCCCTGCACAGTTACGCAAATCAAGCTGCGACAATTACAGAGACTTATCTGCAACATAAAATCTACGCATACATAAGAGACTTACATGCAACAAAAAATTCAACCTACACCGATAAAAAGCCAGGCACCGCAACCAAATACCGTATCCGTGCATACCGCATCACAAACGGTAAAAAAATATACGGACCTTATTCATCTGTAAGGACCGTAAAATAACAGCAACATAAAAACACCCCGGAAAATCCTGATCTGTGTGGTCTCCGAATATCTGATCATCAAACGGATATTCGGAGATCACCTTATTATTTGCGGATCTCCGAGGTGTTTTTATTTATTTTTTTAATATTTTATTTTTCCGCCTCAGCTGTTGGTGTTGCTGTGGCTTCTGTCTCTGTTTCACCGTTTACCATGGTTTCATATGCATTGAACATTTCTTTTACTGTCATTTTGTTTACAAGAAATACCTTGTCTTCAACGACAGCTGCGTAATAGTTTGTGTCATATGTGTAGAAGGTAACGGTTGTCTGATTCTTGTCAGAGTCTGTGAATACAGCGGTCATCTCCGGGTCTGCAGCCGGTGTATAAGCCTCTGTCAGTCTCTTCTGTCCTGCCATGTTTATCAGCTTGTTGTAGAAGGTGGTAAAGGTGGTACTTTCTATTTCCTCCCCATCCAACTGATAAGTTGTTGTTTCTTTCTCGTTTCCGTCATCATCTGTGGATGTTTCACGTGAAACATTTACAGTATTTGTTGTTTCACCGTAGGTAACCTGGAGCTGATCCAGATTTTTTACAGACAGATAATTGACGATCAGTGACCAGAGATCTGACGGCGTCTTGTCAATAACTGCACTCAGTGTATCTGTTGACATTGTATAAATCTGTTTATTATCTACCGTTACATATCTGCTGCCATCTCCTGCCTCATCACCGACGTAAATGACAAGCTGTTTATCCACTGTGGTTGTCTTGCTGTCTGCATCTTCTGAGCTGCTGTCCGTGTCTGTAGTGTCACTGTTCTCAGAATCGCTCTCAGAGACCGTAGAATCGTTTTGCCCGGATTCTGTACTGTCTGTGCTGTCATCCTCCACCTCTTCCTGATAATCCACTGTAATCGTCGCATAGGGATTATCAAGGCCATACTGGGAAAGATCCTCTGCATTGTAGTTTACAAACTGGTCAAATGCAAAGCTTCCAAGTCCGGAGGTTACGTTTCCTGCTGCCGTTGTATCGGCAGACTCTTTATCGCTGCTTCCGTCACCGGAAACATCCCATGTAGCTCCGTCGGAATTTTCTTCCAGGACATAGGAATCTTTATTCTCGCTGACCTGGACCTTTTTCACTGTAGAAGAATCAATTGTTGGGAAATCTTCTCCCTGTGCATAATCGTAAAGGGAATTCATAAACGGAGACACTGTGTCCGCTGCCACTACATATACCGTGCTGTCATCATCATCCCTGGAAATATAATACTGATTCGTAGACGTATTCTCATCTCCGATGTTGAGCTTCGTTGTCCCATCAGCGGTATCAACGGTTACTGTGTTAGATGGAGAATCCAGTCCGTATTCCGCAAGATCCTCCACATCCTCCAGGACTCTGTCCGCTTCCACCTTTTCGATGGCGGAAGCTGCGGAATCCAGAGTTGTCTGATTTACAGGAAAAGCAGTCTCATCCTTTTTCACCCAGGAATCATCTTTTTTCTCAAAGGTCACTTCCTTCTTGTCTACGATAAATTCCAGGGATTTAATGTCATCCGTTTTCACGGAAAACACTTCTGTTTTGCTTTCCTCTTCGCTGCTCTCTGTCTTTTCTTCTTTGGATACGTAGGTGTTCAGTCCCACATAAACGCCGCCGAGAACTGCCAGAACAACAACTGCTGAAACAAGTTTGGTCGATTTTTTCATTATGCTTTTCTCCTCTTAAGCCAGATTAGGAATCCTGCAACAAGGAACACTCCCGGGATCAGACCAATGGTACAGATCTTCCAGAAGGCTGCATCATAATCGGTTACTGTCAGGCTTGTGGACTCAAGGCTCTTGGATGGAATAGAAACGGAATTACTGTCGTCTGTGCTGGTCATCCAGTTTAAGGACTCCAGAAGGAGCTTTTCATTTCCGCCGGATACCATCTGGTTCACCTGGCTCTCCATCAGATTTGCTGTGGAGTAGTAAACGATCTGTGTTTCCTTATCATCATCCAGTTTCTCAGTGATGGCAACACCAAGATCAAACGGTCCATCTACATCTCCGTCTTCCTTTTCGATATTGCTGCTCTGCATATTTGCTTTGGAGTAAGCCTTGTCAGAGGTTGTCAGGATACTGTCGATGGTTACAGTATCTCTTACATCATCTGTTTTCTGAATGCCCTGCGCATACGGTGCCAGTACATAGGAGCCTGCAGAAGCTGTCTCAGAGCTTGCATCTGTGCTGTTGACTGTTGGTACAAGATAATATGGCATTTGCATTCCATAATGCTGATTATCACCCTCAAATACGATTCCCTCTGCACATTTTACACCATAATTTTCAAGAACCGCATCAAAGTTCGGCAGATCATCCTGTGTATAATCAGAGAAGATCATAGCTTTTCCGCCTGCCTCAAGATAATCCAGGAGCTCTGTTTTTTCTTCCTCGGAAATATCACTGGTCGGAGATACGATCATCAGGCAGTCTGCATCATCCGGAACCTTTCCCTCTGTGAGAAGGTTCAGCTCCTTGATATCAATGTTTGCTTTCTGGATATCTTCTTTAAAACTGGAATCCAGATCTTTTTCTCCGTGTCCGGATAAGGTATACATGATCGGAAGATCCTCGGATGTCACATAGCCGATTGCACTTGTGATCTGTCCTTCTCCATCAAATCCGGTAGTAGTCTGCTGCCAGGTATTATAGTCTACTGAAGAAGAATACATATCGTTGTAATTGATAACCTTGTTTCTGTCGCCGCAGACTACGATCAGGCTGTTTGACGCAAGATCATCGGTTGTATATTCCGATGCAAATTTCGGATTTACAACCGGGTCTTTTACCTCAACTTTAATATGCTTGGACTCATCTTTATAACGTGAAAGCAAATTGGAAATCGTGTCGTCCTCAGAACCGCTTGCCGCGATCTGATAAATGGTAACATCCTTATCCAGTGCCTTCAGTACCTTCTTTGTTTCATCACCGATGGTGTAAAGCTTGGATGAGCTTACATCCAGCTGTGAATATTTGGATGGGATCGCCCCGACGATCATATTGATCACAACCACAATCACGATAAAGACAGCTGCCATAGCCATGCTGTAGGAACCATTTTTGATATGTTTTTTGCTGATGGTGCCTACCAGCTTTTTCGGATCCGGTTTATGTTTCTTTTTGCCGGAGTCCTGTGCTGTCTCCGGTACGGCTGCCTCGCCTTTATTTTTCTTAAATTTCTCACTGAATTTCATTTCCATTCACCCCCTAGTTCCAGCGTCTCTTCTGAATGGACTGCATGGTAAGGAACAGGCAGATCGCAATAACAGAAATAAAATAAACGATTCCTGTCACGTCAAACACGCCGTTTGTAAAATTATCATAATGTCCGCTCAGGTTAAATACGTTCAGTACCTTCTGGATACCACCCTGGAAAATACTGGATTTTACAACGTATACGATCACAAGGGCAATCTCTCCCACAGCTCCGATCACTACAGAAATCAGGATGTTCTTGATCATGGTATAGATGATGATAGCAATCGCTACGATCAGAAGTCCGAATGCCACTGCGGTTGACATGGAGGTCTGTGAAAAGAATGAGGAAATTCCGTTCATCATGTAGAAAGCGAACAGGAATACAAAAGTAAGTACTGCTGCAATTACCTGGCTTTCTGTAAGCGCTGACATAAATACACCTATCGCCAGATTCGCACATCCCAGAAGGAAAAATCCCAGGATCCCGGTGTATGCGGAAGCATAGGAAATCGTTCCGAACTTACTCATGATCAGAGGATAAACGCACATGATCACGACCGGAATGGCAAACACAGCTACCAGTGCAAGATATTTTCCAAATACGATATCCCATACAGATACCGGTGCGGTCAGAAGAAGCTGATCCGTTTTCTGCTTGCGCTCTTCTGCAAGTACACGCATGGAAAGGATCGGCACACCGATCAGGAACACAAAGGTCAGTGCGCTTAAAGTAGTTTCAAATTTTGAATAGCCGCCCGAAAGCTGATATGCAGAAAAATAAATTCCGGTCAGCACCAGGACAAAAAATATGAAGAGATATCCAACCATGGAGGTCAGATAGCTTTTCAGTTCTCTTTTAAAAATCGCTGTCATGACTGATCCCCCTCTTTCTCATCAGAAGCCTTCTCTGGTTCCTCAGTTTTTTCTTCCTGAGTTTTTTCTTCTTCCGATGATCTATCTTCTACCGGTCTCCACTGTGAGCTTTCCGGTTTTCCGACGGATTTTTTCTCTCCTTCGGTAAGTTCAAGGAATACATCCTCAAGGGAAACTCTCTTAACCTGCATCTCGTAGATCGGACAGTTCGCTTTTGCCATAGCGTAGAAGACTTTTTCACGGATATCCACATTTTCCTGAATAGAAAGTTTTGTTTTCCACAATTTCTCATCGCTGTCATAGGACATTTCCACCCCGGTTACGCCTTCGATCGTTTCCAGAGCTTTTCGAATCGTGTCTTTCTCGCCTTTTACCTTCATAAGGAGGCTGTTGGAGCCTGCTGCCAGACGTTCCAGATTATCCGGTGTATCGCTGGCTACCAGCTTTCCATGGGAAATGATCAGAACATAATCACACACTGCTCTTACCTCGGAAAGGATATGGGAGCTTAGGATAACCGTATGCTTCTGCTTCAGACCTTTGATCAGGTCACGGATCTCGATGATCTGCTTCGGGTCAAGTCCTACTGTCGGCTCATCCAGGATGATCACCTCCGGATATCCCAGGATTGCCTGTGCAAGACCCACTCTCTGGCGATAACCTTTGGAAAGATTTTTGATCAGACGGTCTTTCATGTCTGTGATCTTTACCATATCCATGACTTCTTTTATCTGTTTGTCTTTTTGTTTTTTTGGGATTTTTTTCAGATCAGCCGCAAATTTCATGTACTCAAGAACAGTCATGTCAAAATAGAGCGGCGGCATTTCCGGCAGATAGCCGATACATTTCTTGGCTGCCTCCGGTTCCTCCAGAATATCATGACCATCGATCATCACTTTTCCTTCTGTGGAAGCAATGTATCCTGTGATCATGTTCATAGTTGTTGATTTTCCTGCACCGTTGGGGCCCAGGAATCCGTAAATTTTCCCCTTTTCGATCTGAAAGGAAAGATGGTCAACTGCAGTATGATCACCATACTTTTTGACCAGATTACTTACTTCGATCACTTTACTCTCCTCCTTTTATTCTCAGGGAAATACTTTTTTTAATTATCGATTTCCCATTTTATAAGATGCCAGAGGCAAAAGATCCTGAAACTGAAGCCATTTGACTCTGGCGTCTTTTCAATACCAATAGAAAATGCCCCCGGATGAAACAGAGAATGGGGGAATCCAGGGGCATCTCTATCGGATTATAGTGTAAAAGTAATTTGTGATAAAAGTAGGATAAATTTGTGATAATTTTGTGAAACTCCCAGACAAAAAAATCTCCTGTCGGACAAATTTTGACTTTGTTCGACAGGAGGTATCTTATGCCAGTGGCTCTCTGAGCGGTGTTCCGGCTTTTCTCGGATATTTGCCCGGGGTGTTCTTTACCTTCTCGATAATGACCAGGGAGCGGCCGATCTCAGATCCCGGAAGGTCAAAGTACTGAATATCCCTGATCTTTCCACCAAGGAGCTTTACTGCTTTCTCTGCTGCTTCTGCTTCTTCCTTTACAGAACCGGATTTATAGGAGACAAAAAGCCCTCCGACTTTTACATACGGGAGACAGTATTCAGACAGGGTTGCAAGTCCGGATACTGCTCTGGATACGCAGAGATCATATTTTTCTCTGTAGGCTTTGTTTTTTGCATATTCTTCAGCTCTTCCGTGAATGGCAGAAATCCCCTCCAGGCCCAGGAGTGCAAAGGTTTCTTCCAGGAATTTTACTCTTTTATTGAGGGAGTCCAGAAGGCAGGCTTCCACTTTCGGGAAGGCGATCTTCAGGGGAACACCCGGGAATCCGGCACCGGTTCCGATGTCCATAACGGTTTTTACATTGTTCATATCTACAGCCTTGACGCAGCAGAGGCTGTCCAGGAAATGTTTCACGAGAACCTCGTCAAATTCTGTGATACCGGTGAGGTTCATGACTTTGTTTTTTTCTACAAGATATTCGTAGAACCGGATAAACTGGTTTTTCTGCGTGTCATTGAGTGCGATCCCAAGCTCCTCGCAGCCTTTTTCCAGGATTTCTAAATTGTACATGCAGCTTCCTCTCTTATTTTCTGTGTTTTATTGTTATTCGTAACTGTTCAGTACCCTCACAGTTACGAGTCAAAATGCATTCCAAATCACCTTCGGTGATATCATTTTGCCTTATATGTCTCGGGATTTTGGCAAAAAAACGTGCCAAAACGCCTGCCTTCTGAATAGTTGCTGTTATTCTTTGTATTATCAGTGTTTGTGTCCGGATCTGCTTTCCAGATATACAAGAAGCACGGAAATGTCAGCCGGGGATACACCGGAGATACGGGACGCCTGGCCGATGGACACCGGTCTGTAGGCTTCCAGCTTCTGGCGTGCCTCAATGCGGAGGCTTCCTACATCTTCGTAATCAATGTCTTCCGGAAGCTTTTTCTGCTCCAGTTTCTTAAACTGCTCTACCTGCTTCATCTGGCGGCGGATATAGCCATCATATTTGATGTTGATCTCTACCTGCTCACATACATCTTCCGGAAGCTCCGGTCTTTCTTTATCAATGGGTGCAAGCACCTTATAGTTAAGCTCCGGCCGACGGATCAGCTCTGCAATGGTGGTTCCGGATTTCAGAAGGGTACTGTTCAGAGATTCCAGAAGGCTCTGTACCTCTGCAGAACCACCTACGGTTGCATGTTCCACTCTCTCGATCTCTTCCTGGATCCGGCGCTCTTTTTCCTGTAATTTATGGTATGTCTCATCATCGATCAGGCCGACCTCCCAGCCTTTTTTGCGAAGGCGGAGATCTGCGTTGTCCTGTCGGAGGAGCAGACGGTACTCAGCACGGCTTGTCATCATTCGATATGGCTCATGGTTCTCCTTTGTTACCAGATCATCGATGAGAACGCCGATATATGCCTCTGAACGGTCCAAAATCAGCTGTTCCCGGCCTTTTACCTCCATAGCCGCATTAATTCCCGCTATGAGGCCCTGAGCGGCTGCTTCCTCATATCCGGAGCTTCCGTTAAACTGTCCGCCGCTGAAAAGGCCCTTGATCTTTTTGAATTCCAGTGTGGGATAGAGCTGGCGCGGATTGATGCAGTCATACTCAATAGCGTAAGCATTTTTTACAATCTTGGCGTTCTCCAGACCTGGTACAGAATGGTACATCTCGTACTGAACATCCTCCGGCAGGGAGCTGGACATTCCGCCGATGTACATTTCATTTGTGTAAAGACCTTCCGGTTCGATAAATACCTGATGACGTTTTTTATCTGCAAAACGGACTACTTTATCTTCGATAGACGGACAGTAACGTGGTCCGGTTCCTTCGATCATTCCGGAATAAAGGGGGGATCTGTCCAGATTTGCACGGATGATCTCGTGTGTTTTTTCATTTGTATAGGTCAGCCAGCAGGATTTCTGCTCGATCTGTACGGATTCCGGGTCTGTGGAAAAAGAAAACGGTACGACTCTTTCATCTCCGAACTGCTCTTCCATCTTAGAATAATCAATGGTGTTTCCGGCGATTCTGGCCGGAGTTCCTGTTTTGAAGCGGAACATTTCGATCCCCAGCTTTTTCAGGGAATCCGTAAGGTAATTGGCTGCCTGAAGGCCGTTCGGTCCTGTATAGTTGCTGACGTCACCGTAAATGCAGCGGGCCTTGAGGTAGGTTCCTGTACAGAGGACTACAGCTTTTGCGTGGTAGGTGGCTCCTGAGAAGGTTTTTACACCGGTGATGTGCCCGTCTTCTACCAGAAGCTCGGTCACTTCGCCCTGGCGGATGGTTAAGTTCTCTGTATTTTCCAGTGTCTTTCTCATTTGTGTGCTGTAGGCCTGTTTATCGGCCTGTGCACGAAGGGAATGGACTGCAGGGCCTTTGGACTGGTTGAGCATTTTGGACTGGATGAAGGTTTTGTCTATATTTTTACCCATTTCTCCACCGAGAGCATCCAGCTCGCGGACGAGATGCCCTTTGGAGCTGCCGCCTACGTTGGGGTTGCAGGGCATAAGGGCGATGCTGTCTACGCTGACTGTGAACATGACTGTGTTGAGTCCTAAGCGGGCGCATGCCAGTGATGCTTCGCAGCCTGCGTGGCCGGCGCCTACTACTATGATGTCGAAAAACTGTTCCAGATTTTTCATGCTTTTTCTCCTTTATTTTTTTCTTATTCTTTTTCTTTGTTTATTGTGTGATTGGGTTTTGGTTTTGGTTTTGCTTTCTTGGCAGAGGGCCTGGTTTTTTTGCTTTGGGAAGCTGTGGAAAAACCGCAAAGGGGCCGTAAAGCCACGGCCCCTCTGCACACCCCTCGGGCTTTTTTTTAAGAGTTCTTGGGTTGTGGTGTGTGATACGGTGTTGACTTTTGTCTGTATGCTTCGGTATTGGATGTGGAACGTTGTGCCGAAGGGGTTTTGAGTTCTTGGGTTGTGGTGTGTGATACGGTGTTGACTTTTGTCTGTATGCTTCGG
>ERZ773134.1531-NODE-1531-length-19327-cov-31.169676_pt1 | contig 19327 bp, 13 predicted proteins | sample MGYA00580856_ERZ773134 | MGnify/ENA primary metagenome ERZ773134 (study PRJEB29015, sample SAMEA2737823) | human gut metagenome | biome: human gut; feature: human-associated habitat; material: faeces | place: China | collected 2012 ... | reverse complement strand
CACTTTCGCCCATCGTTGTGTGGTATCGAACTGCGGATAGTGATAACGCCAGCGGTCGTATTCTTCCTGCGTGATAATATGACCGATGCTGAAAAAGGGAAAATCAATAGTCCAGAGATGTCACAATATCTTCCGGAAGGAAATGAGGCACGTATTATGAAAGCATATGAAAACCGCGATCCTCGTCTGAAAATGACTATAATCACACCGTATTCCACCTACAGAGGAGTTTTAAGCGGCAAGGAAAACACCGTGACCCTTAGACATCCGTACCGTACAGACAATCTTCCCGAACAGGATTTGCAGCTGGCATCAAGTGGTAAGTATTATTACCTGTATCGTAAGTTTGTTTACGAGGGATTGGATGAAACCCCTAGCCGTGACTACGGTCCGATCGACCAACCGATCATCCGTTATGCAGATGTTTTATTGTTGCAGGCAGAAGCCTTAAACGAACAGGGAAAAACTGCAGAAGCGATCGAATGCGTAAATAAAGTCAGGGCAAGAGCCGGAGTTGCATTACTGAACAGTAATCAATATACGCAGGTTGCAGGGCAAGACAATATGCGCGAACGTATCCGCAACGAACGTCGCTGGGAACTTAATTGCGAAGGAGTTCTTCTCTTCGATGAAATGCGCTGGAGAACATGGGAGAATACATTCAAGCCGACAAACGGGACGAAAGAAATCTGGGGAGGTATTTATAAATCATGTGCAGCATGGAAAGGTGATTATATGTATGCATGGCCAATCCCGCTCAAGGAATGCCAGATGAATACAAACCTTATTCAAAATGACGGATGGACTAACTAATCTCACTGATTGAAAGAATAAAGGGTCCGGTATTTTTAATCCGGCCCTTTTTCACTATTATTGTATCTACTTTAAAAATTACAGAATTATGATCGATAATAATATAAGAAGCATTTTATTAACCGGAGGATTCACAAGTACGATTCTTTTAGGCGGTTGTAATGTTCCCTTACCTCCTCAAACAGATCACCCCAATGTAATTTACGTATTTCCCGATCAGATGCGTAACCATGCAATGGGGTTCTGGAGAAAAGCCGGATTTCGAGATGCCGTACATTTTACCGGCGACCCGGTATATACACCCAATCTAAACCAGTTTGCCGACGAATCCATCGTGCTAACCTCGGCAATGAGTAATTTCCCGGTCAGTAGTCCTTACAGGGGGTGCTTTTTTACCGGAAAATTCCCGACAAACAGCGGAGTGCCTTTGAACTGCAAGGCAGACCGCCCTGTGAGTTCACTACCTATAGATGCTGAATGCATCAGTGATGTATTCAGCAAATCCGGTTATAATTGTGCTTATATCGGTAAGCTGCATCTGGACCACCCGACCCCGAACGACCCGGATAATCCGGGGGAATACGTAGGAGAAGCCCGTCCCGCCTGGGATGCTTATACTCCTCCAGAACGCAGACATGGGTTCGATTACTGGTATTCGTATGGGACATTCGACGTACATAAGCACCCGCATTACTGGGACACGGAAGGAAAGCGCCACGATATAAATGAGTGGTCTCCCAAACATGAAGCCGATAAGGCGATCGCTTATTTGCGTAATGAAGGGAATGTCAGGGATAAAAATAAACCGTTTTTTATGGTAGTAAGTTTCAACCCACCACACGGTCCTTATCATTCCCTGAACGATTGCATGGAGGAAGATTACAATCTTTATAAAGACAAACCGCTGGATAGCCTGCTGATACGTCCGAATGTAAATTTCAATATGTCTAAAAATAAATGTGTCCCCTATTATTTTGCATCTGTAACCGGAGTAGACCGGGAATTCGGGCGTATACTGGAAGAATTGAAAAAACTGGGGCTGGATAAAAGCACAATTGTCGTATTCACTTCCGACCATGGGGAAACAATGTGTAGTCAAGGTGTAGAAGATGCCAAAAATTCTCCTTATGCTGAAAGTATGAACGTACCTTTCCTTATCCGCTATCCCCAGAAACTGGCTCCGCGGATCGATCAGGAAATGATACTTTCCACACCGGATATTATGCCCACATTACTTGGACTCTCAGGTTTAGGGAATAAAATCCCTACAGCTGTTGAAGGCAGGAATTATGCAGACTGGTTCCTGGAAAAAAGTAAAAGAACCCCTTTACGGAATGCTGCATTATATATACGGAATGCTGACGGCGAAAAGGATGCAGATGGTAATATTACTTCTTATTTTCCTATAGCACGAGGTATCAAAACAACACGGTACACACTGGCTCTTACTATCAACGAGAATACTAAGGAATTGGAAAATGCCCTTTTGTTCGACGATCTGAATGATCCCTACCAGATGCATAACCTCCCTTTGGAGGAAAACAAGGAAGTTGTAGCTATGCTTTGCGAAAAAATGGTGCCTCTGCTTGTAGAGGCTAACGACCCCTGGTATAAAGAACATATTCTAAAAAATATGATTCCTTACAATTAAGATAAGACCTCTTTTCTTCAATTGTATGGAAAGAGGTCTTTCTTATAGCCACAGATAGATTTCAAATATCAAGCAAAAAGCTTTGATTTCTGTAATAATGATTCTATTTTTGATTCGTTGAATATGCTTGTGTATGCTAAAAATCAAACGTTGTTTCCCTATAATACTATTAATCTGCATTTTACTTAAAACAAATATAAGTCAGGCAGAGACAGATTATTTTTTCAAACAAATATCCATACAGGATGGTATGTCCCAATCTAACGTGAAATGTATTCTCTGCGACTATAAAGGACAGATATGGGTAGGTACACTTTCCGGATTGAACAGATACGACAGACAAACGATAAAACAATATGAATCTGATAGCAATGACCATTTTTCTCTCCCGAACAATGAAATTGTCTTTTGCATTGAAGATTCACTATACAACATATGGGTAAGTACCGAACGGGGAACAGCTAAATATGACCGGGAAAAGGATAATTTTATTCCGGTAGAAACGATTGACGGAGAACCGGTTAATGCACATGCCCACCTTACAACCGAAGGAGGTATCCTGTTTGCCGGACACAATAAATTCTTTAAATATTCGTATGCAGATAACAGCATACGGAACCTACCGGTAAATGGACCGGAGAAAGTAAATGCCTACATCAAGAAATTATGCCTGTACGATGCCCACACTCTATTAGTGTCAACACGCAGGAATGGAATATGGATGTACAATACAGGGACAGGCTTCATCCGGAGATGCCCGTTTATCCCGGAAAAAAATATCCGTGCACTTCATGTAGATGCCACCCAAACCATATGGGTAGCACCCTATGGAAAAGGATTATATGGTTATAATTGGGTAGGGAAACAGATATATCATTTTTCAACTGAAAATTCTGAGTTGACTAATAATATTATTCTCGATATATTGGAAAAGGATAATGAACTATGGCTGGCAACCGATGGCGGAGGTATTAACATATTAAACCTGAAAACCAAGACAATCCGCTCTATTGAGCATACTCCCGGAGATGAACATTCGTTACCCTCAAATTCTTTCAGTTGCTTATACAGCGACAGCGAAGATAATGTCTGGGCCGGAAGTATACGTTCCGGACTAATCGGCATCAAACAGGTATATCTGCGAACCTACAAGGATGCACCAATGAATATACCATACGGACTTAGCGAAAAAGCTGTTTCCTGCCTGTATGAAGACAAAGGCAGAATTATCTGGATCGGAACAGACGGGGGTGGCGTTAATCGTTTCAATCCGGAAACACGAACCTTTACCCATTATCCCTCAACATATGGGTTAAAAGTTATTTCGATTACAAACTACAGCGATACAGAATTGCTGTTATCGCTATACGGTAAAGGTATTTTCCTGTTCAACAAACAAACCGGGAAGACCGGACAACTTCTGTTCCGCAACCAAACAGAAAACGACCAATTATTCAGACGGGGAATGGCAGTCAATATCTTCCGTGCTGCAAATGAAAAAATATATCTTTTCGGAACCAAGGTCTATGAATTCAACCCAGCAAGCCAGATATTCACTGAAGTGACTTTTAATATTCCAACAGATAATTTTTTTATCCTACAACCTTTTTACTCTACCCCGGAAGAAACCTACCTATTCTGTATGTTTGGAATTTATGTACTTAAGCACAAGGAAAACAAACTCTATTCCCTTTTTTTAAGTAACGAAGAAATACTCCATACTAATGCAGCCTGCTATAGTCCCGACGGAACTATATGGATAGGGACAACCAAAGGATTATACCGGTTAGATACCAAAACTCAGGAAGTTAAAAATATTCACACTCCCCTGTTTAAAAATATAAATTCACTTTGCTCCGACCCTAAAGGCAGAATCTGGGTCGGAGCAAAGAGCATGCTCTTTGCTTATTTACCGGAAAAGAATAATTTCATCCTGTTCGATTCGTCAGATGGCGTTTCGGTAAATGAATTTATATCCAGGGCTAACTTGACTGCACAAAATGGCGATATTTACATGGGAGGCGTATCCGGAATGCTCCATATCCGAAACAACATGTCAATCCCTACTTATCCGGACCCGGTTATCAACCTACTCGACGTAGAACTGGACGGTGTTCCTGTCGGATACAAGATAACATCGGAAAATGATTTGATATCCATTCCCTGGGATCATTCATCACTTATCATCAAAATTATAGCAAAAGAAAAAGACTTGTTACGAAAAAAGGTATTCCGCTACTGGATTGAAGGACTTTCTGACAAATATATCGAAACACAGGATCATTCTATTTCACTCAGGTCGTTACCTGTTAGAAATTACAAAATATGGGTGTCGGTAAGTCAAAGAGACGGCAACTGGAGTAGTCCTGTCAAAATATTAACGGTAGAAGTACCCCCCCCCTGGTGGAAGACGACTTGGTTCTTTTTGCTCTCCATACTACTCATAACTGGTAGCATTGTGTTCTTTGTGCAACTGATCATCAAGCAAAAGGAAGATAAGTTACAATTAGAAATGAAAGAACATGAAAAAAAGACATATGAAGACAAAGTCCGGTTCCTTATTAATATCAGCCATGAATTACGGACTCCGCTGACATTGATATATGCTCCGTTAAAACGTATTCTGGGATCTGACAAAATAAAAGACGAGGAGACCAATAACCAACTGACCACGGTGTATAAGCAAGTTTCACAGATGAAGAACCTGATCAACATAGTACTGAATGTCCGGAAAATGGAAACAGGTAATGATACTGTTAATTACAAAGTCCATCCTTTACCAGAATGGATACGGTCTGTTGCCGAGGATTTCAGACAGGAACTGGATAATAAAAATATAAAACTAGCATACAACTTTGCTCCGGATATAAAAGACTTGGCTTTTGATGAAGCCAAGTCTCAGATAATATTATCCAACTTATTAATGAATGCTTTAAAATACAGCGAAGAAGATACACTGATCACTTTATCCGTCAAAAAAGTAGAAAATTACATTCGTATTTCCGTTTCAGATCAAGGTATTGGTTTACAAAACTTAGATCTATCCCGTTTATTTACCCGTTTTTATCAGGGGAACCAAAAACAAGACCTTAGCAGTAGTGGCATCGGCTTATCTTATTCACGCATACTGGCCGAACAACAAGGAGGCCGCCTCAATGCCATGGATAATACCGACAAAGGAGCCACATTCTATTTAGAATTGCCTGTTAAAAACCAGGCTGGAGAAAGTGAAAGCCAAACAAAACCCTATCTAAATGACTTATTGTTTACACAGGAAGTATCAACTCCTGAAATACAGAATTTCATGCTTGACTCTTATTCTGTCCTGATCGTTGAGGATCAGACAGACCTGCGTAACTGGCTAAAGGGAATATGCCGGGAATACTTCAAGAGCGTATATACCGCAGAAGATGGTATTCAAGCGATAGATATAACAAAACGACGTTTGCCGGATATCATTGTCAGTGATATAATGATGCCACGTATGGATGGTTTCAAACTCTGTAAGCAAATAAAAGGTAGTATCGAAATCAGTCATATTCCGGTTATCTTACTGACAGCCAGGAATGATGCAAACAGCACGACTACCGGTTATAAACTGGGAGCCGACAGTTACATATCCAAACCTTTCGATATAGATTTTCTGCTTATAGTCATCCGTAATCTCTTAAAAAATCGGGAAACTGTAAAACTGAAATACAAGGAAAGCCTATCCTTCGCAATTCCGCAAGAAAGTACATTCAGCTACGCGGACGAACAGTTTATTCAGAAATTAAATCTGTTAATCCTGGATAATCTGGATAATCCGGAACTGGACGTAAATTTCCTGATAACCAATATGGCAATGAGCCGAGCTTCCTTATACAGCAAGATGAAAGCTGTTCTGGACATTGGTCTGAACGATTATATAAACAAATTCCGAATGGAAAAAGCGACACAGCTACTTACACAAACAGAACTGAGCATAGAAGAAGTATCGGAACAAAGTGGCTTTGGAAGTCAACGCTATTTCAGTAGTTTATTTAAACAAACTTATGGTATCTCACCTTCAAAATACAGACAGGAAAAACGCAAATAGAAAAATACAAATAATAATATCACAGGCTCAAAAAGTAACCATTTATCACAATACACTATGATTTATTTACGAAACAAAACATTCAAAAGAATAAATATTCTATTCTTTTACTTTTTTTATAGTCTTCCAGCAAAGAAAATTGCGAGATTTTGTTATTTTTGCATGCAATTTATAACTTGGCGGAGATTGTTTTGATCGCTTCCCACAACACTTATTGTCATAAATATTAGATATGGAAAACATAGAAACTGGACTTTTGTTAATGGTAGTCGGAATGACCACGGTATTTGCAATTCTTTTAATCGTAATCTATTTAGGAAAAGGATTAATCACATTGGTTAACAAGTACGCACCGGAAGAAGTCATCGTAAAAAAACAAGTAACAACACAACCTGTTGCGGCCGGACAGTCCGGAAATATTCCGGGTAAGACTACCGCCGCTATCGTAGCCGCTGTCAGCATGGTAACAGGTGGACAAGGAAAGGTTACCAAAATTGAAAAATTATAATACTAGCTATACATAATATATCATGAAAAGAGAAATCAAATTCAGTTTGGTCTTCAGAGACATGTGGCAATCTGCCGGAAAATATGTTCCCAGAGTAGACCAGCTAACCAGAGTTGCCCCCGCTATTGTTGAAATGGGCTGTTTTGCCCGCGTTGAAACCAACGGAGGGGGATTCGAGCAAGTTAATTTACTATTCGGAGAAAATCCCAATAAAGCCGTACGTGAATGGACGAAGCCATTCCATGAAGCAGGTATTCAAACACATATGCTGGACCGTGCACTGAACGGCCTCCGCATGAGTCCGGTTCCGGCAGATGTACGCCAGCTATTCTACAAGGTAAAGAAAGCACAGGGCACCGACATCACCCGTACATTCTGCGGCCTGAATGACGTACGCAACATTGCTCCTTCCATCCAGTATGCCAAAGAAGCCGGGATGATCTCCCAGTGTTCGCTTTGTATCACCCACTCGCCTATCCACACGGTCGAATATTATACCAAGATGGCCCTGGAACTGATCGAACTGGGAGCAGACGAAATATGTATCAAGGATATGGCAGGTATCGGACGTCCTTATTCATTGGGACAGATCGTTGCCAATATCAAAGCGAAACACCCTGAAATACCTATCCAGTATCATAGCCATGCAGGTCCCGGATTCAATGTAGCTTCTATCCTGGAAGTGTGCAACGCCGGTTGCGACTATATCGACGTAGGTATGGAGCCGCTGTCATGGGGTACAGGCCATGCCGACCTGCTGACCGTGCAGGCCATGTTGAAAGATGCCGGTTACAAAGTACCGGAAATCAATATGGAAGCCTACATGAAAGTACGCAGCATGATCCAGGAATTTATGGATGATTTCTTAGGATTGTATATCAGTCCGAAAAACCGCCTGATGAACTCATTGCTGATTGGCCCGGGACTTCCCGGCGGTATGATGGGTAGCCTGATGTCTGACCTGGAAAAGAATCTGGAATCGATCAACAAAAACAATATCAAGAACAACAAGCCGCTGATGTCGCAAGACCAGCTGCTGATCAAGCTGTTCGACGAAGTGGCCTACATCTGGCCCAAGGTGGGATACCCCTGCCTCGTGACTCCGTTCAGCCAATATGTGAAAAACCTGGCCTTGATGAACGTCATCCAAATGGAGAAAGGCAAAGAACGCTGGAGTATGATTGCTGACGACATCTGGGACATGATTTTGGGCAAGGCCGGACGCCTGCCGGGCGAAGTGGCACCGGAAGTGAAGGCACTGGCCGAAGCGCAAGGACGGAAGTTCTCCGACACCGACCCGCAAGCCAACTATCCGGACGAACTGGACAAATACCGCCAGATGATGGCCGAAAAAGGTTGGGACACGGGACAAGACGACGAGGAACTCTTCGAGTATGCCATGCACCCGTCGCAGTATGAGGCTTACAAGAGCGGCAAGGCCAAACAGGACTTCCTGGCCGACCTGCAAAAGAGACGCGAGGCTGCCGCCGCACCGGCCGGCGCAGGAAGCGCACCGGCACAGCCTTCTACCGTTACCGTCACCGTGAACGGACAATCTTACAAGGTGGACATCGCCTACGGAGAACAAGCCGCACCGGCCCAGACGTCCGCCGTACCGACGGCACAACCCGCCGCAGCCACGGGCGAAGGCGAAGACATCCCGGCTCCGTTGGAAGGCAAATTCTACCGCGTGAAAAACACGGAAGAAACGCCGAAGCAACCGGGCGACCGTGTAAAAGCGGGCGACATCCTGGGTTACATCGAGGCTATGAAGACCTATAATGCCATCCGTGCCGAATTCGACGGCACCATCACGGCCATCTTGGTCAACTCCGGCGATGCCGTGGAAGAAGACGACGTAATCATGAAAATAGCCAAGCAGTAAATTATGGAACAGTTAACAGATATATTCAATAAACTATACCAGATGACGGCTTTCAGCAATATCATTGCCGACCCGTCGTTCCTCATCATGTATGCGCTGGCTTTCGTCCTGCTCTACTTAGGTATAGTGAAAAAGTACGAACCGCTGTTGCTCGTGCCTATCGCGTTCGGGGTGTTGCTGGCCAACTTCCCGGGCGGCGAGATGGGGGTCATACAAGCGGACTCGCAAGGGATGGTCATGCTGGCCAACGGCAGCAAAGCCAACATCTGGGAAATGCCGTTGCACGACATCGCCCATGAATTCGGCCTGATGAACTTCCTCTATTACATGCTCATCAAAACCGGTTTCCTTCCGCCCGTCATCTTTATGGGAGTGGGTGCTCTGACCGACTTCGGCCCGATGCTGCGCAACCTGCGCCTGTCCATCTTCGGAGCCGCCGCCCAATTCGGCATCTTTGCCGTGTTGCTGGTAGCCATCCTGATGGGTTTCACACCGCAGGAAGCCGCCTCGCTCGGTATCATCGGTGGCGCCGACGGCCCGACGGCCATCTTCACGACCATCAAACTGGCTCCCCACCTGCTCGGTCCCATTGCCATTGCAGCCTATTCCTATATGGCGCTCGTTCCGGTCATCATCCCGTTGGTGGTGAAACTGACCTGCACGAAGAAGGAGCTGATGATTAACATGAAGGAACAGGAAAAATTGCATCCGTCTACCACGGAAATCAAAAACCTGCGTGTCCTGAAAATCATCTTCCCGATTGCCGTCACGACGGTAGTAGCCTTGTTCGTCCCCACGGCAGTGCCCCTCATCGGTATGCTGATGTTCGGTAACCTGCTGAAAGAAATCGGTGCCGACACCTCGCGCCTGTTCGATGCGGCTTCCAACTCCATCATGAACGCGGCTACCATCTTCCTGGGCCTCTGCGTAGGCGGTACCATGACCGTGGATGCGTTCCTCAACATGCAGACGATAGGCATCGTCGTGGGCGGTTTCCTCGCCTTTGCGTTGTCCATTGCTTCCGGTATCGCCATGGTGAAAATCTTCAACCTGTTCAGCAAGAAGAAAATCAATCCGCTCATCGGTGCCACCGGGCTGAGTGCCGTACCCATGGCCAGTCGCGTTTGCAACGAAATCGCCACCAAATATGATGTGAAGAACCATGTGTTGAACTACTGCATGGCCTCCAACATCTCCGGTGTCATCGGGTCAGCCGTGGCAGCCGGCGTGCTGATCTCCTTCTTGGGATGAGACAGTTGCAAACCGGATAAACAAAGAAGACAGAAGAACATAAGGATAAGATTTTGTCCTTATGTTCTTCTGTCTTTAAAAGAAGTAAAATCAAAGACGTATCACCTTCACTCACATCGGCAACCCAACAGATTAAAAAACGGGTTATTCTGTTTCCGTATGCTCCGAACCATTTTGCTTTTTAACCCGTTTTACAGTATGCTTTATTTTACCAATCAAAAAGTTGAGTTCTAAAGTAGACTCTGTTTCTGCCGTTTCCAAGTCGGGCATCACTATATCTGAAAGCATCTCACCGAAATGTTTCATTTTAGATTGCTGTACGTGGCTGTCTGTTTCCTGATGCAAAGTACGAAGTTCCCGTTTCAGTTGACGTACATTGGCAAATGTTTCTATTATAGCAAACGTCGCATTCACAGCCTTCTTGCTTTTCAATATAGTAGCCAACATATACAATCCTCTCTCCGTGAATACGGCAGGCAAGACACGACTTTTAGACGATATTTTTGCGGTCGGATTTTTCGACCGCAAAAATATCATTTCCTCACGTGTCAACCGAAACATGTAAGTGGACGGGAACTTATCCGGATTATTTTTCACAGCCTCGTTCACTCGTTTGGTTTCCACACCATACAAATCTGCTATATCCGCATCTAATATCACCACCGTCTCACGCACGGTCATTATTTTACTGCGAACCTGCTCAAACATATTGCCTGTCGGCAGTCCCACATCAGTATGCTGCAAAGTATTCCTATCCATTTCCATTTTTTATGTCAGTCCTGATAATACACCCTCTTCACCCGGGCACTGACTCCCGTCAGGATTTCGTAGGGTATCGTACCCACAGCGTCGCTCAGCACCGTCACCGGCAGATCATCGCCGAAGATGATGGCGGTATCGCCCTCACGGCAATCTATGTCCGTCACGTCTATCATGCAGACATCCATGCAAATGTTGCCCACATACGGGGCACGCCGTCCGTTGACCAGACAATACGCACGGCCGCAACCTAATTTGCGGTCCAAGCCGTCGGCATAACCGATGGGCAGGGCTGCAATCCGACTGTCACGCGTCAAACGCCCTTTGCGGCTGTATCCCACAGTATCTTCCTTCGGCACTTCGTGTATCTGGAGAATCGTGGTTTTGAGCGTACTGATATTATGGAGAATCTCATTATTCCGGGAATTGATACCGTAGAGCCCCAAACCGAGACGTACCATCTCCAAATGACGATCCGGGAAATGTTCAATCCCCGCACTGTTGCAGATATGACGCAGAATCTTGTGACTATAAGCCTGCTGAAGCTGCGCACTGCCTTTCAGGAACAATTCATACTGACGGGCGGAAAAGGCATCGAAATCGTCGCTGTCGCTCCCGACGAAATGGGAAAATACGGAACGGGGAATCACAGCCGACTGGCGTTTCAACCGCTCCACCAGCAACGGCATATCCTTTTCCGAGTCGAACCCTAACCGGTGCATACCCGTGTCTAATTTCACATGGATGGGAAAATGGGTCACCCCTTCTTTCTCCGCCTCGTGAATCAAAGCCTCCAACAAACGGAAGCTGTACACCTCCGGTTCAAGGTCGTACTCGAACAAGGTCGGGAAACTGCTCATCTCCGGATTCATAATCATGATATTCGCCGTAATGCCGGCCTTCCGCAGGTCCACGCCTTCGTCGGCCACGGCCACGGCCAGATAATCCACCTGATGATCCTGAAGGGTTTTGGCAATCTCCACAGCACCGGCCCCGTAAGCCGACGCCTTTACCATACATACCATCTTCGTCTCCGGCTTCATGAAACTGCGGTAATAGTTCAAATTATCCACTACGGCATTCAAATTAACCTCCAATGTCGTTTCGTGTACCTTCAAGGCCAAGTGTTCCGTCAAAACGTCAAAACGGAAAGACCTTGCCCCTTTGATGAGAATCACTTCGTCGTGCAACATGTCCAATACCCCGCTGCCCAACAATTCATCCGTTGAACGATAAAAACATGCCTCCATGCCGAACAGACCTTGTACGGCAGACAAGCACGGACCGACTCCTATGAACTTCTCCACACCGCGCATAGCCACCAAACGGGCCACGCGGCCATACAAATCCTCAGGCGCACCGCCAGCCTGCTCGATATCACTCAAAATCAACGTACGTTTCCGCCCCGCACAATCGGGACGACGGTTCATGAAGTCGAGGGCGATATCCAAAGAATTGATATCCGAATTATAGGTGTCGTTTATCAATAGGCAGTTGTTGATACCCTGCTTTACGTCCAAGCGCATGGCAACCGGTTCGAGGCGCTTGAATTTTTCGATATCGTTTACGCTTGTCGGTTTCAGATACAACATCACGGCCATACAGTGGATGGCGTTTTCGATAGAAGCGTCGTCCGTAAAAGGAATCGTGTATGTCCGGTCGAAACCTAAAAGCGTGCAGCGGATAATGGTTTCGGAATCCAGTTTCTTGATCGATTCGATATACAAAGGGGCTTCCGAGTCTGTCCGACTCCAAGTGATTGCTTTGTGGGACAGGCAGGCCGACTCGATGCAGTTGGCGATAAAAGCATCGTCGCCATCATAGATGATTGCTTCGCAGTCGTTGAACAACGTCAGCTTTTCTAGACATTTCTGCGTGGAAGAGATAAAGTTCTCCTGATGCGCTTCCCCTATGTTTGTGATTACGCCGATGGTTGGTGCGATGATCGGTTGAAGGCGTTCCATTTCGTCCGGCTGGGAAATGCCTGCTTCGAAGATGCCTAATGTATTTTTGTCGCTCATCTGCCATACCGACAGCGGAACCCCCAATTGCGAGTTGTAGCTCCGGGGGGAGCGGACGATGTTGAACTCGTTGTGCAATAATTGATAAAGAAACTCTTTTACAATCGTTTTCCCGTTGCTTCCCGTAATGCCGATTACCGGAATATTGAAACGTTTCCGGTGATGGGCCGCTAACTTCTGGAGTGCTTTCAGTGTATCCTTGACGACAAGGAAGTTTGCTTCAGGCATCGATTCGAACTCCGGTAAAAAAGTGCTGACTACGAAGTTGCGTACACGTAATTTATATAATCCTTGTATATAATTATGTCCGTCGTTGGTCTTTGTCTGGAGGGCAAAGAATAGACTTTGCTCGGGGAATGAAAGACGGCGGCTGTCGGTAAGCAATATACTGACAGGAGCGTCATATAATTTTGGGGCGTCAGCTCCAATTATCCCGGCGATTTCTTTAATTGAATATTCCATTCTTTTCTCTATAATTAAGTTTAGAACTTCTTTTTAATCATTTCGACTTCATTTGTCATATCAAAGTAAGGGAATTTCTCGTTAAGTCGTTCCATCTTTAACAAAGTTTGCGAGATGAATCGTTTATAGGCTTCGCTTTCCGGTTGAAACGGCTTGTGGTTAATGGCCTTTTGGATATCCTTCCATTCTTTAAGAATTGACAGCGAATCAGGTGAAAGCATGCTGCCTGTGAACCGTTCCCAGATATATTCGATCGCCGTGGTGGATGGATGCAGCATATCGTCGGCATAGAAACGGTACTCCCTCAATTCGTCCATCATGATTTCGTAAGCTGGGAAATAGGCGGTGTGTTCCGGGAATTCCTTTTGCAGAGCGTCGATGGCAAGCAGGAGGGTAGCTTTGCTGAGCTGGTTACCGTGTGCTCCGTCTTTCCAATGGCGGATCGGACTGACGGTGAAAAGTATCTTCAGCTCTGGATTCTGTTTCCAAAGCGATAGAAGCAGACTTTTCCATTCCGCTACGATTTCTCCTACGGTAAGTAACTGTCGGTCGAACATCTTTTCTGGCAGCCTATGGCAATTGGATACGACCTTTCCCGAACTTTTCAGCTTGTAGACCCATGCCGTGCCGAAAGTAAGGATCATCCGTTGGGCTTTCAGTATCGTGTCAGCGGAACTGAACAGTCGCCTATTGATGTTGGCTAAGCATTCCGTTTCCGAAGGTGAGGAAAAACGGCTGTGATGGCTGAAGCTATGATAAATCCCTTCATGCTGAAAAAGATCATCTCCTGTGAACTGTTCCGGCTGAAGTAACATGCGAATCGCTTCGGCTATGGACGAAGGATTATAAAGCGTACCGAATGGGTTCAAATCGGTCTTGAACTTGTTTCCCTCCAATTTTTTTCCTATGTTCTCGGCAAAGCAGGAACCAAGCAGAACCGTTTGCACCGTATAGGAAAATGTAAATGGGGTTTTGGGGATTGTGATGTGGGTGTAAAATTCCATATTGTATTTAATTGCCATATATTTATTCGTTTTTCAATCACTTCCTTTACAAGTTTATGCAACTTTTTTCAAATAGGTAAATTTTATCTCCTTTTCGAATTGGATATTTATCTGTGAGCATAAGCTGTCATTGTTTCGGACTTCGACACTTTTGGTTTAAACACATATAATCGCAAATTTGGCTTTTTACAGGTGGAAAGAAATAAAAAATGACAATTGACAACTAAAAGGCAGGCCTTTGATTGTCAATTGTCATTTTTTTGATCATTATGAGATGCCTGATTAATTGGCGATTATCAGTTAATTAAACTCTTTCCCATATTTCATCTGTGCATCGGCAACGAATTGTTTGATGCGTTGTTCGTCCTCTTTCTTGCAGATCAGGAGAACATTGCCGGATTCGGCCACGATGCAATCATTGATGCCCTGTATGACGGTGAGGCGTTTCGGATTGTCGAGGGCAACGATATTGCCGTTGCTTTCGTACATTATCGCTTCACTTTTTAGGAGCGCATTGTTTTGTTCGTCTTTCTTCGCCAGGTCAAACAGCGATCCCCATGTCCCGAGGTCGGCCCAGCCGAAGTCAACACAAAGCATATATACGTTGTCCGCTTTTTCCATGATCCCGTAGTCGATGGAGATATTCAGGCAGTAAGGGAAGTTCTCGGCGATGAAATCTCGTTCTTCCGCTGTGTTGAACTTTTCTTTGCCCAAATCGAAACGGAGGGAGATATCGGGGAGAAATTTGGAGAATGCTTCTAAAATGGTGTTGACGTTCCAGACGAAAAGACCGGAATTCCAGAAAAACTCGCCGCTCTCCATGAATACTTTTGCCAGTTCCAAATCCGGCTTTTCAGTAAAAGTCTTCACTTTCGTGAATTCGCCCAGCATGATATCGCTGCTTTGGATATATCCGTAGCCTGTTTCAGGACGGCTCGGTTTAATGCCTAACGTAACTAGTGCATTGTTGTCTTTTACGAAGTCGAGGCTTTTCTGCACATCTTTCAGGAAAATGTCCTCTTTCAGAATCAGATGATCGGAAGGTGCGACAACAATATTTGCATTCGGGTTGCAAGCTTTGATATGATATGCCGCATAAGCGATGCAAGGAGCTGTATTACGACGTGCCGGTTCCAATAATATCTGCGATTTTCCCAACTCTGGCAGTTGCTCTTTTACAAGTGAAGCGTATTGCTCATTTGTTACAATATAGATATTTTCGATCGGAATAATCTTGGAGAAACGATCGAATGTCATCTGTAGTAGCGACCGGCCTGTACCGAAAAAGTCAAGAAACTGTTTAGGGTAACTTTCTCTGCTGAAAGGCCAGAAACGGCTTCCGATCCCACCGCCCATGATAACGCAATAATTATCTTTCATGATGATCCAGGTTGTTTTTTTAGTTATACTCTTACAAAGTTAACGAAATATTCCGGGATTTCGTTTATCCATAAATCCTAAGAAGATATAAAATGAAAAAAAAGAGGAAAATGTTTGCAGGTTTAAAAATAATGTCTACCTTTGCAACGCAAATGAGAAACAAACTTACTCAAAGCAAATGCCCAGATGGCGGAATTGGTAGACGCGTTGGTCTCAAACACCAATGGATTCACTTCCATCCCGGTTCGATCCCGGGTCTGGGTACCAATAAACCCTGATAATCGACTGATTATCAGGGTTTTTCCTTTCTGTAAGGCGTACTAAATGTGTACTGAGCGACAAAAACAAGAATAGAGTGTACTTTTGTGGTTTTCATCCTTTCATCTTTATGATTTCTTAACTCTTATGCATTCTTTTCTGTCTTATTATTGCTGATGTTTTCTCGGAAAATGCGATTTCCACCTTATATTTGTATCTGAGAACAAAATTATATAAGGTACAGTTATGGAAAATCATATAGAAACCAATTTTAGAGAGATACAGAAGATATTAGATAGTGTTGCGTATCGCATGGCTATAAAACTAAAGTAGATGCACTATTTTTAAAGCGTGAATATCTGACACAGGCTCAGCTAAAGGATTATTTGCGGCAGGAAATTTTCCGTGTTACCGAAAATATAGTAGCCATTCAGCAAAAATACCGTGTCGTGCGTGATATTGTACAGGATATGGATGTTCCCGATTTTTTGTGGGAAAGCGGTTATTTTGAGGACTTAAACTCTAATGAGAGGAAAAAGTACATTGTTTTCCGCTGTTCTGATTTTGATATGGACGCATATTTGCATGAACCGTCTTGCTATGATGAACGACTTCCCTATTTTTCCATCATTGTTAGCCTTGTGGTACTTTCCAAGTATTTGTACTTTCTGCAAGAACAGGAAAGCAAATACTATACAGATTCTATTGTCTCCCAAGAACAAGTCTTGCCAAAAGAAAAAGATGAAAGTGTAGAAACCACTCCAGCCAAGATTGTGGGTAAAAGCAATCCCTTCAAATCCACTTTGAAAGCCAATGAAATCAAACTTCTGACTGAATGTGTGAACGAAGCGAATATGTTTACTACTACTGTCAGCACCAAAATACTTACCGATTTTTTCAACTGTAAGTTGGACGGTGTATTGAAAGTTAATAATACCCGTCTGTTGGCTTACCTAATGATGCAACTCAGCTGTTATAACTACATCGTTTATGAGTGGCAGTCAGTTATAGCAAACAACAAGTTGATATTGAAGAAGATAAAAGGAGAACCGCTTACACGCACTGACTTGTCGAGTGCGACAGACCAGGCGAAGAACATCTATCCGAAAGGATATGAAATCATAGACAAATACATCAAACAACTGCAAAAAGGTTGAGCATAGATTGAACGCTCAAACAAAGGTCAATTAGACTTCATTTTCAAGCTCTTAACTTTGCCCCCGTTAACAAAAAAACGAGGGTGCGCACCTTCATATTGTTTCACCTAAATTCCTAAACAATATGGAAAAAAATTTAGAGTTAAGAGTTTCCGAACTCGAAAAAATGTTGTTCCTTTCAAAGAACGTGCTTAGCTTCGATGAAGCGAGCAGGTTCTTGAACCTTTCTAAAAGCTACCTGTACAAGCTGACTTCGGGTAACTTGATACCCCATTACAAGCCGCAGGGCAAAATGCTTTATTTTGAAAAAGCTGAACTGGAAGCATGGTTGCGTCAGAACCCGGTGAAGACGCAGGCGCAGATAGAGCAGGAAGCGCAGAAGTATATCCTTAACCGTCCTCTAAAGAAATAATGGCTATGGAAAACAAGAAGAAAGAGGAAATCGGACAAGGCACAGCCATGACGAAAGAAGATTTTGCAGCCCTTTGGAAAACCATTCGTCTAAAGGTGACGGACACTTATGAAGTACCGCCCGAAATTCTTTGGGTGAACGGTTCTACTATCGGCACGTTGGGCAATTTCAGCGCATCCACAGGCAAAGCCAAGAGCAAAAAGACATTCAACATTTCCGCCATTGTTGCGGCTGCATTGAAGAATGACGAGGTTCTAAAGTATTCGGCATATCTGCCACCGAACAAGCGCAAAATTCTCTATGTTGATACCGAGCAGAGCAAGTACCATTGCCATAAGGTCATGGAACGTATTTTGCGCCTTGCCGGACTGCCGACCGATAAAGATGTGGACGATTTTGTTTTCATTGTGTTAAGGGAGCAGACCCCCGACAAACGTAAGCAGATAATTGGCTATATGTTAGAGAATATGCCCGATGTGGGGTTGCTCATCATTGACGGAATCCGTGATTTGATGTACGACATCAACAGTCCGAGCGAATCGACCGACCTAATCAACCTTTTGATGCGCTGGTCAAGTGGGTATAATCTGCATATCCATACCGTACTGCATTTGAACAAGGGGGATGATAACACAAGAGGACATATCGGTACAGAGCTGAACAACAAAGCTGAAACCGTCCTGCAAATCACGAAAAGCACGCAGGACGGCAATATAAGTGAAGTAAAGGCGATGCACATACGTGACCGGGAGTTTGACCCGTTCGCATTTCGCATCAATGACAACGCTTTGCCCGAAGTCATGGACGGTTATGTATTCCAGCAACCCAAACAAGACAGGAACTTTCCGCTTACAGAGCTGACGGAACAGCAGCACCGGGAAGCATTGGAGAACGGTTTCGGCAAGCAGGTTGTACAAGGCTATTCCAATGTGATAGCGGCATTGAAACAAGGTTACGCAAGTATAGGTTACGAGCGTGGACGCAATGTCCTTGTGTCGCTTAACAAGTTCCTTGTGGACAAGCGCATGATTGTGAAAGAGGGTAAGGGCTATCGCTACAATCCCGATTTTCATTATTAAAAGTCGGTTTGGTTTAGTCCGGGTGTATATATAAGCGGAACGGACTGTCTGTTTCCCGGTATCGACAGCAGGCAGGTTTAGTATGGTACGGGTATATATATGACGGACTAAACAGGACTGGCGCACTTTTCAACTATTTTTTAATCCCCAAAAAGAAAATATTATGAACATCGAAGATGTGAAACAAATATCCATCGCAGATTATCTGCATAGTTTAGGTTATTCGCCCGTCAAGCGGCAGGGTAACGGTTTATGGTACAAATCACCATTAAGAGAGGAACACGAAGCGTCCTTTAAGGTGAATACAGACCGCAATCTTTGGTATGACTTTGGCGCAGGAAAAGGCGGCAACATCATCGCTCTGGCAAAGGAACTTTATTTTTCCGACAGTCTTCCCTACCTTTTAAAGAGGATAGAAGAGCAGACACCAAACGTTCATCCGGTCAGTTTTTCTTTTCCCCAGCATAGGACAGAGCCGAGTTTCCAACATTTGGAAGTCCGTGACTTGACCCATCCGGCATTGCTCCGTTACTTGCAGGGGCGGGGTATCAATATCGAACTGGCAAAAAGAGAATGTAAGGAACTCCATTTTACCAATAACGGCAGACC
>ERZ773134.1501-NODE-1501-length-19560-cov-30.115560_pt1 | contig 19560 bp, 18 predicted proteins | sample MGYA00580856_ERZ773134 | MGnify/ENA primary metagenome ERZ773134 (study PRJEB29015, sample SAMEA2737823) | human gut metagenome | biome: human gut; feature: human-associated habitat; material: faeces | place: China | collected 2012 ... | reverse complement strand
TCGAGATGATTCATGATTATTCTGATCATTTTTCTCCTTTTGACCAACTTATTATTTATGATAGTTTTATCCATATTTCATTTGGTCCGCGTAATCGTCACCAAGTGATTGATAAAAGGTTATATTTATGATATATACTCCTGATTTACTTAAGGCTGCTGACCATTGTCAGCATCGCTCTTTTATAACTAATCGTTACACAGGTCAGCGCATTCCTGTAGATTGCGGACAATGCGATTACTGTATTCATAAGCGTGCTCAAAAAGCGTCCATTCGTGTGAAGACCGCAGGAAGTGCTTTTAAGTATTCTTATTTTGTGACGCTTACTTATGATAATGAGCATATTCCTTTGATGAATTGTGAGGTTCTGCATAGTGAGTATGAAGATGCTTTAAGTATTTCAGGAGATAAAGTTTTTGGTTATGAACGCCACTCTTATATCCCTGTTTCCGAATATCTACCTGAGGATTCTTCCTTTTTACGTCATATATTCTTCACGCAAGTTCAAGGCACAGTGCCGTTTGACCGTGAAATCAAGAAATATGTTCCTGTTAAGGATAATTGGTTTCTTAGTATGGATGCTATTCGTAGTTTTATCCGTAAAACGCAGGCCGTTGACAACTCGGTATATCCCGCTGCTAAACAATATGGTCTTGGTAACCTTATACCCTTCCTGAATTATGTTGATGTTCAGAACTATATTAAACGATTGCGTAAACATTTAAAAACGGCTTTAGGTTCTTATGAAACGTTACACTTCTACGCTGTGGGTGAATACGGACCAGTCCATTTCCGCCCGCATTATCATATCTTATTATTCACGAACTCGAAAGAAATCTCAGAGGTATTACGACAGTGCCACGATAAGAGTTGGAAACTCGGTCGTTCAGATTTCCAGATTGCCCGCGGTGGAGCTTCATCGTACGTTGCGAGTTACGTTAACAGCCTTAGTTCTGCTCCCTTATTATATCGAGCATGCTGCGCATTTAAGCCCCGACAAAGAGCGTCTCTTGGATTTTTTGAAAAAGGCGATATTTTTGAGGAAGGTGAAGACGTCTATCACGCGATTGAAAAAAAAATCGATTCTGTCATTAATGGACGAGTCTATAACTTCAACGGGATTAGTGTTAAATCAACTCCCCCCATGTCGTATATCCGTACCTTATTGCCCCGATTCTCGAGTGCTCGCTATGACGATGCTATTGCGATTGCTAGAATTATTCGAGCTGTTGCAAGCGTGCCAAAAAGAATCGCAAGATTTGGCATTATAGATTATGATTCCGATTCTATCCTTTCTATTGTTCGTGCTTATTATCGATATATTACATTAAATCATTGCCTAACCAATGAAGATGAAATTATATTACACAATGCTCGGTGCCTTACTAGGCTCTGTAACAGTTCTTCTGATGTCGATATTGAATCTTATATTAATAAGTTATATCGGCTATTCCTTTATGTCAGTAAGTTCCTTAGGAATTGGCATCTGCCTCCCATCGGTGGTAATCTTGATTCTTATGCCAATCGTATTATGTTTATCCTCAAAACTGGAATAGAATATGAAAAGAAAGAGGATTATGTACGAATGTGTGATTCGTTGCGAATACAACAGACTTTGCCAGCCCCTATGCTTCGGTATTTCTATGTACCAGCCGAAGGATGCGAGATGGCGACCATTGGTATCGGAGATGATGGAGAATATGCAGACGGATTTATTCGTCCCATTAAAGAACAGATACTCGTTCCGTTTGATGACCCCAGAATCCCATCTCTCGCGGCTTGTAATTACATCAAATCCGCGAAACCCGATACAAGAAGTTCCTATGATAGTGGGCAAAGTAGCGACTTACAAAAATGTCTTGATTTCCGTGCTGCTACCTTCTGCCGCGATATGATTAAGCATAAGAAATTGAATGATGCTAATAATATATTTAACCGTATGGTCTAATTTAAATTAATTGATTATGAGTGATTTTAATCCCCTAGACCGAGCGAAAATTGCCGTGCATCGCTCTTCCTTTGACTTGTCTAGTAAAAAATTGTTTACGGCAAAAGTTGGTGAGATTTTACCCGTTTATTGGCAGATTGCTATTCCTGGGACTAAGTACCGTATTTCTTCCGATTGGTTTACTCGTACTGTTCCCGTTAATACGGCTGCATATACTCGTATCAAAGAGTATTATGACTTTTACGCTGTGCCGTTACGCTTGATTTCTCGTGCCCTACCGCAGGCGTTTACTCAGATGTCTGATTATATGACTTCTGCTGCTAGTAATAGTGAGAATACTCCTCAGCTTACTCAGGTTCCTTATGTCACTCAGGCATTTTTAAGCTCTTACCTGCAAACGGCGAACGCCAATGACCAGACTAATACTCGTGATGATGCTGGTCTGCCGTTGGTTTATGGTTCATGCAAGTTGCTTGATATGCTTGGCTACGGTTCTATGATTGCAACTTCCAATACAGGGAAAGCTGCTATTACTAAGAAATATTTAGGTCTTGATAATCTGTCTGATGGTGTTAACCCTCTTGTCTATGAATCATCTCAAACTGTGAATGCTCTTCCGTTCCTTGCTTATCAGAAAGTTTACTTCGATTTCTATAGCATTAATCAATGGGAAAAGCACTTGGCCTACGCTTACAATGTAGACTACTGGACTGGAGGTTCTTCTATCGCTCTTTGTGTTGATATGTTGAAGCTCCGTTATGCAAATTATCCGAAAGATTACTTTATGGGTATGCTTCCGAATAGTCAGTATGGTTCGGTAGCTGTTTTACCTTCTTTCAATCAGTCTCTTGCCTCTCGTCGTATTGTTCCTGTTTTATCTGGTTCTGGGAATAATTATTTACGCGCTTCTGGTAATAATACTAATGAGGTTTCTATGACTTCTCCTGTTAATTCTGCTGTTACTTTAGGTATTAACTCTGACCTTTCTGCTCTCTCAATTCGTGCGACAGAGTATCTCCAGCGCTGGAAAGAGGTAGCTCAATTCTCCAGTAAAGATTATTCAGACCAGATGGCTGCTCGGTTTGGTATTAAAGCCCCCGAGTACATGGGTAATCATGCTCATTTTATTGGCGGTTGGTCCTCTGTGATTAATATCAATGAGGTTGTGAATACCAATTTGGATACCGATGATTCTCAGGCTAGTATAGCTGGTAAAGGTGTATCCTCTAATTCTGGTCATACTCTAACCTATGATTGTGGCGCTGAGCATCAGGTAATTATCTGCGTTTATCATGCCGTGCCTTTACTTGATTGGGACTTGACAGGTCAAGCTCCTCAGTTGACTGTTACCTCTATTTCTGACTTCCCAGAGCCCGCATTCGACCAGTTAGGTATGCAAGTTGTCCCTGCTTTTACATACGTGGCTACTGCGGAGGTGATCGGTCTGCTCGGGTATACTCCGGTTATGGTCGATGTGGATTATACTTCTTTCAATGTTACCGTTAAGAATATAGAGCGGGCTTTAACTGCCAAGACGAAAGCTATCGTTCCGGTGCATCTGTTCGGCCAGAGCTGTGATATGGAGCCTATTCTTAAATTTGCTTCCGAGCATCATTTATATGTTGTAGAAGATAATGCTCAGGCAATCGGGGCTGAATATACTTTTTCAGACGGCATCAAAAAGAAAACCGGAACTATGGGGACTATCGGTTGCACTTCTTTTTTTCCATCCAAAAATTTAGGATGCTATGGAGATGGCGGGGCACTGATGACAGATGACGATGAACTGGCCGAAAAAATCCGGATGATTGCCAATCATGGTCAGAAAGTAAAATATCATCATTCGGTACTGGGATGTAATTCCAGGCTGGACACCTTACAGGCAGCTATTCTGGATGTGAAGCTGAAACATTTGGATGAATACGGTGCTGCACGTTATGAAGCTGCTCAGTATTATACCCGAAGGCTGAGTGGTATCGAAGGGATAATTACTCCGGCTGAGATGCCTTATTCCACTCATGTTTACCATCAATACACCTTAAAAGTGCTGAATGGCCGTCGGGATGTTTTGAAGAAGTTTCTGGAGGAGGGGGGGATTCCTGCGATGATTTATTATCCATTACCTTTGCAACAGCAGGAAGCATTTAAGCCTATTACACGGGCTGCCGAATCATTGGACATGGCTGAGCAGTTGGCTTATTCCGTACTGTCACTGCCGATTCATACTGAAATGACCCCTGAACAGCAGGATCTTGTCATTGAACGGATCAAAGAATTTTATAAATCCTGATTATGAAACAGAAATATTTTGCTCATGAAACGGCTGTTATAGATGAAAATTGTCAGATTGGGGAAGGAACGAAAATCTGGCATTTCAGTCATATTATGACAGGATGTGTGATCGGGACGAATTGCAATATCGGTCAGAATGTAGTGATCTCTCCGGAGGTCGTCTTGGGAAACAATGTGAAAGTGCAGAATAATGTATCGGTTTATACCGGAGTAACTTGTGAAGACGATGTTTTCCTGGGGCCTTCCTGTGTATTTACTAATGTTACCAATCCCCGGAGTGCCGTCAACCGGAAATCCCGGTATGCTGGGACTCATGTAGGGAAAGGAGCGACAATCGGTGCAAATGCTACCGTTGTTTGCGGACACGATATCGGCGCCTATGCTTTTATCGGTGCCGGAGCTGTCGTGACGAAACATGTACCCGATTATGCCCTGTTGGTAGGTAATCCTGCCCGTCAGCTGGGCTGGATGAGCGAGTATGGACACCGGCTTTATTTTGATGCTGAAGGGATTGCCGAATGCCCGGAAAGCCACGAAAAGTACCAGTTGAAGGACGGGAAAGTATTTAAATTATAGTATTCGAATTATTATTAAACCATGTACAATAAATTAGTTCACAAAGAGACCAGATTAGCTTTGGTTGGGTTAGGCTATGTCGGTTTGCCTATAGCTCTTGAATTTGCCAAAAAGATTTCAGTGATAGGTTTTGATATCAACGAGGAGCGTCTGACGATGATGCGCCAGGGCATAGATCCCTGTAAAGAACTGGATTCCGGAGCGTTTGAAAATGCTGATATCGAATTTACCTCTTCTATCGATGAATTGCGGAAGGCTTCCTTTTTTATCGTTGCCGTTCCTACACCGATAGACGATCATAACCAACCGGATCTGACTCCATTACTGGGAGCAACGCGTTCGGTGGCGAAAGCCTTGAAAAAAGGGGATTATGTGGTGTATGAATCCACGGTTTATCCGGGCTGTACGGAAGAAGATTGTATTCCTGTGCTGGAAGAAATTTCGGGGCTGAAAGCCGGTGTGGATTTTAAGTTCGGTTATTCCCCCGAACGGATCAATCCGGGAGAGAAGGTCCATACCTTGCCCAATACGATTAAAATTGTATCGGGTTGTGATCCTGAAGCCCTGGACACAATCGCCAAAGTATATGAACTGGTTGTCAAACCGGGCGTACATCGCGCACCGAATGTAAAAGTGGCCGAGGCTGCAAAAATCATCGAAAATACTCAGCGGGATGTCAACATCGCTTTGATGAACGAACTGTCAATTATTTTCAGCCGCATCGGGATTAATACTTACGATGTGCTGGAAGCTGCCGGGACCAAATGGAACTTCCTGAAATTCTATCCGGGGTTAGTAGGGGGCCACTGCATCGGAGTAGACCCGTACTATCTGGTATACAAAGCCAATGAATTGAAATATCACAGTCAGATCATCAGTGCCGGACGTTTTATCAACGACACGATGGGCGGATATATTGCCAAAAAGCTGGTGAAAAAATTGATCGGTATGGGAAAGGCGATATTGGGGGCGCGTATTTTGGTGATGGGAATGACGTTTAAAGAGAATGTGGCGGATATCCGTAATTCGAAAGTGGTGGATATTATCAATGAATTGAAAGATTTCGGAGTAGAGGTGGACGTGGTCGATCCGTATGCCGATCCGGAAGAGGTCAAAAAGATGTATGGTTTCCGTTTGATAGAAAAACCATTGGGGAATTATGACGCCGTCGTTGTTGCTGTTGCTCATGATGCTTATCAGGGATTGGATGAAAAGTATTTTAAGTCGCTGACTTGCGATAAAGCCGTGCTGGTGGATGTAAAGGGAATGTACAGGGATAAGATTCATGAGTTGAAGTATTGGAGTCTGTAGGAAAATATTCTACCTTTGTCGTAGATGTTTCAAAACAGAAGATGTGAGTGAGAAGATAGAATATTCGATGGTGCCTATAAAAATGGCGGATTTGGCTTCATTTATTGCAGCCAAGAAGAATATGGCCGTATCGGATGCTATTTGTTATTTGTACAATAGTGAGTTTGTCGCGAAGTTGTATGATGAAAAATCGAAGTGGTGGTATCTGGACAATGAAACGCTGTATGAGTTGATGGAGCAGGAGCGACGCAACAACAGCGTGGATTTCTCGGCGCAGAAGGTGCAGTTTGTTATTTTCTGTATTGAGTGCTATGCAAGGAAACACCGTCTGTCTGGTCTGGAGGTATTTGTCCTGTTCAAGGAGAAGGGAGTTCTTGCGTTTTTGCGGAATCATTTTGAAGTGTTGCATACTCAGGGGGATGCTTATATTCTGGAGGAAATAGAATCGTTTTTGAAGAATCGAAAGCAGAAATGAAATTGTATCACGGTTCATCGGTCGTTGTGCGTAAGCCGCTGATTGCGCGGGGACGTAAGACTACGGATTTCGGGAAAGGCTTCTATACCACAACTGATTTCGAACAGGCTGCCCGATGGGCCAGGATTAAGCGTGAACGATTGGGGCACGGCAAAGCTGTCGTTTCTGTTTATGATTTTGACGAGCGATTCTTGGAGGCGGATGAGTTTCAGGTGTTGCGGTATCAGGGTGCCACGGAGAAATGGCTGGACTTAGTTGTCCGGAACCGTAAAGGAGTCTTGGAACATCATTATGATTTAGTGATGGGACCTGTTGCCAATGATCGGTTGTATGCCACGATTATCATGTATGAGAAAGGGGATTTGTCGGTGGAGGCGGCCATTGTGCAACTGAAGACCCATGTCCTGTTCGATCAGTTGTCTTTCCATTCCCGCGAAGCGTTGAAGTGTCTTCGGTTTGTTTCTTCGGAGGAAGTGTGAGGATTGTATTGAAGATTATAGAAAGTATTCTTCTAAAACTTACCAGCCTATTAAGTTGTTATAGGAAGTATTCTAGTTTCTGTCTTTTTAATGCGGATAAAAATTAATAATAACAGTAATACTGTTCAAGCAGTTTGGCTTGGACTTGGAAGTTTTGTTTCTTTTAGTTTTGGCATAATAAGTGCGGCTATTTTAAGCAGGTATCTTTCTAAAGCAGATTATGGAACCTATAAACAGGTATTATATGTTTATAATACTCTTTTAGTAGTTTTTTCTTTGGGATTGCCAAGAGCTTATTCCTATTTTTTGGCGAGAGTACCTATTGAGGCGGGTTATTCTATTGTGCGAAAGATAAACTTGATGTTTTTGATAATAGGAATTGTATTTTCACTATTCCTTTGTATCGGATCATCATTCTTAGCTGATGTTTTGAATAATTCTGCATTAAAAGAATGTTTACAACTTTTTGCAATAACTCCAATATTTTTATTGCCACTAATGGGGATTGAAAGTATTATGGCTACTTATAGAAAAGCGTATATCAATACCATATATGTTATAGGTTCACGTTTTTTTTCTTTGGTTTGTGTGGTATTGCCTGTTATTTTATTTGATTCATCTGTATATGTAGCTATTGTAGGGTTCGTATTTTCTTCTGTGTTATGCTGTATTTTAGGCTTGTTTTTAGAACGAATTCCTTTTAGGCAATTGGTTAAAATACCGACTCAATTAGAAATCAAGGATATATTGAAATATTCTTTTCCTTTGTTACTTGCAAGTGTTTGGGGGATAGTAATAACTTCATCTACACAGTTTTTTATTAGTCGCTATTGGGGAAATGAAACTTTTGCAGAATTTTCTAATGGTTTTATTGAGTTACCGTTTGCAAGTATGGTTATAAGTGCTTCTGCTACGGTTTTGCTTCCCGTATTTTCAAAAATGGTTCATGAACGTTCTACTAACACAGATATTGTTAATTTATGGAAATCAGTTGCTATCAAATCATCAAAAATAATATTTCCTTTAGCCATATTTGCTTGTGTGTTTGCTAAATTAATAATGATATTTCTCTATGGGGAAGAATATATGGAATCAAGTGTATATTTTCAAATCATTACTATAGTTAATTTAGTTCGGATTGTCCCTTATGCTCCTGTAGTACTTGCTTTGGGTAAAGTGAAGGAATATGCTCATGTGCATTTCATTACTGCATTGGGTGTTGTTGTTTTAGAATATCTGATGGTTTTGTTATTCCCTGACAATCCTTATATGGTTGTTTGGATATCTGTTTGGTGTACGATAATTTCACTTTATTTGCAAATAAAAATCGTATGCAATGCTTTGAATATACCTATTTCACAGCTTGTTCCCTATAAAAAATTAGGTGTGATTTTATTGTGCTCTTGTCTTGCTGCAGTATTAACTAAGATATTTTTGTTGATGTTACCAATGTTGTCAATATCATTGTCATTAATAGTGAGTGGGTTGGTATTTGTGATTTTATACATAATAATATGTAAGGTTATTGGAATCTCATACGCAGAAATTGTAATGCCTATTTTAAATCGAAGTGAAGTTCATTAGGATTTTTCTCAAAAATCGATTTTTAAAATAATCTTTTCTTTCTTAAGTAATATTTATGTCTAATTTTTCTAAACAGGAAAATAGGTTGAAATTATCTAGAATTGATTATGTAATAATAATATGTTATTCAGTTATAACTTTTCTTTCGTTTATATTGGATAATCCTATTGTTTATTTGTTTTTGGGTTTAGTGATGTTAGGTGTGTATTTATATAAAATCACTAAAGCGCCAGCAAATGTATTATCTCTCTCATTGTTAGCTGGACATCCTTTCTCATATACATTAGCAAATACTAATATTCCACTTTTAAGTGCAAGTACAATAATTGTTTTAAATATTTTTGCCTTAGTTATATATTTTATGAGAGGTGGTCATCTGAAACTATCTACAAGTAAAGTATATGTATTAGTTGGCTTATTTTTCTTATTTGTTTTGCTTGTTATTAAGTGGGTTCAAGCTGATTATAGCCTTGTTGGATTTGAAATGCTGTATTATTTTATAGGTTTTGGGCTATTATCAAATATTATAATTTTGTTTGTAATAAAAGATTTGCGGGATATTATAGGTAATTTTAAAATCACGTTGATAATATTTGCTTCCTATATATTAGCTATTTTTTATATTTTTATTTACAAGTCTGATCCCAAAAACTTTCTCTATGGACTTGAAAATCCGATAGGAATGAGTTATTTTATTATAACGAATATGCTCTTGCTTTTATTTGTTGTACCTCCATCTAATAAGATTTTTAAGATTTTTGTTATTATACTATCAGTATTGATTACTCTTTTGTTGGGACAACGTTCATTTCTTGTGGGAATGATTTTTCTTGGTGCGATTTATTTTTTTAAACTTTATTCTTCATTAAAAATAAAATTTGGTGTGTTGTGTGGGGTTGTTATAGTGGTTAGTGCTTTTGCTTTGTATTATGAAGGAATCGATAATTATAAACTGAATTATTTTAGTACGTTTTTGTCAGATCCAATGTATTATTTGAATAAAGTACAATATGTTTCTTTTGAGGCTGCACATGAACAACTGGGAACAATTGGTTCACGTTTTTATATGTGGTATTTGGCTGTAACATCTGCTAATCCATTAATAGGAAACGGACTTGGCGATTTTTATACTCTTACGGGTGATATTGCAAAATATCCGCATAATATTTTTGTTGAATTTTATTTCCTTTTTGGTATAGGAGGTTTGTTTGCATCAATTCTATTTTTCTATAAGTCTTTGAAATATGCGATACGAACACTTTCTAAAGTGCATATTTTCAGATTTGTAAATTCGGATATCATAATCATGTTTCCAATTTTAATGTTTTCTTCTTCGGTTACAGGGTTGTTATGCAATTACATAACCTTTGTAATCTTACAAATAATGGTTTTACAAAAATTGAAAGAATATGAATATACTGATTATTAGTAATTTTTTTACTCCAACAATTCACATAGCTTCATTTAGGATAGAAGCTTTTGCTAAATATTTTAGTAAAGCAGGTCATACAGTAACAGTAGTAACTGAAGGAGGCTGTGATAAAATAGAAATGTGGAATAATTGTTCTGTGCATTATTTGAGAGATTCAATGCTTTTGATGCAGATGAATTTTAAAGATGATGATTCTTTTTTAATGCATAAACTAAAGTCAGCTTTTAATCTTGTATTCAATTTTATTTTTTTGGATAAAAAGGTCTTTTGGAAAAAACGTGCGGAAAAGTATATAGAAAAACTTTTTAACTTAAATCCATATGATGTTATATTAACGTCATATGGGCCTCATGCTCCTCTGCAAATAGCTCTGCATCTTAAACGCAAAAAATATATATTCAAATGGATTATAGATATGCGTGATGAAATGTCTAAAAATTTATTTTTTAATAGATATACACGTTATAGATTAAGAAAGGTAGAGAGACAGTATTTAGATTCTTCTGATTTGGTACTTTCTGTATCAGATCCAATTTTAGATGGTTTCAGAGAAAATTGTTCTCATGATAATTTTTTGGAGGTAAAAAATGGTTATGATTTTGATGAAATACACACGAATATAAGACAACCTCAGTTTACGCTTGGGTATGTCGGTAGTTTTTATGGGGCGATTAAACCTGATAATTTATTTATTGCATTGTCCCAATTAAAAAAAGAAGGACGGATACCTGAGAATTTTAAATTCAAGATTATAGGTAATAGGAAACCTTTAATAATTCCGGCTTCTATTAAGGAAAATGTTTTTCAATATGATAGAGTTCCACATATTAAGGCTGTAGAGATGCTATCTCAATGTGATGTGCTTTTAATTATACATCCAACAGGTAGAAAAGGAGTCTATACTGGCAAATTGTTTGATTATCTTGCTTCTAATCGAACTATATTAGCTTTGGCAGATCCTAATGATGTGATAGCTCCTATTCTTGAAGAAACAAATTCCGGCTTTATTGTCGATAATGCAGATATAGAGGGTATCAAGGAGCAAATAATTAAATGCTATACTCTTTATAATAACAATTCTATGTTAGAAAGAGATTGGAGTAATATAAAGAAATATACTCGCGAAAATCAAGTGGCGATTCTTCTGAATTTTATGAAAGAAAATTGGGAGTAAAATATGAAGTGTATCTTGTTAGTATTCGGGACACGTCCCGAAGCGATTAAAATGGCTCCTTTGGTGAAGGAATTCCAAAAATATCCGGAGACATTTAAAACAATTGTATGCGTAACGGGTCAGCATCGTGAAATGTTAGATCAGGTGCTCCGTATATTTGATATACAACCTGATTATGATTTGAATATCATGAAACAGGGACAGGATTTGTACGATGTTACGGCAAGGGTGCTGACCGGTATGCGGGAGGTATTGAAGGAAACACAACCGGATATTGTTTTGGTTCATGGGGATACGACTACTTCTACGGCAGCGGCATTGGCCGCTTTTTATCAGCAGATTCCTGTGGGGCATGTCGAGGCAGGACTTCGGACACACAATATTTACAGTCCATGGCCGGAGGAAATGAACCGACAGATTACCGGACGTATTGCTACCTATCATTTTGCACCGACTTCACTGAGTAAGGATAATTTATTACAGGAAGGTGTTTCGGAAGAACGAATTATCGTAACGGGCAATACAGTAATCGACGCCCTGTATATGGTGGTGGAGAAAATTAAAAATGATGGAATACTTTCTTGTGAATTGGAAAAGGTTTTAAAAGCGTCGGGATATGATATTGGCCGTTTGTCGGATGGAAGAAAACTTGTTTTAATAACCGGACATCGCCGGGAGAATTTCGGAGATGGTTTTATTTCTATGTGTAAAGCCATAAAATCACTTTCGGAAAAATATCCGGAAGTGGATTTTGTTTATCCGATGCACTTAAATCCCAATGTACGCAAACCGATTTATGAAGTCTTCGGAGAAAGCCAGAGGGCAAATCTGTTTTTTATCGAACCGTTGGAATATTTGAGTTTCGTTTACCTGATGGAGAAGTCTGCTATTGTTTTGACCGATAGTGGCGGTATCCAGGAAGAGGCACCGGGATTGGGTAAACCTGTCTTGGTGATGCGTGATACGACAGAACGCCCGGAGGCGTTAGAGGCAGGAACGGTGAAGTTAGTGGGAACGGATTATGATAAGATTGTGAATGAAGTCTCCGGTTTATTGGATAACCAGGAATATTATGAAAAGATGAGTAAGGCGGTTAATCCGTATGGGGACGGGAAAGCATGTAGTAGAATTGTAAAGGCTTTATATTAATATATGCAGAGTGTTTTTGTTCTTTGCCAAAATTATCCTTCCGAAAAGGATAAATATCCAATGGCTTTTGTACATCCGAGAATAAAAGAATATTTGAAAACGGGATTGGATGTAAAAGTGATATCCTTCGCTTGTAATTGTCCTTATATTTATGATGAGGTGCGGGTTTATACCTTGCAGGCAGGTAAAGAACTTTTACAAAAATCTGAAAAGGCGATACTTATTGCGCATGCACCGAATATAAAGAATCACTTATCTTTTATACTAAAAATATGGAAGTATTTGGATCGGTTGATTTTGTTTTTTCATGGCCACGAGGTATTATCCACTAAGAAATATTATCCTCGTCCTTATGATTTTAACAAGGCTGCAAAACGGGAATATCGGTTTTTACGACTGTATGATCAGATAAAATTACCGGTCATGAGGTATTATCTGAAAAAGTTTGTAGCAAGCGGGAAGTGTGATTTGGTTTTTGTGAGCGATTGGATGTATGAGGCTGCTATACATTCATTGAAATTGAAACGCGAATTTTTTGCAGCCCAAAGCCATATTATAAATAATAGCATAAGTCCTTATATAAAGGAGGCCGGATATGTTTTAGATGATTTTAAAGCTGATTTTATAACCATACGCCCGCTGGATCAGTCGAAGTATGCCATTGATCTTGTTGTGAATTTTGCGAAATGTCATCCGGAATCGACCTTCCATATATATGGGGGTGGGAACTATTTTAATTATACCGATATCCCTGCTAATGTTACATTGATCAATCGTTTTTTGTCTCCTATAGAGATCCCCCGTGTATTGAATTCATATAAATATGCTTTGATGCCGACCCGTTTGGATGCGCAGGGAGTGATGATGTGCGAAATGGCAGTGTATGGGATGCCTACGATTGTTTCGGATATTGCTGTTTGTCATGAAATGCTGGATTCTTATCCGAATGTTTTGTTTATTGATAATAACCGATTCGATTGCAAATTAAATGATATTCCTCAACCTCTTTCTTCTCCCAATTTTTCCTTTTCTGTGGAGAATACAATACACAAGGAGATAGAATTAATTCAAAAATATTTGTAAATGAATATACTTCTTATCAATCATTATGCCGGTTCGCCTGAACTGGGGATGGAGTTTCGTCCCTATTATATGGCTAAGGAGTGGGTGAAGATGGGGCACCAGGTTTTAATTGTCGGAGGAAGTTTCTCGCATTTAAGAAAAGTACAACCTCAGGGAGAGGAAGATTTGATAGATGGGATTCGATATCGTTGGGTGAAGTTGAATACTTATAAAGGGAATGGGGTAGGGAGGATTCGGTCGATGTTTTCTTTTGTCAGTAAATTGTGGTGGGGGTATAAAAAATATATCGGGGATTTTGAGCCGGATGTGGTGATTGCTTCTTCGACTTATCCGTTGGATATATATCCGGCTCGTCGAATAGCAAAGTATTATGGTGCGAAATTGGTGTATGAAGTGCATGATCTGTGGCCGCTTTCACCCATGGAGCTGGGGGGATATTCTAAAAGGCATCCGTTTATTATGATTATGCAGAAAGCAGAAAATGATTGTTATAAAAATGTGGATGCGGTGGTATCGATGTTGCCTTTGGCAGAAGAACATATGAAAGCGCATGGGTTAGCTGCCGGGAAATTTTATTATGTGCCTAACGGAATTGTTCTGGCTGATTGGAAAAATCCTACAGGGTTACCGGAAGAACATGGTATATTGCTGAATGAATTGCATAAGAAGGGGAAATTTATTGTGGGGTTTGCCGGGGCTCACGGTATTGCCAATTCGTTGTATGCTGTGATAGATGCTGTTGCCCTTGTGGAGAAGCAGGATGTTGTGTTGGTGCTCGTGGGGGGCGGACAGGAAAAGAATAATTTGATCAAATATACCCAAAAGAAGAAAATCGATAATGTTTATTTTCTCCCGCCTGTAAATAAGTTGGCAATACCTAGTTTATTAAAAGAAATGGATGTGTTGTATGTAGGATTGCAAAGACAGTCATTGTTTCGTTTTGGGATTAGTCCGAATAAAATGTTTGATTATATGATGGCAGCCAAGCCTATAATACAAGCGATAGAAGCCGGTAATAATTTAGTGCGGGAGGCTGATTGCGGTATAGATGTAGAACCTGATAATAAAACTGAAATCAGTAAGGCGATTTTAAATTTAAAAGCTATGTCACAGGAAGAGCGGATAGAAATGGGTGAAAATGGCCGTAGGTTTGTTCTTTCCCATCATACATATCAGGTATTAGGAAAGCAATTTTTGGATATAATGATTAATCTTGTTGAGTAATGAAAATAATAACGATTATCGGGGCACGTCCTCAATTTGTGAAAGCTGCGGTGGTCAGCCGGGTATTGGCGGTAGCTGAAGGGGTGGAGGAAATTATTGTACATACGGGGCAGCATTTTGATGCGAATATGAGTGATGTGTTTTTTGAGGAGATGTGTATACCCAAGCCTCATTATAATTTGAATATAAACGGATTGGGGCACGGGGCGATGACCGGGCAGATGTTGGAAAAGATAGAGGAGGTGTTGATAAAGGAAAAGCCGGATTGGGTGCTGGTGTATGGCGATACGAATTCGACGATTGCCGGGGCGTTGGCTGCTAAAAAGTTGCATATCCGTGTAGCGCGTGTAGAGGCCGGACTGCGTTCATTCAATATGGATATGCCTGAGGAGATAAACCGGATTTTGACAGACCGGATCAGTGATGTGCTGTTTTGTCCGACAGATACGGCTGTCGAGAATTTGAAAAGGGAAGGGTTCGAGAATATGGAGTGCCGGATTGTGAAAAATGGGGATGTGATGCAGGATGCTGCTCTGTTTTATGCTGATAAAGCAAAACGACCGGAAGTGGCAATTCCTGAACACTTTGTTTTGTGTACGGTGCATCGGGCTGAAAATACGGATGATCCGAAAAGACTGGCGGGAATTTTCAGTGCTTTGGAAAAGATTTCGGAAGAATGGCCTGTGGTATTACCTCTACATCCCAGAACCCGAGGTAAATTGATGGCACTGAATTACGATTTTTCCAATAGTAAGATTTGTTTTATAGATCCTGTCGGATATCTGGAGATGGTGTGGTTGTTGAAGAATTGTAAGATGGTGATGACGGATAGCGGAGGATTGCAAAAAGAAGCTTATTTTTTCGGAAAATATTGTGTGACGATGCGGGATGAGACGGAATGGGTGGAATTGGTAGAAAACGGATTCAATCTGTTGGCAGGGAGTGATCACGATCGGATATTACAAAGTGTAAAAGAATTGCAGGAAAAAGGTCAGGCCTGCTTTGAAAACCGTTTGTATGGAAAAGGGGATGCGGGGGAGAAAGTACTAAAGGTGTTACAAACGGCGTAAGGAACGAAGTTTTTATCTTCATTCATCATTTTCGGTACCGGAATTCTCCGGAATATTTTATCTGTGTTTTCTTTTTGTAAAGGGATTAACAAATCTGTTTTGTTATCCTGAAGGATCTCAATCAATATAATCAATTATGCGGGGATATTTGAGACCTTGCTGTTCTGATTTGCTCGATATGACGATGAAAAAAGATTTATTCGTCAGTCTCATAATGATATAGCCTTAATATATAAATTTATATAATATGAAAATCCCTTTTTCCTTACCTGTCATCGATGATGAGGTAATAGCAGAAATGCAGGATACCCTGACTCATACGGGCTGGTTGACGACAGGTCCCAAAGCACGGGCTTTGGAAGATGAAATCCGTCAGTTCACAGGAGGTGAAGCTGTTTTGTGTGTAAATTCGTGGACCTCCGGGGCGATGCTGATGCTACGGTGGCTGGGAGTAGGTCCCGGTGATGAAGTGATTATCCCCGCTTACACATACAGTGCAACGGCTTTGTGTGCCATGAATATGGGAGCTAAGGTGGTAATGGTGGATGTAAAAGAGGATTTTACCATCGATCCGGACAAGATAAAAGCTGCGATCAATGAACATACCAAAGTGATATTGCCCGTCGATATCGGAGGGTATCCCTGTGATTACGATGCCATCCGGGCAGTAGTGGACGACCCGGAAGTGAAGGCATTGTACCGGCCTGCCTCCGGGAGGCAAAAGCAATTGGGCCGGATAATGCTTTTGGCCGATGCCGCCCATTCCTTAGGGGCTTTTTATAAAGGAAAGGCTTCCGGGACTGTGGCCGATGTCACTGTTTTCTCCCTGCATTCCGTAAAAAATATTACGACAGGGGAAGGCGGTGCGATTGTATTGAATTTACCGCAGCCTTTCGGCAATCAGAACGAACTGACTTTCCTGAGGGCTTTGGCATTGAACGGACAAAACAAGAGCGCTTTCGAAAAAAATCAGGTAGGTGCGTGGCGGTATGATATTATCGATCAGGGACTGAAAGTGAATATGCCGGATTTATGCGCTACTGTCGGTTTGGCACAGATGCGCCGGTATAAATCCACGTTTCTGCCCGAAAGAAAAGCCATTTTTGAATTTTATGTCCGGGAGTTTTCAAAACGGGATTGGGCTGTTATTCCCCCCTATCATCACCGGGATACGGAGAGTTCTTATCATCTGTTTCTGCTCCGGATCAAGGATTTCGATGAGGCGAAACGGGATGCTATGATTCAATATATCAGTGAAAAGGGTGTCGGGGTGAATGTACATTACATACCGATGGCTATGCTGACTTTGTTCAAGAACCGGGGATATAAAATGGAAGATTATCCGAATACATACCGGTTGTATGCCAATGAAATCAGTCTTCCGGTTTATAATCATTTAACCCGGGAACAGCTGCGTATCATCGTAGATACTGTTGCCGAAGCCTATGAAGCTGTAAAATAACATTTCTTTCCTTCTTTTTATAATCCGAATTTATGTACAAATTTTTGAAGGTTGTCTTTGACGTACTGCTGGCACTTATTGCCTTGGCGTGTGTGTCGTGGCTGTTGTTGCCCTGTATGCTGATTCTGTGGTGTACGGGGGAACATAAGGTATGGTATCTGCAAAAAAGGGTTGGGTACAGGAACCGGATGTTTTCTATTTTTAAGTTCGCCACCATGCTGAAGAACTCCCCCAATATGGGGACAGGCAGCCTGACCACCCGGAATGATCCGCGTGTATTGCCTTTCGGCCGTTTTTTGCGGAAGACGAAGATCAATGAATTGCCGCAGATATTGAATGTACTCAGTGGAACGATGAGTATCGTAGGGCCGCGTCCGCAGATGAAGGTGGATTTCGAACGTTTTCCGGAACATGTACAACGGGTGATTTATAATGTGCGGCCGGGAATCACGGGGCTCGGCTCGATTGTTTTCCGGGATGAGGAGCGGTTGTTGTCGCAACCGGGGATCGATCCTGTCGTGTTTTATACGGAGAAAATCGCTCCGTACAAAGGTGAACTGGAAATCTGGTACCAACAACATGCTTCGTTATGGCTGGATATAAAACTGATCTTCCTGACGGCCTGGGTGATCGTGAAGCCGGAAAGTGAGCTGCCTTTCCGTTGGCTGAAAGGACTGCCGGAGCGGCCGGAGTATTTGAAATAATTTCTTACCTGAATTTGAAATCAAATTAAAATTAAGCAGATGTTGAATGTCAGTCAATTTATAGCCGACCACATAACGGGCCGGCAAAAGAGCATGTTCGCAGCGGACATTGAGGCGAACCGGGATAAGCTTCGCGCGGAAATAGAAGGTAAACGTGTTTTGGTGATCGGCGGTGCCGGGACGATCGGTTCGTCGTATATCCGGGCGGTGCTGCCTTTCCGTCCTTCAAAGCTGGTGGTTGTGGACATCAGTGAGAACGGGCTGGCGGAACTGACGAGGGATCTGCGCTCGACGTACGGGATGTATGTGCCGGAAGAATACCGGACTTATCCGCTCAGTTTTGCCGATCCGGTCTTTGAAAAGATTTTCCGGGCAGAGCAGGGATTCGATATTGTGGCCAATTTTTCAGCCCACAAGCATGTGCGGAGCGAAAAGGATAAATATTCGGTGCAGGCATTGCTGGAGAATAATGTGCTGAAAGCGCGGAAATTGTTGGATTTGTTATCTGAATTTCCGCCGCGTCATTTCTTCTGCGTGTCGACGGATAAGGCTGCCAATCCTGTAAATATCATGGGAGCCAGCAAGAAGATCATGGAGGAAATGATCATGGCCTATTCTTCGCGGTTCAAAATATCGACGGCCCGTTTTGCCAATGTGGCTTTTTCGAACGGAAGTCTGCTGGCCGGATTTATCGGCCGGCTAATGAAGCGTCAGCCGCTGAGTTCGCCGAACGATGTGAAACGCTATTTCGTTTCTCCTGACGAGAGTGGACAGATCTGTATGCTGGCCTGCATTCTGGGACAGAACCGGGAGATCTTTTTCCCGAAACTGGGAGCAGGGCAGATGATGACCTTCTCCTCTATCGCCGACCGGTTCCTGCATAGTCTGGGATATGAGGTGAAGCAGTGTGCCTCGGAGGAGGAAGCCCGGCGGTTTGCCGCGGAGATGCCGGTGGATAGTAAAGTATATCCGGTGTATTATTTCACCTCGGATACGACAGGAGAAAAAGGGTTTGAGGAATTTTACGTGAAGGGGGAAAAAATTAATTCGGAACGCTTCGGATCGTTGGGAGTGATTGAAGACCTGAAGGCCCGCCGGATGGAAGAACTGGATACTTTCCTGGAAAGATTGCAGGCGGTATTGAACGACCAGAAAACAGAAAAAGAAGATATTGTCGGAACGATGAAAGCATTTATCCCCAATTTTGAACATATGGAGAAAGGGAAAAACCTGGATCAGAAGATGTAATATTTTTTGATGGGAATTACTCCATAATTGTTTAGAGAAACCTGGAAATTACTTAACGATTAAAACATTCATCTATGTCCGACATTAAATTCATCGAAGGAGGTATTTTTACCGATTACCGGGGGCAGATTTCTCATGTGAATAACCTCGACATGCAAGAAATCAAGCGTTTTTATATTATTCATCAAAAGACTGCCCGTGTATTCGGATAAAATACTGTCGGATGCGGTACATGACAGCTGGAGATATGACAAGGATATGTGGATGGATTGGAATTTATGGTAGACTTATTCCGGTAGTTGTTCGTGTCCGGTGCCCCGGTCGCTTCTGTCGGTCATCTAGCTTTTTC
>ERZ773134.1494-NODE-1494-length-19609-cov-13.650097_pt1 | contig 19609 bp, 19 predicted proteins | sample MGYA00580856_ERZ773134 | MGnify/ENA primary metagenome ERZ773134 (study PRJEB29015, sample SAMEA2737823) | human gut metagenome | biome: human gut; feature: human-associated habitat; material: faeces | place: China | collected 2012 ... | reverse complement strand
CTATTTATTTTCTAGTTATTTAATAACCAACCTGACATTTCTTTTGTTAATGTATTTACAGAAATAAATCCTCTATATTGAGTCCATGGACCTCTTGCTACAGTTGTATATACTTTGTTATTTTTAACTGCATCTAATGATTTATATAGTTCAGTATCTTTCCATTCTGTATATATAGTTGTATCTATATCATCTCTCATATAAACAATTATATCTGGATTTATTTCAACTAATTGTTCTAAAGATAAAGATGCTTCTCTATCATCACTTTGAATTGCATTTTTAAAACCAGCTTTTTCTAAAACTTGTCCTACAAATGAACTTGAAGTATGTGCTGTATATTCATCGTTCTTTGGTGATACAGTTAATACCTCTTCATCTGATACTTTATCTTTTGCTTTATCTTTAACATCTGATAATACTTTTTCAGCTTCTTCTATTTTAGCTTTTGCTACATCTTCTTTTCCAACAATTTCTGCAATAGTTTCAAAATTTTCTATGTATTCATCATATGAAGAATCAATACTATCTAATACTATTGTTGGTGCTATTTTGTTTAAATCTTCATATATTTCACTATGTCTGCTAGTATCTGCTATTATTAAGTCTAAATCCATTGAACTTAATTCTTCTAAATTTGGCTCTTTACGATCACCTACTGATACATAATTTATTAAGATTATGGCAAAATTCAGAGGAGCAATTGTTGTAGACACCGAACATTGCAAAGGATGTAGTCTGTGTGTCGTAGCATGTCCGACTAAAGTGATCGAGCTGAATCCGGATGTAAACGGAAAGGGTTATCACTATGCTTATATGAAAAATCCCGAAGCTTGTATCGGCTGTGCGAGCTGTGGTCTGGTATGTCCCGACTCTGTAATCACTGTCTATAAAAAAAATGTAGAATAATATAAAACTACCGAAAAAATGGCAGAAGTAAAATTAATGAAGGGTAATGAAGTAATCGCAGAAGCCGCCATTCGTTGCGGATGCGATGGTTATTTTGGTTACCCGATTACCCCGCAATCTGAAGTCATGGAAACCCTCATGTTGCGTAAACCATGGGAAGAGACAGGCATGGTGGTATTGCAGGCAGAAAGCGAACTGGCCGCGATCAATATGGTATATGGCGGTGCCGGAAGTGGGAAAATGGTGTTGACCTCCTCTTCAAGCCCTGGTGTCAGCCTGAAACAGGAAGGTATTTCTTATCTGGCAGGTGCCGAGCTTCCATGTCTGATCGTAAACGTGATGCGCGGCGGCCCCGGTTTGGGTACTATCCAACCAAGCCAGGCCGACTATTTCCAGACTGTAAAAGGTGGAGGACACGGTGACTATAAACTCATCGCATTGGCTCCGGCTTCTGTTCAGGAAATGGCAGACTTTGTCGGACTCGCTTTCGAACTTGCGTTCAAATACCGTAATCCGGCCATCATCCTTGCAGACGGTGTTATCGGACAAATGATGGAGAAAGTGGTTCTTCCTCCCGCAAAAGCCCGCCGTACGGATGCGGAAGTCATAGCACAATGTCCATGGGCTTCTACCGGAAAGACAAAAGACCGTAAGCCCAACATCATCACTTCGTTGGAGCTGCGTCCGGAAGAGATGGAGAAAAACAACCTCCGCTTCCAGGCAAAGTACAGAGTAATTGAAGAAAACGAAGTACGTTTTGAAGAAATTGACTGCGAAGATGCAGAATATCTGATTGTAGCTTTCGGTTCAATGGCACGTATCGGCCAGAAAGCAATGGAACTGGCCCGTGAAGAGGGGATTAAAGTCGGTATGCTTCGCCCCATCACTCTATGGCCGTTCCCGACGAAAGCGATTGCCGAGTATGCCAATAAGGTAAAAGGTATGCTGGTAACCGAGCTGAATGCCGGACAGATGGTAGAAGACGTTCGTTTAGCAGTGAACGGAAGAGTGAAAGTTGAACATTTCGGCCGCCTGGGAGGAATTGTTCCCGATCCGGACGAAATAGTAACTGCATTGAAAGAACAATTAATCAAATAACTACAGTACGATGAATCCCGATAAAATAAGAAACGTATTGAACATACTGTTTATGATATTGGCTCTGGCAGCTATTATCACCTACTTCGTTGCGAAGGATGACTTTAAGGTGTTTATCTACGTATGCGGCGCGGCAATTTTTGTCAAGCTGATGGAGTTTTTTATACGGTTCACCAACAGATAAGTATCCGGGCCTTGAAGCATTTTAAGTCTGCGTAGTTTAAGACATCCGAACTTAGAACAAGCAAGCCCGGCCACTTAAAGATAAAAAAAAGAAGTTATGACGAAAGAAGAAATAATCAAGCCCGAGAATCTGGTTTATAAGAAACCGACTCTGATGAACGACAATGGCATGCACTATTGTCCGGGTTGCAGCCACGGCGTTGTACATAAACTGATTGCCGAAGTAATCGAGGAGATGGGACTGGAAGACAAAGCAGTCGGTATCTCACCCGTAGGTTGCGCTGTATTTATCTACAATTACCTTGACATTGACTGGCAGGAAGCTGCACACGGACGTGCGCCGGCACTTGCCACTGCCATCAAACGTCTTTGGCCGGATCGCCTGGTGTTCACCTATCAGGGAGATGGCGACCTTGCCTGCATCGGTACGGCAGAGACTATCCATGCATTGAATCGTGGTGAAAATATTACGATTATCTTTATCAACAATGCCATTTACGGTATGACCGGAGGCCAGATGGCTCCTACTACCCTGATGGGAATGAAAACCGCCACTTGTCCTTATGGACGTGATCCGGAACTCCACGGATATCCGTTGAAGATAACTGAGATTGCTGCCCAACTGGAAGGTACAGCTTACGTAACCCGTCAGTCGGTACAATCCGTTCCGGCTATCCGGAAAGCTAAAAAAGCAATCCGTAAAGCTTTTGAAAATTCAATGAACGGAAAAGGCTCCAACCTGGTAGAAATCGTTTCGACCTGTAGTTCCGGCTGGAAAATGACTCCGGAGAAAGCCAACAAATGGATGGAAGAACACATGTTCCCCTTCTATCCTCTTGGCGACTTGAAAGATAAATAATAAGTTAATATTATTAAGATGAAAGAAGAAATAATTATAGCAGGATTCGGTGGACAGGGTGTACTGTCTATGGGAAAGATTTTAGCCTATTCCGGACTGATGGAGGGCAAAGAAGTGACCTGGATGCCAGCTTATGGTCCTGAGCAACGTGGCGGAACAGCCAACGTTACAGTCATTGTAAGTGACGACAAGATCTCTTCACCGATCTTGAGCAAATATGATACAGCTATCATTCTGAATCAGCCTTCACTGGAAAAGTTCGAAAGCCGTGTGAAACCCGGAGGTATCCTGATCTACGACGGATACGGCATTATCAACCCGCCTACCCGCAAGGATATCAAGGTGTACCGCATCGATGCAATGGATGCGGCCAATGAAATGAACAATGCTAAAGCATTCAACATGATCGTGCTGGGAGGATTGCTGAAACTTCGCCCCATTGTCACTTTAGAAAATGTAGTGAAAGGTTTGAAGAAAACTTTGCCCGAACGCCACCATCACCTGATCCCGATGAACGAAGAGGCCATCAAAAAAGGGATGGAACTGATCAGAGAAGCTTAAACTGACTGAGAATTGAGAATCGGAATTTAAAAATTATTAGCTATGCCACAGGCAGAGATAGCGGATAATTTTTAAATTTCAATTCTCAATTCTCATTTTAATAAGTATCTTTGCGGCTAATTATGAGACGAATCCTACTTACATATATACTCCTTGTTGTAGGTTTGCTGACCGCACAGGCACAGTTCAACCCTACACAACAAGTTGATCCCCGTACCGGCAGAGATGCCAACGGCAACCAGATAGACCCGGCCATGCGGGTTCAGGAAGATAGTACAGACGTTGAGATACAGGGACTTCCTCCGACACTTTATATGTGGCACGTCAGCGAAAACCTGGGGACGATTCAAAGAATCCCGGCTGATACCGCAACCCACATGTTTCAGAACACCAACCTGGTAGAAGGTCTGACAGGACATTATAATTATCTGGGCAATTTAGGTTCTCCCCGTCTGTCCCGCCTCTTCTTTGAACGTCGGGACGCGGAACCGACCATCTTTATGGAACCTTTTTCAAGCTTCTTCATACGTCCCGACGAATTCAACTTCACCAACAGTAACGTGCCCTTCACCAATCTTACCTACTATAAAGCCGGTAATAAGATCAATGGAGAAGAACGGTTTAAGTCTTACTTTTCTGTTAATGTGAATAAACGGCTGGCATTTGGTTTCAACTTCGATTACCTGTACGGACGGGGATATTATAACAACCAGAATACCTCTTACTTTAATGCCGCACTTTTCGGAAGTTACATAGGCGACCGCTACGAAGCCACTTTACTGTACAGCAACAACTATCTGAAGATGAACGAGAATGGCGGTATCACCGACGACCGTTACATCACCCGTCCGGAAGAGATGGCGGAGGGAAAAAAGGAATACGAATCGCAGAATATCCCTACCCTGTTGAGCAAAAGCGCCAATCGTAACAAAGACTTTTACATATTCCTCACCCAACGCTATAAACTGGGATTCACGCGTGAAGTGGAGAAAGCCAAAGATGACACAACCAACACTCAAAAGACAGAGTTCGTTCCGGTCACCAGTTTCATCCACACGATGAAAGTGGAACGCAGCCGCCACCAGTTTACTTCGGAGGACGAACTGTACAAAATTTATCCGGAGGCTTATATCCAACCCGGAAACAAATTGGTGAATGACTCTACCAGTTATATCGGAGTCAAAAACACATTGGGAATCGCACTGCTCGAGGGTTTCAATAAATATGCCAAAGCCGGGCTGACAGCTTTCATCTCGCATAAGTTAAGCAATTACCGGCTTATGGACCGGGACTCTGTAAGCGTGGATAAATACAGCGAACATGAAGTCTTTGTCGGAGGTGAACTGGCCAAACGCCAGGGAAAAACGCTCCACTACCGCGCCATGGGTGAAGTGGGAATCCTGGATAAAGCGATCGGGCAATTCCGTGTCAACGCCGACCTCGACCTGAACTTCCGCTTATGGAAAGACACAGTCAGCTTTATTGCCCGCGGATCCATCAGTAACACTCTTCCCGCATTCTATATGCGTCATTATCACTCCAAGTACTTCTATTGGGACAATGACAATATGGAAAAGGAATTCCGTACCCGACTGGAAGGTGAGCTGAACATAGAACATTGGCAAACCAACCTGAAAGCCGGAGTGGAAAACATCAAGAACTATACGTATTTCAATCAAAAAGCATTGCCCCAACAGAATGGAGGTAATATCCAAGTGCTTTCCGCCACTCTGTCACAAAACTTCCGCCTGGGCATTCTTCATCTGGACAATGAAGTGACCTGGCAAAAGTCGAGCAACAACACCGTGTTGCCCCTGCCCGAACTTTCACTATACCATAACCTCTATATCCAGACAACACTGGCTAAGAAAGTGCTTCACGTACAATTGGGAGCCGATGTACGCTATTTCACCAAATATTATGCTCCGGCATATACTCCCGCCATCCAGCAGTTCCACTTGCAACCGGAAGACGACCAGGTAAAGATTGGCGGTTATCCGATCATCAATGTATATGCCAACCTGCAATTGAAACGTACGCGCCTTTTCGCGATGATGTACCACGTCAATCAGGGAATGGGTAACTCGAATTATTTCTTGTCACCCCATTACCCCATCAACCCGCGCCTGTTTAAGATTGGTGTTTCCTGGAACTTCTATGACTAACTGCCGCCATGAATCTACTGAGACCTAAGTATCTGAAATACGTTGTATTGGGACTGATATCAGCCCTCGTTGTCACCTGTTGGCCCCGCAAAGAGAAGCCCAAAGGACATCCGCGGGATTATGCCGAGATCAAAGAAAGCGGCATTCTTCATGCTGCAACAGAATACAACTCCATCAGCTTCTATGTGGATGGAGATACGGTTTCGGGATTCCATTACGAACTGATAGAGGCGTTTGCGCGCGACAAAGGTTTACAGGTACAGGTCTCTCCGGTGATGAGCTTCAATCAACGGCTGGAAGGGCTGGCCGACGGAACGTATGATGTAGTGGCTTATGGCATACCGGCTACGAGTGAACTGAAAGACTCGCTGCTCCTCACCTCCCCCATCATTTTAAGCAAACAAGTTCTGGTGCAACGCAAAGTCGGAGAAAACGATTCACTTGCCATCAGAAGCCAACTCGACCTGGCAGGCAAAACATTGAATGTCGTCAAAGGATCTCCCTCCATCCTGCGTATCCGCAACCTAAGCAATGAAATAGGCGATACGATCTATGTTAACGAAATAGAGAAATATGGTTCCGAGCAACTGATCGCAATGGTTGCTCACGGAGACATCGATTATGCCGTATGTGACGAGGGCATCGCCCGGATGGCTGTGGACTCGCTACCCCAACTCGATATCAATACCGCCATCAGCTTCACGCAATTCTATTCATGGGGAGTCAGCAAGCAATCTCCCGCCCTACTCGACAGCCTGAATACATGGCTATCCGACTTCCGGAAAAAAGGAGAATACCAGTCCGTTTATCGCAAATATTACGGGAAACAATAACCGGCTTTCTTCCCTCCTCCCGTCCCTTTTAAAGATAACAGTTACCAGTTGTACAACTGGTACAGTACGAGTTGAGCAACTGGTCGTGTACGAGTTGTACAACTCGTCGTGCATGAGTTGTACACCCGATGCTATCACACTAAGGAACGAACGCGAACGATCTCTATCAGGATAACTGTAAATCATTCTTTGCTTTCGGCAGAATTGAGTATATTTGCGGAACGATAAATAAAAAGATATGAGCAATAAGATTATAAAATGGGGATTCATTGGTTGCGGAGAGGTGACCAAATACAAAAGCGGACCTGCTTTTCAGAAAGTAGAAGGCTCCAAAGTAGTGGCAGTCATGAGCCGTGACGGTAAAAAAGCCAAAGCCTATGCTAAAGAGCGGAACATACCGAAGTGGTATGACGACGCACAAGAGTTAATAGACGATCCGGAAGTAAATGCCGTATACATAGCCACTCCACCCTCTTCACACGCCACTTATGCCATCATGTCCATGAAAGCCGGAAAACCGGTTTATATCGAAAAGCCAATGGCACAGACTTACGAAGAGTGTGCCCGCATCAACCGCATCTCACAAGAGACGGGAGTCCCTTGTTTTGTAGCCTACTACCGGCGTTACCTGCCTTACTTTATGAAAGTGAAGGAACTGGTGGACAAAGGTACGATCGGCAATGTAATCAACGTACAGATCCGTTTTGCACAGCCCCCTCGCGATCTGGACTATAACAGAGAGAATCTGCCCTGGCGTGTACAGGCCGATATTGCCGGAGGAGGATACTTCTATGACCTCGCACCACACCAGATCGACCTTCTGCAGGAGATGTTCGGCTGCATACTCGAAGCCAGTGGCTATAAAAGCAACCGTGGCGGACTCTATCCGGCAGAAGATACACTGAGCGCATGTTTCCAGTTCGACAACGGATTGGTAGGGAGCGGTTCGTGGTGCTTCGTAGCCCATGATTCGGCCCGCGAAGACCGTATCGAAATTATCGGCGATAAAGGCATGATCTGCTTCTCCGTATTTACCTATGACCCGATTGCCCTCCATACTGAAAGAGGACGTGAAGAAATAGTGGTAGAAAACCCTGAACACGTACAGCAGCCCTTGATTCAGGCCGTAGTAGACCATCTTCTTGGAAAATCCACCTGTTCGTGTGATGGCGAAAGTGCCACAACGACCAACTGGGTGATGGATAAAATATTGGGAAAGATCTGATAATGAACGATGAACGATCAACCATAAACGATAGAGATCGTCTTACCTCACACTACATTCCACCTGTCAGGATACTACTTATTGTTGATCGTTCATCATTTTTTTATCTTTTCCATGTCACGTTTTCCTTCCTTCTCCGTCTTGCTTATGTAAATGGAACTAAAACAATTCAAAATAGCCGTTCTTCCACTCCGCGACAAACTGCTTAGTTATGCGCGGAAGTTGACAGATGACCACTCGGATGCCGAAGATGCCGTGCAGGAAGTGATGCTGAAGTTATGGAACCTTCGTCCGAAACTGGACGAATACCATAGCATTGAGGCCCTTGCCATGACTATGACCCATCATACCTGCATGGATATCCTCAGAGGGAAACATCCCGACAACCTATCGCTCGACAGCGTACAGGCTGCCAGTCCGGTCGCCACCCCCGAACGCTTGCTTGAAGAGAAAGACGAATTCAGCCTGATGCGACATATCATCAGTACACTGCCACCTCTGCAACAGACCATCCTCCGGATGAAAGATGTAGAAGAGTACGAAACCGAAGAAATCGCCGAGATAACAGGATGCAGCTCCGAAGCCATCCGCAGCAATTTATCCAGGGCACGGAAAAAAGTAAGAGACATTTACCTGCAAACCATACAACAAAGAAAAAGGAGAAACGAAGCATGAATATAGAAGAATTATTGAACAAGTATTTTGAAGGGGAAACCACCTGCGAAGAAGAACGTGAGCTCCGCCGTTTTTTCACCCGGGGCATCATACCGGAACATCTGCAGATGTACCGCCCGATGTTTGCTTTCCTCAACGAAGAGAACCGGCAGAGCAAGACTGCCGTCCCCGAAGTTCCGAAAACTTCTGTCCCTCTGCGCCGCCGTCTACTTTACATATTCAGCGGAATGGCTGCCGGAATATTGCTTATATTGGGTATTGCCGGTCTCAACCGACATTTCAACACCTCAACCGCTAATTATGTAATCATTGACGGGAAATGCTATACCGATGCCAAGCTGGTACGCGAACAAGCCATGATCGCGTTTCGTGATGTCAGTATCAGCGAGGAGGAAGTATTCGCTACGCTGTTCTCCGAATAAAAAAAGAAAATAATAAAAGAAACGAAGTATGAATAAAGTCATTCGCACCACATGGATTATCCTGCTACTTACTGTCGCCTCCGGCATGGCAAGAGCACAACAGGGACTACAAATAGCTTCCGTATTCCAGAAATACGGTAAACAAAAAGGAGTGACTATGGTAGAACTGTCCAACGAAATGCTGGAAACCTACCAGATGACTCTCTATAAAAGCCTTGTCTTTAAAGACGTTGAAGAAGCACTGCCCACCATTCTCAACTGTCTGGATGCTGACAAAAAGAAGGCAAAGAAAGTGAAGGAAGTGGTGGCAGGCGGACAAATCCAGTCCGGCTATTATCAATTGCCCCAGCTAAAAGAAGATGTCAACCGGTTCATCCTGTTCAAAACCGGTAAAAAAGGCTCGGCTACCCTGATTTACATCGAGGGCGAGTTGGATGCAGACGATCTGGTAACCATGTTATTTATGAAAAAAAACTAAACATTATAAGAATATGAAACACATTTATTTATTACTGTTTATGCTGATCCCGATGGCGGGAATGGCTCAAGAAGGCATTTCGCAAGACACGACTCTTTACGTCAACGGACGCAAAATCCTGATTAAAGAAAACGAAGGGAAAATAAAGGTAAAACTTTACGAACAGTCTTCGCACGGCGATACGATAGAGAACGATCAGATTTTTGAGGGAATCTATACGGACGGACAAACTACCGAACGCCGCACGGCATTCACCGTCCCCTTCGTCAAAAGAAAGAACCATTATCGGTTCGACCCGCATATTGCCGGATTCTATATGGGATACACACGGCTCTCTGACGGCATCAACTTCAATACTCCGGACGGACTGAATATAAACGCCAACAAGTCCTGGGAAATCGGTTTCAATCTGTTTCAAGGCTCCCTGACACTCTCACGTGATCGCCAATGGGGCATAACAACCGGTTTAGGCTGGGGATATCGCTCTTTCCGCCTGGGCAACAACTATGCCTTCAGACAAATAGAGGGAGTCACCGGCATTGTTCCGGGTGTTCCCGACGAGGAAGTGTATACCAAAAGCCGGTTACGCTATTTCTACTTCCGCATTCCGGTAGCCCTGGAATGGCAAAAAAGATTCAGCCACAGCAATGCTCACGGTCCTCTATTCTTTTCAGCCGGACTTGAAGCGGAAATCCGTCATGGGGCCAAGTCGAAAGCAAAGGTCAACGGACATAAAAAGAACCTGGACAGCGGCCTGAATGTCCACCCGGTAGGTATTAACCTCCTGGCACAAGCAGGTTACGGTGACATCGGAGTGTATTTGCGCTACTCTACCTACAGCCTCTTCGAACACAAAAAAGGTCCCGAACTTTATCCCTACTCTTTTGGTCTGTGCTGGTATTGGTAACAGGAAGCCCGACGGATGGCAACCATATACCCGCCCGACGGCATCAACAGTCCGACTATTCAAAAAGAATAAGCTGATTTCTCTGCCGTAAGAAACAATCTATCGTTCATATTGTTTATATTTGCAAAAAACGTATAACAATATTAACGATAGATTTTTTATATCACATGACCAAAGAAGAACTAATGAGGAAAGCCATCGAACTTTCCAGAGAAAATGTAGCAAACGGAGGAGGCCCCTTCGGAGCTGTCATTGCAAAAGATGGAGAAATAGTGGCCACAGGCGTCAATCGCGTAACAGCCTCATGCGATCCCACTGCCCATGCAGAAGTAAGCGCTATCCGCGCGGCTGCCTCAAAACTGGGAACTTTTAACCTGAGCGGTTACGAGATTTACACCTCTTGCGAACCCTGTCCCATGTGCCTGGGTGCTATCTATTGGGCCCGATTAGACAAGATGTACTATGGCAATAACAAGACAGATGCCAAAAACATCGGATTCGACGACTCGTTTATCTACGATGAATTGGAACTGAAACCGGAGAACCGCAAGCTGCCTTCCGAAGTATTACTCCACGACGAAGCAATCAAAGCTTTTGAGGAGTGGATGGAAAAAGAAGATAAGATAGAATACTGATAAACAAGAATCCCCGTAGAACACTGCATCGTCCTTCGGGGATTTCTATACACACAAAAGTTATAATTTAATTGCTTGGGAATCTAATTAGAAACGGAGACCTAAAGTAAACAGCACTTGGCTACGGGTATTAGTCACTTTGGTTGTTTCCGGTGTCAGCACCGTAGTTGCATTGTTTTCTTCATACTTATTTACGAACGGATAAAAATCTTCATTATAAGTAGAGAACTTATAAGCCAGATCTGCATAAAATACAGAACCGCGATACCCGATACCCAAAGTATAGTTGCTCAGAGCCTTCGTATTTGCCCAGTCAGTATCTGTCTGGATAGAATAATAAGGCAGATCTTTGAAAGCATCTCCATGGAAAATAGCCGAAGTATAATTATATCCGGCACGCAGCGCAAACTGCGGGATCACTTTATATTCAAGACCAAGACGGAGGGTATTCACACCTTTCATCATAGGTCTCGTGCTATTTTCAAACGTAAACTCAGAGCTTGAACCGGTCGGTCCTCGGAATTTCATCGTTGAATAATCCTGATATTCGTATTCGGCACCTAATGCCAGACTTGTACCAATGGTATAACCTAAACTTACGTTATAAGTCCACGGAGTCTGTAACCGGAATTCACGCACCATATCTCCATTTCCGGGTAACTTATCACGCGTATCCACCGACCACTGATCTATCTTTCCTGTCTCAACGTTCAACACATCCGATTCTACACGGGCACTGGTCTTATAATCCAGATTATAGAACGTAGGGGTGTGAATGGCCAGACCGATACGGAAGGGCGAATTTTCAAACGGACGGATAATCGTACCCAACTTAAGATCGAAACCCGAACCTCTTACCTTATTCCAACTCCTCAGATTGTAATTCTGCGGTGCATTTGCTCCTGTATACGCTTCGGAATAATAAGTGTACTTGCTATAATCAACCGCATATGCCCCGAGAGTCAGTCCAAGATAGAACCGGTCGTTGAAATTGAAAGCAACATTAAAGTCGTACTGGTCGATTCCGCCACGCTCTTGCGAGTGGAAATTGGCGACACCGTCATCATACATACCATAATAATTACCCGGTGTCGTATACAGAGGTTTACCATTTGCATCGTATCTTTGATTTCCATCCTTATCCACATATGGAGAATTCGGCTTGCCGGCTGCATTCATTTTATCAGTTGTGATATCACTAATCAACCAACCGTCATATCCCAATATGGAAAGCCATCCTATCTCCGGATCATCATAAGGATAATCTCCCCATTTGGTTATGCCACTGGCTTGTTGGGCCATCTGATAGGTTTGCGAACTGTTACCGAGTCCTCCCTTCATATTCATATTCTTATAGAAAGACTTGGCTTTATGGTAGTTAAATCCAAAATTCACATAACGCAAAGAAGTTTCATTGCCAATCTTAGATGCAAATACAAACCCCAGATTATCAAAAGAACCTTGTATTTTATCCGACTTAAATTTATCTCCCAAATATTTGCTTTCCGTCCCGTATGAAGAAAAGCCGAAAGAAGTCATAAAATCATTGCTGCGATAGATACCGATACCGGCAGGATTCGTTCCGATTGTAGAGATATCACCTCCTAAAGCTCCCATGGCGCCACCCATACCGACAAAACGGGCGGTTCCGTTCAAGTCCTTTCCTGTTATCTTGGCAGCATCGTACACAGTCTGTGCACTTATCGGGGCTGCTGCTACCAACAGCCCCAAAGTTGCTAAAGTAATTATTTTTTTCATCGTCAAATGCTTTTTTAAGTTAATACCTCCATTATCATCTTCTACCCCTTGAAGAGCCGCCACCGCCACCGGAAGAACGGGAAGAACCACCACCGCCACCGGTAGAATAACTACGTGAACTGCTACCTGAAGGTGAAGAATAACTGCGCGTAGACGAACTGCTGCTACGAGAAGGAGTACTGTTGTATGAACGACGAGTGGTACTCTCATTGTAACTACGCGAAGGAGCCGTAGAACTGCCACGAGTATAAGTAGAGCTGCTTCTTGTACTTGCTCTTCTGCCTCCTTCCGAGTAAGACGGAGAACCTGTAGTAGTGCTTCCGCCGCGAGTTCCTTCATAAGAAGAACTACTGCGTGTACTACTTGGACGGGTATAGGTACTTCGACGTGAAGAAGAAGCATCTGTACGCGTAGTAGATCCCGGACGTTCACCGACTACACGCGTTCCTATCACACGTCTGGCAGAGCTCTCTCCTCTATTGTAAGAAGATGTCCCTGACGAACGAACGGAAGAACCGCTATTGGAGCGTACCGCACCTGAACTGTAACGGCGAACGGTCGAAGAGTTGCCATAACTGCTTCTCACAGCAGACGAACCACGACGGGTATAGGTATTATATCTTCCTGCCCAGCTGCTGCCGCCACCCCATCCGGGATGATAGTGATGATGGTGTCCCCAGTAGCCGCCGCCATACCAGCCGCCCCAGTAACCACCCCAGTAGCCACCCCAATAACCGGGATAATAGCCACCCCAAGCATAATAAGGTGAAGACCAGCCCCATCCCCAGCCCCATCCGGAACCATAAGAGTTGTAACGCCAATCCCACCATAAGCGGTTGGTAAATGTCGGGAATGCATAAGCATAGAAACCGTCTGTATAAACATTCCAATCCCAGGAATTGGTTCCATAAACAATGTCCCAGTAAAGCGGGCTGCTAATGCTTACCGCAAAACGGGGATTACGGAAACGAATGATGCGTTCAGCGTACTCGTAGTCATCCTGTGAGCCATTGAACCCGTTCACCCATTCACCATCCGGATCGGAGACAGCTTTTTCTTTTACGTATAATGTATCGTCCTCCATTGCGAACTCGTTATCTTTGGCATCGTAACGGCGGTTATACTCATCCACATCACGCATATCGCGTTTGTTTCCTTTACGGTCCTGAACTACTACCGTAGTACCCGGAGACGTATAAATGTTCGTGGTAACAACTTTTTTTTCCGGTTCCTTCTTCACAGGAGTCTTTTTGGCTTCCTGCTTTTTTTCCTTAGAAGGTACGAAATAAAGGTCGTCATTATTGCTTTGCGCCATCACAAGCAGTGGGAGGCACAGGGCAAACAGCGATAATAACACAATCTTTTTCATATTTCCGTGGTTTATTGGTTTCTTAATCTTTTTATTCACGTTACAAAGATAAGCAAGGTATTCACGCTGCCGGATAGATTTTCCCCAAACAATAATAGGGATTTCCCTATTTTGCCGTTCTTTAACTTAACAAATCTCAACCCGATAAAAACAATGTTTACTTTGTTTCTATCCCTTTAAATCGTACTTTTGCAAATAAAAACACCTATGAAGTACTTTGAGTTCACTTTTGATACACATCCTTGCACCGAAACGGTGAATGATGTGCTTGCTGCTGTGTTGGGCGAAGCCGGATTCGAGAGTTTTGTCGAACGGGAAGGCGGACTGACCGCTTATATTCAGCAATCACTTTACAACGAAGAGACATTGAAAACAGAGCTGGCAAATTTTCCTGTGCCGGATACGGAAATTTCTTATACGTTTGCTGAGGCCGAAGACAAGGACTGGAACGAAGAATGGGAAAAAAATTTCTTCCAACCGATTGTGATCGGAGACCGTTGTGTGATTCATAGCACATTTCATCAGGACGTGCCTAAGGCAGAATATGATATCCTGATCAATCCGCAGATGGCATTCGGAACAGGACACCATGAAACGACAAGCCTGATTATCGGAGAATTGTTGGATAGCGAACTGACCGGCAAATCGCTGCTGGATATGGGCTGCGGAACTTCAATACTGGCTATTCTCGCACGGATGCGGGGAGCTAAGCCTTGCACAGCCATCGATATCGACGAATGGTGTGTACGCAACTCGATAGAGAACATCGAACTGAACGGAGTGACAGATATTGCCGTCTCGCAGGGGGATGCTTCGGCATTGCAAGGGAAAGGGCCATTCGACGTAGTAATAGCCAATATCAACCGCAATATCTTACTGAACGATATGAAGCAGTATGTAGCATGCATGCATCCGGGATCGGAGTTATTTATGAGCGGATTCTATATCGATGATATTCCGGCTATCCGCCGGGAAGCAGAAAAGCACGGACTCACCTTCGCACACCATCAAGAGAAAAACCGATGGGCAGCAGTAAAGTTCGTACTTTAACACACACGGGCCTGCCATAGAGTAACACACGAACGACATAACAGTCAGTCCTGTGCTACTCTGCGGTATGACCGGATCAAACTTCAAATTCCTTTTTCACCTGCCTGCACCAGTCTTTTATTCGCTTATCAGTCATTTCCGACTGATTTTCGATGTCAATGACCAATCCACACCATTTATCACCTTTCAGAGCCCGGGAACGCTCGAAACTATATCCGTCTATAGAAGTAAAACCAACAAGCGTAGCTCCATCATTCTCAAAGACTTCGGCAAGCAGTCCGACACCATCGGCAAAGTTTTCGGGATACTTCACCTGATCGCCAAGCCCGAAGATAGCCACTTTCTTCCCTTTCAACTGCAAGGTGCGGAGTTCGGGCAGAAGCTCGTCCCAATAAGTAGGCAGTTCGCCATCGAACCAGGTGGAAGCACCGACTATGAAATTATCATAGGCTTCAAAATCATTCTGCCAGGCATTTTCGATAGCTACAGACTCGGCAGAAGCACCAAATTCTTTTTGAATCTTTTCAGCCACCCAAGAGGTTTTATCGGCTTTGGCAGCATAGAATATTCCTATCTTTTTCATGATTGATCGTTTTTTTAATTAGAACTCCAGCAACTCTTTGGCTGCTTTATATATCTTTTCATCATTCGGCAGGATAGCCCGTTCCAATATCGGATTGAAACCTACCGGAGTAAAGGTGGAGCCCACACGTTGTACCGGGGCATCCAGGTAACGGAACATTTCCCCGGCAATCTGCGCTGCAATTTCGGCACCGAATCCGGAGAAGACTTTGTCTTCATGCACCACCATCACTTTACCGGTTTTCCGTACGGAAGCAAAAATCGCTTCTTTATCCAACGGAATCAGCGAACGGAGATCGATAACTTCGACACTCCCCACCCCTTCCCGGGCAAGACGTTCGGCAACATCCAGACAAAAATGGGTAGTATTGCCATAAGTAATTATAGTCAGATCGGTTCCTTCGCGGCGGATACGGGCCTTACCAAAGGGAACTTCAAACTCTTCGGGCACAACGGCAGCAGCCTCTACTGAGTTGTAAAGCGCTTTGGGCTCCAGATAAAGAGTGAATCCCTTGGAACGCATACTGGTGCGGAGCAGCCCGGCAGCATCGTCGGCAAACGACGGACAAACAATACGGGCACCGGGTAAAGTCGTAAGAGCCCCTTCAAGGTTCTGCGAATGATACAATCCACCGCCAATGTATCCACCCGAAGCAAGGCGAAGTGTAATATTGGGAGTAAACTTACCATTGCTACGCCAATACTCATGTGTACACTCAACGTACTGTTCGACAGCAGGCCAGAAGTAATCGGCAAACTCAGCGCCTTCAATAACCACATGTATTTTAGGATCGAAACGGCACATTCCGTTGGCCGTTCCCACAATATAATCTTCGGCTATCGGAGCACTGAACACACGGGCATCACCGAACTCCTGTTGCATCCCCTTGGTAACATTGAATACGCCTCCTTTATCTTTATTGGCCACGTCTTGTCCCCAGATAAAGGTATCAGGATTGCGGCGAAACTCCTCTTTGAGCGTTTCATTAATGGCGTTCACCATGAAACTCTTCTCACCTTCGACAGGCCCCGGAAGTCCGTCTTTATACTTTTGAGGAATATACGGTTCGGGAAGGACAAAGTCGTAAATGCTCTCCGGAATCGGATCGGGTGCAGCCAACGCTTTACGATTGGCGGCAGCCAGTTCTTTCTTGGCGGCAGCTTCTATCTGTTGGAGGTCCTCTTCGGTCAGGCGCTTGTAGCGCAACAGCATCCGGCGGAACTTCATCAGCGGATCGGCTTCCTTCACGTATGCCAACTCATTCTCGTCGCGATAGAGAGTATGCTTATCAGAGTTGGAGTGCGAACCGATACGTACGCAATTGGCATGTACTATAACCGGAGTACGGTTGGCTATAGCAAATTCACGGGCTTCGGTCATGGCATTCATCGAGTCAAATACATCCTTTCCATTGCAATGAATGATGCGGAGGTTCTTAAAACCGGAGAAGTTATCGGCCACTTTACGATTGGCAGTCTGATCCTTTTTAGGGACGGAAATGCCATAACCGTTGTCCTGGAATACAAAAATAACCGGAAGACGTTCGTTGCTGGCCCCGTTGATAGCTTCATAGACAAATCCCTCGGATGTGGCAGACTCACCATGTGAAGTAATGGCAACCCCCTTATGCCCATAATAAACCATGGCACGCCCTACGCCTGCCGCATGAAGATCGTGCGTACCGGTAGCAGAAGAGATATTCTCGATGTGCCATTCCGGTTTGGCAAAGTGATTGGACATGTGACGTCCGGCACTACCCGGGTCTGTAGCTTTTGAAATACCGTTCAGAATCAGTTCCTCCGGAGTCATTCCGGCAGAAAGCACAGTGAGCATATCCCGGTAATAAGGAAAAAGATAGTCCTCACCAAGAGTAAAAACCTGCCCGATAGCAAGCTGGATGCCGTCATGCCCGGCATAAGGAGCATGATAGGACCAGCCAAGAGATTGCAGCAAATAGGCGGGTGCCTTCTCGTCGAGCGCACGCCCCAAAGTCATTAAATGATACCACTTGCGGAGAGTCTGTTCGTCAGTGGTTTTTATATCGTATTTCTTCATATTTAAAGTGGGTTTAGGATTTTCACCACAAATCACACAGATGATCACAGTTTAAGGATAAAGATCCCCAAACAAGTTCCGCAACGATCCGGGAGATCTGTGGTGAGACTGATTTATTATTCTGTAAATCTCCGATATGGCAACTATTCTTTCCAGTTCTCCAGATAGTCGGCAATGAAGTGCAGGAAGTTACCTCCCAGCGAACCATCCACCACACGGTGATCATAAGAGAGTGACAAGTACATCTTATGGCGAATGGCTATCACATCTCCTTCGGGAGTCTCCACCACAGCCGGCTTTTTCTCAATGACACCCACTCCGAGAATAGCCACCTGTGGCTGATTGATGATCGGAGTGCCGAACAACATCTTAAACGTACCGAAATTGGTGATTGTGAATGTTCCTCCGTCGATATCATCAGGCATCAGCTTATTAACCCGTGCCTTTTTCGCCAACGAATCGATAGCTACGGCAAGTCCGTTAAGATTCAAACGATCAGCATCATGCACTACGGGAACAATCAAGTTTCCATCATCTTGCGAAACAGCAATGCCCACATTGATATGTTTCTTATACAGGATGTTGTATCCGTCCACCGAGACATTTACCTGAGGATAGGCAGCCAACGCCTGGGCAGTGGCCTCAGCAATGGCAGGCATATAAGTCAGCTTCACACCTTCACGACGGAAGAAAGCATCTTTGGTCTTTTCGCGCCAACGCACCAGCCGGGTGACATCTACTTCGACCACATTAGTCACATGCGGAGAAACCTTTTTCGACATCACCATATGGTCGGCAATGATGCGACGTACTCGATCCATCTCCTTGACCTCTACCGATGCATCTGAAGAAACGGCAGAAACAGATTGTCCATGCTGAGCCTGAGGAGCCGCAGCGGCAGCCTTCTTTTGTACTTCTGCAGAAAGAACAGGAGAAGAGCCCGAATTATTTGCCAAAACCGTCGAAACCACCGTAGTAGAGACGTCGGCTGCCGGAGCACCTTTCTTCATCTCGATGTAAGTGCGGATATCTTTTTTGCTCAGCCGGCCTTCATAACCTGTCCCGGGAATCGAATCCAGTTCTTCCTGAGAAATCTTCGCCTCCCGTGCCAATTGAAGTACTGCCGGCGAATACCAACGTTCCACTTTGGGAGCGGTTACTTCCGCCTGAACTTTCGGAACAGACGCAGTGCCCGACAGCTCGACAGCCTTTGGAGCAGACGCCGTTTCTACAGAGCCTGCGGTTTCCGATGCTTCTCCGGAACCTTCTCCATCCATATCTACAATGGCAACTACCGTACCTACCGGTACCGTATCGCCTTCTTTAAACAATATTTCCACCACTTTTCCGGCAACGGGAGAAGGGATCTCCGCACTGACCTTAGCAGTATTCACCTCGAAAAGTACGTCGTCCTCATTGACCACGTCACCTACCTGCACCGACCATGATAAAATGGTTCCTTCGGTAATACTTTCGCCCAACTTGGGCATTTTTATTTCGAATCTTGCCATATACACAATTATTTATTCTTTCACTTGTACAAGTAGAACAAGATTGTGAAAAAGAAAGTTTTAAGTTAATGTTTTTTTAAGTAATCGCCTGGATAAGAAAGCCGTTTAGTGGCTAAAAACATAAATCAATCTCGCGCATCCTTTAAATATCCGTTCTCACGCATTAGCAAGAAAGCAAGCAGATTCCATAGCAAGCATAACGCATTATCAATAATTACTTTACTTCTTTCTAAAGTATCTTTATCTCAACCCGGGTATGCGGGACGAGATAAGAACCTAACCATTTTCACTAAAGATACTAAGAAAAACAAACTGCTTTAAATGGTATAAACG
>ERZ773134.1482-NODE-1482-length-19720-cov-27.573710_pt1 | contig 19720 bp, 9 predicted proteins | sample MGYA00580856_ERZ773134 | MGnify/ENA primary metagenome ERZ773134 (study PRJEB29015, sample SAMEA2737823) | human gut metagenome | biome: human gut; feature: human-associated habitat; material: faeces | place: China | collected 2012 ... | reverse complement strand
CGAACATTCTCACTGCGTCCTCGTCAAGGTAACGATCGAAGCATAGTGGGCAGCTCGACTCACAATCCAACCCACGTTTAGTAGCCTCTTCTTTCCACTCGTCGCTGTATCCATTGCCGTCGAAGCGGATAGGCTTGCAAGTCTTAATATCTTCGCGAATAACATCGAGAATAGCCGAAGCTTTATCCTCTCCATTAGCGATAAGTGTATCAACGCGTGTCTTGAAGTTGGTTAAAGCCTCTGCAACAGCCGTGTTGAGTACGATCATTGCTGAAGCACAGTTAGCCTCTGAACCAACAGCACGGAACTCAAAGCGATTACCAGTGAAAGCAAAAGGTGAGGTGCGGTTACGATCGGTATTATCAATCAGTAGTTCAGGTATCTCTGGAATATCTAGCTTCATTCCTTGTTTGCCTGCAAGATTGAAGAGGGCTTCTTTGTCTGCAAGTTCTATATGGTCGAGCAAGTCGGTGAGTTGAGTTCCCAAGAACGAAGAGATGATAGCAGGAGGAGCCTCGTTTGCACCTAGACGATGGTCGTTAGTAGCACTCATTACAGAGGCTTTTAGCAAGCCGTTGTGCTTATAAACGCCCATTAAGGTTTCAACGATGAATACCACAAAGCGGAGGTTATCCTCTGGGGTTTTACCGTTTCGGTGAAGCAAGATACCTGTGTCTGTGGTTAAGCTCCAATTGTTATGCTTACCACTACCATTGATGCCATCGAATGGCTTCTCATGCAATAGCACTCGGAAGCTATGCTTATGGGCTATTTTCTTCATGAGCGACATAAGTAGCATATTATGATCGACAGCTAAGTTGCATTCCTCAAAGATAGGTGCCAACTCAAACTGACCTGGTGCTACCTCGTTATGGCGAGTTTTAACAGGAATACCTAAGCGAAGCGACTCTATCTCAAGATCTTGCATATAAGCTTGAACACGCTCAGGAATGGTGCCGAAATAGTGGTCGTCCATCTGCTGATTTTTTGCCGAGTCGTGTCCCATAAGGGTTCTGCCTGTAAGTACCAAGTCGGGGCGAGCAAAGAAAAGATCTTCATCTACAAGGAAATACTCTTGTTCCCAACCGAGGTTGACATGCACTTGTTTTACATCTGGGTTGAAGTATTGGCACACTTCTGTTGCTGCGTTGTTAATAGCACGAAGCGATTTTAGTAGCGGTGCTTTGTAGTCGAGCGCTTCGCCAGTATAAGAAATAAAGATGGTAGGAATACAAAGCGTATCGTCAATGATAAAGACTGGGCTTGTGGGATCCCATGCCGAGTAGCCTCTAGCTTCGAAAGTATTACGGATACCGCCGTTCGGAAACGACGACGCATCGGGCTCCTGCTGGACAAGCACCTTCCGGAAAATTCGTCGAGTACACCCCCGCAGCCGTCCGGCTCGGCAAAGGCGTCGTGCTTCTCGGCCGTACCGCCCGTGAGAGGCTGAAACCAATGCGTATAGTGGTCGGCGCCGTGGTCGAGCGCCCACTGGCGCATTCCGGCAGCCACGCCGTCGGCGACTTCGAGCGTCAGCGGCGTCCCCCGCTGCATCGTATCGAGCAGTTGGGCATAAACCGTCTTGTTGAGATACCGGCGCATGGTCTCGCGGCCGAATACCTTCGTACCGAAATACTCGGAAGGACTTCCCTCGGGAGCCTTCACTTCGACGGCTTTGTGATCGATGGCCGCCTCCACCATTTTGAATCGGAGCAATGACATGGGATCACTTCGAATTATGAACTCGGAATACCGTAAAACCCGTACACTTCCGCCCGGGTGACGGACGGCATCCTTTCTGCGCACAAAGATAAATATCCGACACGACAAAAACGCACAAAAAACCGCATCTTCCAGAAAAAAATCGAATATTTTTCGAAAAAACCAATAAAAAAACAACTTTTCCCGAAAAAACAGCCTAAAAATTCGTCATACCGGTCGATTTCAGACATTATTTTCCGGAAAATAGCATTTTTTCGAAAAATCGCCCCATTCATGATCCGGGCATTTCCAAAACCTCCGCCGAAAAGAGCCTTCGTTGGTACAAACCGGCTATTTTCCGCATTTCTTGCTTACAATCCGGCAATTATTTTATATCTTTACGGGCAGTTTAAAAGCAATTGAACATATTTCAATACTAATCTCTAATTTATTATGGCAACTACCAAACGTGAAAAGTTGTTTACCGAATTTCCGCCGGTTTCGACCGAGCAGTGGGAGGAGGTAATCAAGGCCGACCTCAAAGGTGCGGACTACGAGCGTAAATTGGTGTGGAAAACGCCGGAAGGTTTCAACGTCCGTCCCTACTACCGGGCTGAAAACCTCGCCGGACTGAAGTTCCTCGGCTCCGAAGCCGGGGTTTTCCCCTACGTGCGGGGCACCCGTGCCCACAACCGCTGGAAGATCCACCAGACGGTCATCGTCAATTGTCCCAAGGAGGCGAACGCCGTCGCGCTCAAGATCCTCAATGCGGGCGTCGATTCGATCGAATTCCAGATCGTTCCGGAGACCTTCTCCGCAGAAGATCTGAATACGCTGCTCAAGGATATTCACATCCCTGCAGTCGAAATTACCTTCAGCGGCAGTAAAACCGCCCATGTGGCAGAGTTGGTGATCGCAAAGATCGAAAAGGAACAACTGCCTGCGGAAGAGGTGCACATCAATTTCTGCATCGACCCGCTGGTCAAGAAACTGACTTCGAAAGGCAGCTTCTGTTCGGAGAACGGTGCCAAATGTTTCGAGAAGATCGCCGACCTGGTTCGGAAAACCAAAACCTACAAAGGTATCCGCGTAATCACGGTATCGGGCGAAATCTTCAGCAACGCCGGCTCGACGATCGTAGAGGCGCTCGCCTTCTCGCTCGCTGCCGGTCACGACTACCTGGTACGCCTGATGGATATGGGCTTCACGATCGAAGAGGCCGCTAAAAAGATCCGTTTCTCGCAGGCCATCACCTCGAACTACTTCATGGAAATCGCCAAATTGCGTGCAGGCCGTATGTTGTGGGCCAACATCGTGAAAGCTTATAACCCCGCGAAGAACTGTCCCTGCAAGATGTTCACGCATGCCGTGACCTCGACGTGGAACCAGACGGCATACGACCCCTACGTCAATATGCTGCGCGGCACGACCGAAGCGATGTCGGCATCGATCGCCGGCGTACACTCGCTCGAGGTGACTCCTTTCAACAAGGCATACGAAGATCCCAACGAATTTTCGATGCGCATCGCCCGCAACGTCGAACTGCTGCTCAAACACGAGTCGCACTTCGATCAGGTCGTCGATCCGGCCGGCGGTTCGTACTACATCGAAAACCTCACCGACTCGATCGCCAACGAGGCGTGGAAACTCTTCCGCGAAATCGAGGAGAAGGGCGGCTACACCGCAGCCTATGAAAGCGGCTTCATCGTAGAGCGCGTCAAGGCATCGGCCGCAGCCAAGGACAAGAACATCGCAACGCGCCGCGAAATCCTGCTGGGCGCCAACCAATACCCCAACTTTACGGAGGTCGCCGGCAAGGAGCTGACCGAAGCCGCCGTAACCCGCCCCGTGAGCGAAGGCAACACGCTGGCTCCCTACCGTGGTTCCATGGCATTCGAAGCCATGCGTCTGCACGTGGACCGCAGCGGCAAGGCGCCCAAGGCGTTCATGCTGACCTGCGGCAGCCTGGCTATGGCCCGTGCCCGTGCCCAGTTCTCCTGCAACTTCTTCGCATGCGCCGGCATCAAAGTAATCGACAACACGTTCTTCAAATCGATCGAAGAGGGCGTCAAGGCCGCTCTGGAATCGAAAGCCGAGATCGTCGTAGTCTGCGCATCGGACGACGACTACGCAGAGGCGGCTCCCAAAGTGAAAGAGCTGCTCGGCGACAAGGCGATCCTCGTGGTTGCGGGCGCTCCGGCATGTATGCCCGAACTGGAAGCCCAGGGCATCAAGAATTTCATCAACGTCAAGAGCAACGTACTCGAAACACTGAAGTTCTACCTCAAAGAAATGGGTATCTAAAAAGCAAAAATCATGAGAGCAAAATTTTCAGATTTAACATATGACGGAGGCGAGCAGAAGAGCTGCTGCGCTTCGAAAGGCTGCGGCCAAACCGAACCGTGGCTGACTGCCGAGCAGATACCTGTCAAGGGCTCCTACTCGGCAAAGGATCTGGAGGAGATGGAGCACCTGAACTATGCGGCAGGTATCGCACCGTTCCTCCGCGGCCCCTACTCGACGATGTACGTGATGCGTCCCTGGACCATCCGCCAATACGCCGGTTTCTCGACGGCCGAAGAGTCCAACGCATTCTATCGCCGCAACCTGGCTGCCGGACAGAAGGGTCTGTCGGTGGCATTCGACCTGGCGACACACCGCGGCTACGACGCCGATCACCCGCGCGTAGTGGGCGACGTCGGTAAGGCCGGCGTGTCGATCTGCTCGGTAGAAGATATGAAGGTGCTCTTCAACGGTATTCCGCTGGATCGGATGTCGGTGTCGATGACCATGAACGGCGCCGTGCTGCCGATCCTGGCGTTCTACATCGTGACCGGTCTGGAGCAGGGATGCACCCTCGATCAACTGTCGGGTACGATCCAGAACGACATCCTCAAGGAGTTCATGGTGCGCAATACCTATATTTATCCGCCGAAATTCTCGATGAAGATCATCGCCGACATCTTCGAATACACCTCGAAGAACATGCCGAAGTTCAACTCGATTTCGATCTCCGGCTACCATATGCAGGAGGCAGGCGCCACGGCCGACATCGAGTTGGCCTACACGCTGGCCGACGGTCTGGAGTACCTGCGTGCGGGCGTTGCAGCCGGTATGTCGGTGGATGCTTTCGCACCCCGTCTGTCGTTCTTCTGGGCGATCGGTATGAACCACTTCATGGAGATCGCCAAGATGCGTGCGGCACGTATGCTCTGGGCGAAGATCGTCAAAAAATTCAACCCCAAGAACCCGAAATCGTTGGCCCTGCGTACGCATAGCCAGACCTCGGGCTGGTCGCTCACCGAGCAGGATCCGTTCAACAACGTAGCACGTACGGCTATCGAGGCGATGGGCGCCGCTCTGGGCCACACCCAGTCGCTGCACACCAACGCACTGGACGAGGCGATCGCCTTGCCGACGGACTTCTCGGCACGTATCGCCCGTAACACCCAGATCTACATCCAGGAGGAAACCAACGTCTGCCGCGAAGTGGATCCCTGGGCAGGTTCCTACTACATCGAAACCCTCACCAACGAGATCGCCCACAAGGCTTGGGAGCGTATCGAGGAGGTCGAGAAACTGGGCGGTATGGCCAAGGCCATCGAAACCGGTATTCCGAAGATGCGTATCGAGGAGGCGGCAGCCCGCAAGCAGGCCCGCATCGACTCGGGCATCGAGAAGATCATCGGCGTAAACGAATACCGTCTGGATCACGAAGCACCGATCGATATTCTGGCTGTGGACAACACGGCCGTACGCGAGAGCCAGATCAAGCGTCTGAAGGAGTTGCGTGCGAACCGCGACGAAGCAGCCGTGAAGAAGGCGCTCGAGGCCATCACCGAATGCGTCAAGACCGGCAAGGGCAACCTGCTGGAACTCGCTATCGAGGCCGCCAAGGTACGCGCTTCGCTGGGCGAGATTTCGGATGCCTGCGAGGTGGTCGTAGGACGTTACAAAGCAGTTATTCGTTCCATTTCAGGTGTATATAGTTCAGAAGTGAAATCAGATCCCGCATTCGAACACGCGAAGGAACTGGTTGCCAAATTCGCGAAGAAGGAGGGCCGCCAGCCGCGCATCATGATCGCCAAACTCGGTCAGGACGGACACGATCGTGGCGCCAAAGTCGTTGCGACCGGTTACGCCGACATCGGCTTCGATGTCGATATGGGTCCGTTGTTCCAGACTCCCGAGGAGGCAGCCAAACAGGCTGTCGAGAACGATGTTCACGTAGTGGGCGTATCGTCGCTGGCCGCCGGCCACCTGACGCTCGTTCCGCAGATCATCGCCGAACTCAAGAAACTGGGCCGCGAGGATATCATCGTCATCGTCGGCGGTGTGATCCCGGCACAGGATTACGATGAGCTGTATCGTGACGGTGCCGCCGCCATCTTCGGCCCCGGTACCCCGATTGCGACCGCAGCGATCAAGATCATGGAGATCCTGCTCGACGAGCAGAAATAATCCGGATCACTCCTCTGTTATTATCAAAGCCCCGCATCAAAAGATGCGGGGCTTTTTAATGGGGTAAGCGAACCGGCCGACCGAAAAAGAACTTTGCCATCGACCTTCATAATTCCATCGCCGGCCTCACCTCCAGAGTCCGCGCAAATACAGCGGCGGATCTCAAACAACGACCGAATACATGCTGTCACAGTGCCATTTCCACAAACCCTACAAATTATGTTTGTAGGCCATATTTCCCGTTAGACAGACAGCGAATATCCTCCCTCCCCGACTCTCGAAAACAGCCGATTTCATACCGCAAACACCTATCCGGAAAGAAACTCGACTGCCGAGACCGTCGTTCTCCTCCCCCAGCCCCAAAGACTTCCGGAATATACGATAAAATCACGGACATTTCGAAGATGCGGAAAAAGAGAATGGCGGATTGGCCGGACTACCACTCCGAGCACCTCACAGAAGAGAATTCAGGAAACCGGCTCTTATCGCTTTTAAGAAGAGAAGTCATCCCCCTATGCCATCGCAATAACGACAATAAAAAAGAGGAATGTATAAGCTACATCCCTCTTTTTCGGCCGGAACTATTCCGGAAAAAATCTACCGGTAACGGTTAAAAATACTTGCCGCGCAAGTCCTCCACATTCGACATCTGCTCCAAGAAATCGAACAGACGACGCTGAATCATCCCCTGCGACGACGCCTCGGCACGTACCTTTTCAGCTTCGATACTCTGCGGAGTTTCCGCCTCCTGAATATCCGTCACCACGAAAACATAAGCACCTACATTTCCCTTGACCGGCTCGGACAGCGTATTCGTCTGCTCCGTTGCGGTAATCGCTCCGATCACACGAGGCTCGACACCCATGTTACGGATAAAGAACGATCCGTAACGGACATCTTCGAAAGGAACGACTTCGGTACCAAGGTTTTGGGCGACCTCTTCGATAGTCGAACCCTTCATTTCGCTGACGATCTTTTCAAACTTCTTATCGGTTATAAGCGTCTGGCGAATATTGTTCGCTACTTTCTCGATCGGCGTATAATCCTCATTGTCGATCTCAGTTACCACTGCGACCACATAGTCATCACCCACAGGGAAAATCTCGGAAATCGCGCCCACCTTGGCATCGTATGCCCAGCGCACCAATTCACGCGAATCAGCCAGTCCCTGCAGCAGACGGTCACCCTGCGTGAGTTTCGCTTCACGAGGAGTGAGGTTTCCCTTATTCGCTGCCTCGTTGAACGCATCGACAGAACCCTTGCCCTCGACAGAGAAAAGACTTGCCTGACTATGCACATTGCGACGGGTCGCCGACGAAGCCTCAACAGGATAAGTGATCGTCGCAAGGCGCATGTGCTTCGAAGGTTTGTCCAGACGATAAACCTGTAAAATCTGAATAACGTCACCCACTTCGACACGGAGAATATCCCCCTGCTTAGCCGTCGAAAGAAGTCCCGAAAGCTCGTCCGGGAATGCAGAGAAAGGCATCACGCCCGCATCGCCTCCATTTCCGGCATCCTGCATATAGAGCGAATGGGTACGAGCCGCCTGTGCGAAATCCGCACCTTGCCGCAAAGCCGTCATCAGACTGTCGGCCAGGTCGCGTTGGTCGTAGGTGAGTACAATATGGCGGACGCCCACGGAATCCGGAGCGTTCAAAGTTTCAACGACACGGGTCATCGTCCAGGTATCGTTCTTCAGGACGGGACCATACTGCTTGCCGTTGGCCAGCGCTTCGGCCTCATCGTCCAGAAGCTGGGCAACCGACCGATAATTGTCTGTAATTTTACCGAAACGGTTATTCTTGGCAAATGCTTTCGGATCGTCCGACGCGGCAAATTCATCGCCGACTTCCCGAACGGTCTTCTCCAAAGTCGCCATATCCTCTGCACTCGGAGCCACTTCGAACACCACATAAGAGAGCGTGCGCGAAGGTTTCTGCTCATAACGGGCCTTATGGCTATTGTAATAAGCCTTGATTTCGGAATCGGAAACCGAGAACAGAGAATCAGGCATATCGTGATAACGCTTGCCGACCCAAGAACCGCTGAAAGTCTTATTCTGCGCATCGACGCCTTCTTCCGCTTCCAGCCGATTGACATATACACCGCCTTTGACCAAGCCGTTATACTTATTGATTTCGCGCTCCCGCATAGCCTGTCCGACCAAAGCCCCCCACATATATTGCATCTGGGGATTTCCGGTTGCCTGGGCGATAAAATCACTCACACCCTCCACACTGTACTGTCCTGTACGGGGGTCGGTGAAAGCCGCAGCCATCGTCCCGGAATAATACTCGCCGCTGATAAGTCCCTCACGCTCGGCATCGGTCACCGAGATTCCCATCTTCTCGAAACCGGGCAAGTACACGTGGTTGGCAATCAGAGTCTGCCAAGCCATTTCAGCCAACTGATCCATCTGCTCTTCATTACTTTCGGAGATGTTGCTCTGGTCTTTCAGGTTGTTGTATACCTCAATATATTCCGAATATCTGATCTTCGAACCGTCGATCACACCGACCTTGGGGTCGTTACCCGAAAGTCCCATATCCGTTTTAAGCGAGAGAATGAATGCCAGCAGTGCAAACGCGATGATAATCGACAAAACCACACCGAATCTGGTCCGTAACGTGTTTAAACTTGCCATATAAACTATTTTAATTTATTGTTTCAAAATGAGTGTTCAAAGATAATAAATATATTCTGAAAACCATGATAAACGACCAAATTCTTTCGTCATTTTCCGCATCCGGCATATCGAAAAAACGCACTTGCCCCTCACCGGTCGAAAATATCCCGTAAACTACAACCGTTTCACGCGCGCCAACTCCAACCGGGAACGGGTCCTGCGCAGAATCTTGATCTCAAGATGCTCGAAACGCACGGTTTCTCCGGCCGCCGGCAGCCCTTCATACCGGAAAATGATATACCCGGCCAGCGTTTCGTACTCGTCACTCTCGGGTATGGCAAGCCCGTATTTTTCATTGAGATATTCCACTTCCAATCGGCACGAAAGGACAAATTCCGAATCGCCGACCTGTTTCTCCGTAAGGTCGGGCACATCGTGCTCGTCTTCGATTTCGCCGAAAATCTGCTCCAGAACATCCTCCAAAGAGATAATACCGGCCGTACCGCCGAACTCGTCGATCACGACCGCAATATTGCTCTTATGACGGATGAGCCGCTGCATGAGTGCTTGCAACGGCATCGTCTCCGGGACGTATTGCACCTCCATCAGCACCTCATCGATCGACGTCGGATGCCGGAACAGCGACTTCGAATTGACATAGCCGACGATATTATCGACACTCTCTTTCCAGACGAAAATACGGGAATACTTACTCTCGACAAAACGCGCCGTAAGCGCTTTGATCGAGGTATCATCGATATCGACCGCCTCCATATCGATACGGGGAACCATGCAATCCCTCACGCGCAAATCGGCAAAATCCAGGGCATTCTGAAAGAGTTTGATCTCATTATCCGGTTCATGCTGCGCCTCCGGCTTCCCCGATTCGAACAAGCTGGCCAGATCGGTCCGGTCGAAAATGGGCTCCATCATCGCAACCTTCGGCTTACGCCCCATCAGCCACAAAATCCCCTGGGAAATCCAGGTCGTCAGCTTGGCGATCGGAAAAAGCAGCAGATAAAAGAAATAGATCGCAGGAGCAAACAGGCGGTAATAAAAATTCGGGCTGTTCCGGAAAACGGATTTCGGGAGAAATTCGGCGACGAAGATGATGATGATTGTCGAAACCGCCGTTTCCAGAACGACGGACCCGCCGCGAGCGATCTCCGTCCAACCCACTGCCGCCGCGAGCGAGCGCAACAACAGCGACATATAGAGCGAATAGATAACCAGGGCGATATTATTCCCGACCAGGATCGTCGTGATGTACTGCCCGGGGTGACGGGCAAAAATGTCGGCGATGAAATTGAACAGCCGACTCTGCTTCCGGTCGATCTCCAGTTTCAGGCGGTTCTTGCTCGTAAAAGCGATCTCCATCCCCGAAAAAAAAGCCGAAAGCAACAACATCAGCAGAATTATAAACACCGAAGTTATCATAAGGAACGATCGTTACTTTCTACGGGAGTCAGTTGAATTTTCCGGTCGTTCCCCCGTATCGGCCGGGCCGGTTTGACAGGCTGTTCGGAAACTGCCTCCTTCGCAGCGGAAACATTGTCCGCAACGGGTTTCACCGACGTAGAATCCGCGTCCCGTGTCGGCTCGATATTGACCCACATACGCCCTTTGATTCGGCGAAATTTCCAGTCTTTCAACTGATCGTCCGACTCGAATCCTTCGACGATGTAGGAATTTCCGCTCTCTTCCACGATCTTGGAATCGACGTTAGACCAGATCCGGCGCGTTTTCTCGTTCCAGAACAACTGCTGGGTGTAGAGCTCCTGTCCGTTGGATTTTTTCACTACGACATTTCCTTTGGCTTCCCATAATTTCCGATTCCCGTAATGAATCGCATAGTTAGCCGTTAGCGTAGCATCGACCGCTCCGGTACTGTCCTTCTGATATGTCACGATATCCACGCCCTTGCGAAATTCCTGATAAGGCTCTTTTGCCAAAGAGTAACCTTCCACCAAAGGAGCCGTAAAAACATAGGATTTCCGGCCGTTCTCCGTATTGGTCATCGTCAAATGCTCGCTGTACTCGGTCATCAAAGCCTCATCGTTAGGCTCTTCGGCCACCGACTCCTTGTCGCACGAATATAGCAAGATAGCACTTCCCGCGATGAGAAGTGCTACCTGTGCATATCGTTGAATGCTTCGGAGCATCGTTCGTACAAACTATGTCGCTACCGGGGGCGTACGGTCGTCACGATACCGCGGGCCGGACCGCAGGTAATCGTATAACGTGCACCCTCCATCAATTCGTTGAAGAAGCATTCCTCGGCAGTCGGGAATCCGCGACGGTAGTTTGCTGCCGCATCACGCGCCGTCTGAGCGAAATTGCCGGCATCGGCGTCGTTGGCAAGCAGGTTGGCTGCCTGCGTCATCGTATCGTAAGCGACCCAGAAAATAGCCTGACCCTCCAGTCCGGAGCAAGATGCAGCCGAAGCCGCATAAGCCTGCGCCAGGGCGAAATAAGCCATACCGTTATTGGGATTCAGCGCCTTGGCCTCATTAGCCGCAACTGCAGCCGCCGTAGGATTCTTGGCTGCCAGTTCGGTCATACTCAAACGCACCAGAAGCAATTCTTTCTGAACGGCGTCTTGTTCGGCAGCAATCGCCTCACGCAGGTAAGTAGTCGATTTGGCGAAGTCGCCCCGCTCTTGAAATCCTTGAGCCAGCATCATGGCCGTCTGGGCAGAAGGTTCCATCGCATAATATTTTTCGGCGATCTGAAGGAAAAATTCGGAACTGCACTGCGAACGGGACATCAGCGAAACCGTCTGCTTGAGCAACTCCATATCCTCCGGAGCCGCTTCGATACGCGGACGGAACATCTTCTCCAGGTTCTCGCAATCGGCAGCACCGCTACCCGCAAAACAAGTATCGAACTGTGTTTTCGCCTCCTTTACTCCAGGAGCATCACTCTCGAAAATCGGGGCCAGACGAGCGTACTCATCCAAAACGGCATCCGGATAGACCTCGCCCATCTTATAATCATCGCACAAATTGCTGAAATATACCAATGCGACATCCGGCAGCGCAGCATAACCGCTCTGCAAACCGGCTTCGATCGCCTCCTTATACAACTTGCGCACGCCTTCCCGGTCGGAAGGATTGAAAGTCAGGTATTCACGAGCTTTACGGTCAAGGACATAAGCCGTACCGTAATTGGGACTGGAAGGAAAATACTGTACACGCAGGTCGTAAATCATCATCAGCGAATCGAGCAGAGCTTTTTTCTCATTCAGGTCTTGTGCGCGTTGCACCTTGTTCGAATAAACCTGTGCCCCCCGAATAAAGGTCGCTTCGAAAGCCGAAGGAGCCTCCTGTGCAAGCGTACGGAAATAAACAGCGGCTGCGTCGTAATCGCGGGTATCGACAGCTTCCTTCAGCAGGTTGCTCGTCAGAATGTTTTGCTTACGCTGTTCGGGCGTATCTCCCCACGGAGCGTACCGAGGGTCACTGAAATCCTGGGCGATCGAAGCTGTCGCAGCGAACACCAATACTGCCGACAGCAAAATTTTCATGCGATTCATATTCTTCTTTATAATTTATTTTTTATGTGTGGTTTAATCGTATTTCGGACGAACGAACCAATAATCACCGAACAATGTCACACCCAGCGAAAATTTGCAATAGGTCTGTTTAACCAGACTCACCTGTTCGTTGATCGCCTTGAAACTGCCGCGTCCGCCGACTTCGACACCCAGATCGACCGACGACGCACCCAATATGCCGCCCAACACCGTCAGGGGAATACCGACGCCCAGCGTCACGGCGTATTCATTGACATCCACTCCGCCGAAAGTCTGGTTATAGGTACCATAACGAACTCCGGCCCGGTAGGACCAGCGTTTCAATGCGCTGCGTACATCCGCTTTATTGGGGGTGTATTCGACCCCGAGTTTAACCGTATTCGTGTTCCGGTAAGCCACATCGAAACCGGCTGCGGATTTCTCGACCAACCGAGAATTGCCGCTTCGCCAGTCCTGATAGACGTAATCCGCCCCCACAGCTATTTTAGGCGTGTTGTAATAAATACCTACGGCAACCTGCTGGGGCAGCTTGAGCCCCAGACGATTTCCCATATCCATAGCGACCGTATTGAAAATATCGCCGGTCTGCACCTTCGTCGTCACATTCGGATTCAAGTCGCCGCCGATATCGTAGGTCGCACCGATCGTCAGAATACGCCGACGGTTGCTGATCGGGGACCACTGTACGCCGAACTGTCCCTTAAAACGGGAAACGCTGTAGGTTTCGGTTCCCGTCGCGTCTGCGATAAGACCTCCTCCGGTTATATTCTCCAAAATAGCGGTTTTATAAATCCGCTGAATGTCGCCCCAATAGTACTGGGCAGCTATTCCGATCGAGAATCCGCGGAAGATCTCCCAGCCCAGACCGAGCTTCACCTCCGTCACGTCGCCGTCGCCGTCCCACTGGTACTGCACGCGGCCGATATTACCCCAGATTTCATCGTCGTCCACCTCCTGTTTCATCCGGTAACCGACGCTGCTGTAAGGCGTCAGGCTGAAGCCCAACCCCAAATGCTTGGCAATCGGCAACTGAAACGCAATGTCGTGGAAATTGACCGTATAATAACTTGTATTGAGCGTCTGCCCGTAATATTTCTGGGAATTGTAAAAGCACTGCCCTTCAAGACCGAAATCGAAAAGGAACGACTTGGGGCGCACGGCACTGTAAGCCGCCGGATTGAGCAAATTGACAGCAGCCGCATTACGCATACCGACGCCGACACCGCCCATCGAACGTGTCTGAAGCGTTCCCGGGGTCCGCAGTTCACCCAGACCGTACATCGAATACGGTGAAAAAGCGTTGATACTGCTGGTTTGTCCCCATGACATGCACGGTACAATGACGGCCAGCGCGAGGCACAGTTTAACGGCGGCTTTCTTCACTTGCATTATACTCTAAAATTCGGTTCAGCCCCAGAAAGACCAAATCACAATGTGCAAATATCGTATTTTTAATTCGTTTAACAAAGAATTTTGCATCCCCGCCGGTAAAAATTATCGACAACGCATCGATTTCCGGAAACAGCCGGGCGATATACCCCTCGATTTCGAAGGCAATGCCGTTCATCACGCCCTGCCGGATCGCCTCGACGGTCGAACGCCCCAAAAGCGTCTGGTCCTCACAGGATTCACACAGGGGAAGCGCCGCCGTATAATCGTGCAAGGCCCGGAAGCGCATCTGTACGCCGGGAGAAATATTACCGCCCCGGAAAACCCCGTCGGCAGAAACCTGATCGATGGTAATGGCCGTCCCGAAATCCACGATCAACAGATTGCGGCCCGGGTAGAGCGACGCAGCGCCGACGGCAGCCGCAAGACGGTCCTCACCCAGAGTTTCGGGCGTAGTGTAACCGTTACGAATGGGAAGAGGAAGTTGCGGTGAGAGCCGCAGACAGCGCCCGATGCGGCGACGCACCAGCGCGACGGTGTCATCGACCGGACCGCGCGTAGTCGCAACAATAGCCTGCGTAATACCGGGATGAGCAGCAAGAATCCGATCTATCACCGCTTCGTCGAACTCTTCCGAACATCCGTCGGAAACGACGGTACCGCCGTCAAATACAGCGTACTTGACCCGCGTGTTACCCATGTCGATCGTCAGGTTCATCGTTGAATTTTTTGCTTCGTTCTTTCCGTCCGGCACGGCCGCTCTCCAAGTTCACTACGGCACGAATCGTTCACAACCGTCCGGATTCAGTTTTTATAGCAGTTATATACTTTTCGGTTACCACGACCGTTCTCTTACCGATTTCGGCGGCACCCCACAACCCTGCGGAGCGTTATGCCGTCCTCCGACCCTCTCCCGAGGGAGGAACTTCGGGAAAAAGACGAGGCATATCGGTCGCGTTCGGGCAAGTCCATACATCAAAAATACTCCCCAGCTCTTTCTACAAAGATTTAAGCACCTCGTATCCCGCTGCGACATCCTTAATCCCCCTAACGGTCATCGCCAGGCGATTATTGTGTTGCTTGAGAACAAATCGGTCGGGGCGCTGCGTCACTTTGCGCAAAAGCTCCATGAACGTATCGCTCTTGTAGTAAGGAGAATCGTCGTCGCCTACGAAATGGACGATCATCAAGCCGTTTTTGACCTTCACGCGCTCCATACCCAGCCGCACGGCCTCCCACCGCAGGCGGACCACATTGAGCAGCTCGGCAGCGGGCCGGGGCAACGGACCGAAGCGGTCGATCATCTTGGCCTCGAAACTCTTGAGCATCTCCTCGTTGCGGGCCGTATCCAGCTCCCGGTACAAGCGCAGTTTCTCGGCGGGCTGCTGCACGTAGGAGTCGGGCAGCTCGGCCTCGACGTCGATCTCGATCACGCTATCCGAAATATAGCTCATCTTATCGACCACGCCCTGCTCGGCATCGCTCATGCCGGGCATCTCGAGTCCCTCCGAGCGGAGTTCGGCGATCGCCTCCTGCATGATCTTCTGGTAGGTTTCGAAACCGATGTCGGCGATAAAGCCGCTCTGCTCGGCGCCCAACAGATTGCCGGCGCCCCGAATGTCGAGATCCTGCATGGCGATATTGAATCCCGAACCCAGATCTGAGAACTCCTCGATGGCCCGCAGGCGCCGCCGGGCATCCGGAGTCAGCAGCTCGTCGCCGGGCGAAAGCAGGTAGCAATACCCCCGCTGGCTGCCGCGTCCCACACGTCCGCGCAACTGATGAAGATCGCTCAAGCCGAAATTCTGGGCATTATTGACGATGATCGTATTGGCGTTGGGAATGTCGATGCCGTTTTCGACGATCGTGGTCGAAATCAACACGTCGAACTCCCCGTAGATAAAATCCATAATCAGCTTTTCGAGCTGTTCGGCCGGCATCTTGCCGTGGCCGATTCCCACCCGCGCCCGGGGGCAGAGCCGAGTAACCATACCCTGAAGCGTCATCAGATCCTCCACCCGGTTGTGGACGAAATAGACCTGTCCACCCCGATCCAGCTCGGCATTGACAGCGTCGCGGATAATCTCCTCCGAAAAGAGATGCGACTCGGTAATGATCGGCTGTCGGTTGGGCGGCGGCGTCGAGATGACGGAGAGGTCGCGCGACCCCATGAGCGAGAATTGCAGCGTGCGGGGAATCGGCGTCGCGGTGAGGGTCAGCGTATCGACATTGACGCTCATCTGCGTCAGCTTCTCCTTGGCCGCCACGCCGAACTTCTGCTCCTCGTCGATAATAAGCAATCCCAGGTCGTGGAATTTCACCTGCTTGCCCAGGATCTTGTGCGTACCGATCAGGATGTCGATGCGACCCTCGGCCAGCTCAGATAGGATGCGGGACGTCTCTTTCGAAGACTTGGTCCGGTTGAGATATTCGACCTTCACGGGAAAATCCCGGAGCCGATGTACGAAGGAGCGGTAATGTTGCAGGGCCAGAATCGTCGTAGGCACCAGCACGGCCACCTGCTTGCCGTCGGTCGCGGCCTTGAACGCCGCTCGGATCGCCACTTCGGTCTTGCCGAAGCCCACATCGCCGCAAATCAAACGATCCATCGGCTGATTGGACTCCATGTCCCGCTTGACGGCCTGCGTCGCGGTCTGCTGATCGGGCGTATCCTCCCACATGAACGAAGCTTCCAGCTCCTGCTGCAAATAGGTATCCGGCGAAAAGGCAAATCCCTTGCTGGCTTTGCGCTTGGCATAGAGGGCGATCAGTTCGCGCGAGATGTCCTTGACGGCCTTCTTGGTCGCGGTCTTGAGCTTCTGCCAGGCTCCGCTGCCCAATTTGTAGATTTTGGGCGCTTCGCCTTCGCCGCTCTTGTATCGCGAAATACGGTGCAAGGCGTGCACATGCACGAACAGCACGTCGTTATCCTTATAAATCAATTTAATAGCCTCGTGCACCTTGCCGTTCTCGTTGATCTTGACCAGACCGCCGAAACGCCCCACGCCGTGATCGATATGCACCACATAATCGCCCATGCGGAGCTGATTCAACTCTGCGACGGTCATCTGCTCGTCGCGCTTGATCTCGCCGTTGATCCGATAGCGCTGGTAGCGGTCGAAAATCTGATGGTCGGTATAGAAACAAAGTTTCAGGTCGTGATCGACGAAACCCTCGTGCAGCGTGATCGGCAGGGGGTTGATCTGCGCCTCCTTACGCCCCGACTGGTAGAAAATGTTCTCCAGCCGTTCGAGCTGCGCCCGGTTTTCCGACAGGATATAGGTTTTATAACCGCGCTGTCCATTGGAAATGATGTCGTCGGCCAGCAATTCGAAATTCTTGTTGAACTTGGGCTGGGGAGCCATGCGGAACGCGACCGTCGCATCGGCCGGCCGCTCCTTCAGGCTATCACGCAATTCGAACAAACGCATCCCGGCCATGTCCTGCAACAACACCTTCCGGCTCACCAGATGGGTGTCAATCTCCGCAGGTTCCTCCATCTCCCCCAGAACCTTGCGACGCAGATCGTTCACGCGCCGCAGTACGTAGTCGGGATCGAAAAACCAGTAAGTCGCCTCTCCTGCAAATGCGAGCAGCGAAATCCGATCCCCGGCAAAACCGTTCAGGTTCGGAACGATCTCCACCTCGTTCAGCCGGTCGGCGGAAAGCTGACTGGAAATCTCGAATCGGCGGATCGAATCCACCTCTTCCCCGAAAAAGTCCAACCGGTAAGGTTTGCTCTCGGAAAAGGAAAACACGTCGAAGATACCGCCACGCAGCGAATACTGTCCGGGTTCGTAAACGAAATCCACCTTCGTGAACCCCGAATCGGCCAGCAACTCCTCCAGCTCTCCGATCGCCAGCCGGTCGCCGACCTTCACCCGCACGGTTTCGCGCCGCATCGAGTCGGGGTCGGTCACCCGTTCGGCCAGAGCTTCCGGATAGGTACAGATAATCCGGTATTCGCCCGCAGCCATTTCCCGACGCAGAGCACTCAACGCCGCCGTCCGCTGCACGACACCCTGCGCATCCTCCGTACCGTAAACGATCGAACGCTTGTAGGAGCCCGGAAAAAAGTAAACCTGTTTTTCGTCGAGCAGGGCATAAAAATCGTTGAGCAGGTAGGCCGCCGCATCGCGGTCTTCCGCCACGAAGACGTGCGTACCGCCCGTTCGGGCGATCAGGGCAGCGGCATAAACCGAGAGAGCCCCGCCGACCATATCGCGCAGAAGAACGGTCCGCCCCGCCGAATCGTACGCACGACGCATCGCGCCGAGAGGCTCCGCTCCGGCGATCAACTGCAAGATATTCGGTTTATTTCCGGGACCCATATTCCGCCCAGCTAAAAGATGCCCTGCAGGAATCGATTCCGCAAGGCGCTCAAACGATTATTCAACTCCGTGTATTCGTATCGGCTGCAGATCGTACCTGCGACCGAACATGTATGTCTTTCCACCTTCCGCCTTTGTCCGGCTCCGGACTTCGTCCGCCTTCCGGCCAGTAAAAGGGGCCGAATCCCATCCGGCACATCGACCGAGTCCATGCCTCCGCCCCTGCGGCATCCGGTATCTCTAATCCTTATACAGGTCTTTGCCCTCCTTGTCGTAGTAGTGGACATCGACGATACCGACGCTCTGGTCCGCCACGATCTTCAACTGGATCTTATACTTCCACATCCAGCGGCGGCGCAACGACCACAGGCCGTGATTCAAGTAGGTCGAAACGTAAGGGCTGACGCGCAACTTGATATATTTGTGCCCCGCATCCTGGGCCAGATAGGAGATCTTGTTCTCGATCTTCTTGTCGAGCAGAACGGTCGGCTCGATACGCCCCGTGCCGTTGCACGTGGGACAGACGTCCGTAACATCCTGCACGGCGACCGGACGCACCCGCTGGCGGGTGATCTGCATCAGCCCGAACTTGGTCAGCGGCAGCACCGTATGCTTGGCCTTGTCGGTGGCCATCAGCTTGTTCATCTCCTCATAGAGCAACTGACGGTTCGCAGCCTTGTGCATATCGATAAAGTCGATGATGACGATACCGCCCAAATCGCGCAGACGCAATTGCCGGGCGATTTCGCGTGCAGCGGCCAGATTGACATCGAAAGCCGTCTGCTCCTGATCGTCCTCCGCCTTGGTGCGATTGCCCGAATTGACGTCGATGACGTTCATCGCCTCCGTGTGCTCGATAATCAGGTAAGCGCCCCGGCGCAACGACACGTACTTGGCGAAGAGCGACTTGATCTGCTTCGAAATGTCGAAATTGTCGAAGATGGGGACGTTGCCCTTATAAAGTTTTACGAGTTTCTCGCTTTGCGGTTCGATCTGACGGATGTAGTTCTGAATCTCATGGTACATCGCTTCGTCGTCCACGACGATCTGCGAAAAGGCGCCTCCCAACGAATCCCGGATAATGGTGTTGGCCCGGTTCATCTCACTCATCAACTGGGCCGGAGCAGGGTTCTTGCGAATATTTTGCAGGGTCTTCTGCCATTTGTCCAACAGGGAGCGGATATCCTGTTCGATATCGCTGTCCTTGGCCTCGACAGCCGCCGTGCGGATGATAACGCCGAAATTCTTCGGCAAAACGGCGGCTGCAATGCCCTTGAGCCGCTTCTTCTCCTCCGCCGAGCGGATCTTCTGCGACAGGAACACCTTCGACGAAAAAGGCACCAGCACCACGTTACGTCCAGCCAGCGAAATATCGGCCGTCAGACGCGGTCCCTTGGTGGAAATCGCCTCTTTGGCCACCTGCACCATAACGGTCTGCCCCACCTGCAGGTAGGAGCCGATCTTGCCCGACTTTTCGATCGGCGGCTCCAGCTTCATCGCATCCAGGCGGATTCCCCGCTTGCCGGGCTGGTAACTCGCCACCAGCTTCTGCAACGAAGAGAACTGGGAGCCCAGGTCGAGATAGTGGATAAAGGCATCCTTCTCATGGCCGATATTGACGAACGCGGCGTTCAGCCCCGGCATGATCTTGCGCACCTTGCCCAGATAAATATC
>ERZ773134.1453-NODE-1453-length-19987-cov-3.109874_pt1 | contig 19987 bp, 13 predicted proteins | sample MGYA00580856_ERZ773134 | MGnify/ENA primary metagenome ERZ773134 (study PRJEB29015, sample SAMEA2737823) | human gut metagenome | biome: human gut; feature: human-associated habitat; material: faeces | place: China | collected 2012 ... | reverse complement strand
GTAACGGAACTGACGGAAGCCGGCGCTGCCTTTTCCTAAGGAGAGCAGTCCGATGCGTAAAGCGTAGAAGCCGCCGTAGTTGTTATGGTGCAGCTGAGATACATCCATGTTTTCTACCAGCGTAGTCCATTCCTTACCGTCCTTGCTGACTGCCAGCCGGACACTGTTTCCCTGATTCTGTATCTTGGCAAGGAAGCGTTTGCCCAACTTGTTAGGGAGGGTAAAGCTGTTTTCCGCGTTTCTGTAGATAATGAAGTTCTTTCCGTCAGACACGACTCCAGCGTATGCCTTTTCGCTGTAATATAGAAGAAGTCCGGCTGTGTTACCCTTGCCTACGTTGACTTCCACCTGTGTTTCGTAATTCTTGTCTTCGGCGGTGGCCAGCAGTAAGCGGGCATCGGAAGGGGTACTTCCTTTCGCATCTATCCATAAGGTCTGTTTCTTGAAGCTGAGCGACTGAGGGGCATATTCTTTCCAGAAAGTCCATTGGAGTCCCGGTTCCGGTCCTTCGAAGTCATCCGAGAGGCTGAGTCCGTGTTTGATGGACGGATCGGTCTTGATGGGAGTGGCGGTGGATTTGGTACGATACCATCCATCGGCGGTCCATTCAATCGGTTCGATGAGGGTGGAGCGTCCCAGGGTGTGATAGCCTTTGGCATAGGCATGATATACGATCCACCAGTTGCCGTTCACATCGTCGATCAGTGTGCCGTGTCCTTTCGACCACCAGTTGTCATGGGCACTATAGGTATGCACTACCGGATTATAGGGAGAATTTTCCCACGGTCCGGTGACACTCTTCGAACGGGCGGCAACTGCCATGTGGCTTGTTGCCGGACCGGCCGTTCCTCCCTGCGCGGAAGTCAGGTAATAATAACCGTTATGGTAATTCAGCTTCGGCGATTCCAGACACATACATTCTGTTTCCCAGTGGTTGGGATATCGCCATCCTTCGTACACTTTCTGTTTTTGGCCGATGGTGGCCAGTCCGTCGTCCGTCAATCGGATGACTTCTCCTTTGTCAACATATAAATATCTGTTCCCCTCCTGATCGGCTATGTGTCCGGGGTCGATGCCACTCACTTTCAGGTCGATGGGTTTGCTCCACGGGCCCTTGATGTCATTTGCCCAGATCACCCAGTTTGTTCCTTTGGCCGGATAATAGATGTAGTATTTTCCTTTGTACTTCAATAAGTCGGGCGCCATTGCAGAGCCTTCGTATTCGGGCATTACACGACAGACGGGTTCCCAGTTCATCAAGTCACGGGAATACCAGATGAGAAATCCGGGAGCGTAGTAAAAAGGAGAATGAGTCATGTAATAATCCTCACCATCGCGCATGACAGAAGGGTCCGGATAGTCACCCGATAAAACGACTTTCGGGTATTCTTGCGAATAGGCCTGTACTGTTGCACAGACAAGCAAAATGAACAACAGGAGTTTTTTCATGGTATTTATTTATGGGATATTAGATGGTGCATTGACGGCTTTACATCTTGTCGGGCTTGCCGTAGGCCTTGTACAAGCGTTTCAGTTCCTTGTCAGTAATCGGCATTACGGTGCCGTGGCGCGGATGGAAGTCCATGCTAATGGCATTGTCTATGACTTTGAAATTCTCCAAATCGGTGCTTTCCGTAAACTGATACTTGCCTTTCATATATACATCGTACATCAGGATGTACTTGTCCGTACCTATCAGCGGGAAGATGCCGGCACCTTCTACAGCTTCTTTCGTCTGTTGCTTATAATCTTCCGATTCTGTCCATTGTCCGGAAGTCAGGGAGGCGGTGGTTGCTTTTTTAATTCCATTGCCGTCTCCTTCCGTTTTATAGAACAGGTGGTAAAGTCCGTCTTTATAAATGATGTCTCCGTCAATACAGGATTTGCCATTCTTCGGAAGGAACAAAGTTTTGGGTTCTCCCTCTATATCGGTGAAATCTTTGTTGGCGTATGCGTAATAAATAATGTCCGGGCCATTGCCATGCTGCATTGACCAGTAGACCATGTATTTCTTCGCTTCTTTATCATAAATAGTTTGCGGTGCCCATACCCGCTTCAAATCTTCCTGATTCGGGTATTTCTTCTGGATATTCACGATGTTGGAGGTCCAGTTGACGAGATCTTTCGATTTCAACAGTACCATGGCACGGTTAGAACTCCATCCGTTGCCGGAGACCATGTCGGTTACGACCATGTAGAATGTCTTTCCGTCTTCACAACGAAGGATGTGCGGGTCACGCACTCCACCCGTAGAACTGATTTCACGGGAATCAATGACCGGCTGGTTTCCGTTCAATGCATAGTAGTTGTATCCATCGGGGCTGACAGCCATCCGGATGGCTTCCTCACTCATCCTGTTTCCGGTGAAATAGACAAACAGGTAGGCAGACTGCTGGCTGTATCCTGTCAGCACTCCTACTAAAAGGAGTGCCAGAAGTAAAGTATATTTTTTCATATTCATTTGAGAGTAAATGCTTATTTATAAAGTGAATGCTTTATTATCAAAAGGCCGATATTGGCTTATTATTGGTTTAATACTTGAAATCAGACGGTTTCACATAGACGCGGTATTCACGAATCATGCCCGGAAAGTCCTTCTCGGCACGGGGCAGATAACGGAAGCCAGTCACTGTTTCCACTTTGCTCAGGTCGATTACCAGTTGGTGGGGATAAGCGACATTATCAACGGTCATCCAGAAAGTGGATTCCTGCAAGTCGAATATCTTATCCGCCGTACGGTTTCCGCTGCGTGTCTCTTCGCTATCGGCATAACGGATTTTCCAATGTTCGCGGGATACGGGTTTGCCGTCGGCTCCCAGCACATCGAACTCTGCAATAGCGGCAATATTGTTATTGGCTTGCGGAGAGAGTGCTTCCAGACAGAAGAAACGTCCTTTCACCGGAGCGGCGAAACGTACTTCCTGCCAGCCGTTGCCCGGAGTGAAGGCTCCTTCGTGCGCAACCTTTTCTCCTGTCAGCTTCAACTTTTCTCCATCCTTGCGATGTGTTTCCGGTGCTTTCTCGCGGAGTACGTCGAGGATCGGTTTCTTCAGACCTTTGATTGATGATTTCGTCGGACCTTTCAGGTCGAGGACGAGGATTTCATTCTCGCCTTCTTTCAGCCAGCAGCCCGGTATGAAGAGTGTCTGCTGGGGACCGATTTCCCAGAAACGTCCCATCGCATGACCGTTCACCCATACCATACCTTTGCCCCATGTGCTCATGTCGAGGAAAGTGTCGCCTACTTTATCGAGTTTGAAAGATGATCGATAGTAAGCGGGCATAGTCGGTAATATCTTCGTATCCTTGTAGTTCTTGTTCTTGATAAATGAGTAGTCTACGGGGAAGTTATATACAGTCCAGTTTTTCAGTTCTTTCACCTGATTGCCCGAAAGGAGTTCTACCTTTTCGGTGATTCCCTTCCGGTCGTGGATGGACTTATCAAAGTTGACACGTCCCATTGCCTCTACCAGAATATCCAGTTGCGTACCTTTCTTCAAGGCCGGCAAGATAGTGGTAAATTCTCCTTTGCGGCGGTCGAGACGGGCCAGCAGCTTGCCATCAGCGTAGATTTGTGCCCAGTCGTGCACTTCGGTGATTTTCAATGTAGTGCCTGAGGTTACTGCTTCGGGCAATGTGGTACGGTACAGGATTGTTCCCCACCCTTGGTTGAATTGCTCCATCGGCTGGATATCCACCGACTGTTTGGCATCCGGCAAGTTGGAGAAAAGCGGAGCTACTTTGGTAAAATGAAATTCGGGTACTTCAATGACCGGCATTGCAGCAGGGACTTCCGGCAGTGCTTCACCGGCAGGAAGATACGTTTTCAGCAGGTCGCGGAGGAGATAGTATTTCTCTGTCGTCCATCCGGCTTCGCTGATCGGGGCATCGTAGTCGTAAGAACTGCACATAGCGGAGTAGGCAGGATTGTTGGCACCACCCCAATGTCCGAAAGTCGTTCCTCCGTGAGTCATATAAAGGCTGAAGGAGATGTTGCGGTCGAGCATTTCTTTGATGCCCTGTACCATATCTTTGGCAGGACGTGTTTCATGTTTCCGTCCCCAGTGGTCGAACCATCCGCTCCAGAACTCGCTGCACATCAACGGAGTTTCCGGACGAAGTTCTTTCAGTTTCTTGAATTGCTGGTCTATATTGGCGCCTGTTCCGAAGTTGATGGTCCAGATCAGGTCGTCGAGTGCATTCCGTGTAAAGTTACTGCTCCAGTCGCATTGGAAGAGAGGTACATCGGTAAAACCGGATTCGCGCACCAAGTCGCGTACGGCAGAAACATAAGGCTTGTCAGTGCCGTAAGAACCGTATTCGTTCTCCACCTGCACCATGATAATATTTCCGCCCTTATTTACCTGTAGCGGCGCCAGTTGCTTACCGACTTCTTTCATGAAGATGCCTACCCGTTCCATATAATAAGGATCGAGCGTGCGCAGTGCCACATCTTTCTTCTTCAACAACCACCAGGGCAGGCCGCCCATTTCCCATTCCGCACACACATACGGACCGGGGCGGACGATGACATACATTCCGTGTTTCTGAGCGGCACGACAGAAGGCAGCGATATCATTCTGACCTGTAAAGTCAAACTTGCCTTCTTCCTGTTCGTGTATATTCCAGAAGATATAAATACAAATAGTGTTCATTCCCAACGCCTTACACATCTCAATACGATGATCCCAATAGGCTTGCGGAATACGGGTATAGTGCAGTTCGGCAGCTTTTACTACGAACGGCTTCCCGTCCAGCAAGAAAGTATTCTTGCCTGCCTCAAACTTACGGGCAGTAGTCTGCGCCTCTGCACTACTGAAAAAGATGACTGTAAAAAGTACTAGTAAAGCAATAAATCTGTGTCTCATGGCTTTTATCTCAATATAGAATTATAATTATATATAGTATACGGCAAAGATAGGCGATTCACCTAAACCGCAGGTACCAATTATCATTCAAAAAAGGTTAGAAATAAAGCAAAATCCCCTGAGACAGATTATTTTTAAAGGAAATACGACCTTTTGTTGACAGGTTACTTGTGTCTGTACCCACCCCTCCGGTCGATTTCCTTTATAGTATGAATGTTTTTCTTTCTTGTGTTTTTTCTTCCATTTAGAAGAGTTTTCTTCTCCTCAGAGCTGTTTTTATAATCCAGCCCCGATGAATCAATTATCTTCTTCGTCTTTAAACATTTGTTTAATTAGATCAATATTATCATCATAATCATTACCCGATAAAGTGATGACATCTGCCAAACCTACAATATTCGAATCTGAATCATAAGTGGTCAGCAAACAGTACATTTCACGTCCTGTGGCGTCTTCTTCAATATGAAGTTGTACCGGTTCACTTCTTCCTCCGGGAAGGTCTGCCAGATATTCAAAGTTCCTGGATAAGAAAGCTTCCACTATCTTCGCAGGGTTTGTCTCATCACGCTTAAACTTCTTGACTCCCATACTCTTGACTTTTCCTCCACTTTGAAAGTTGTATATATCAAAGTTATTCAGATAGGCAGCTATCAGGCAAACCAGTGTCATGATGATTCCGGCTGTACGCACCAACCAGCCTGCCAATGGAAGCAAACCGGGAAAAATAGCCAGAACGGCTCCTACCACGGCCAAACCTAAATATAACACAGGTTTCAGATTGTTCTTTCTTTTTTCAAATTTAGTCGGGTTGGCGGCATAATACTCGCTGATGTAACTGTAGTACTTGTTGTTCTTTTGTTCCATAATTATGTGTTTTTGTGATTAAACTATCTTGATCAATTTACCATTTGATTTGCACCCAAGGGCTCTTAGGATTAGACAACAGATCGTCTGCCATTCCCTTCATTCCTAAATTGTGAGCATTGGTCCCTCCCCAGATAGCCCTGCCAATAACATAACTCATCGCCATATCGTGCCATGATGTAAAAGAAGAATGAGCCAGTTCATACGCCTTGTCGATATAATTCCACGCTTCCATTTCTGAGATATATTTCATATCGCAGCAGGCACGGGCAACAAAATTAATTCTGCCGGCATCCCAGCCAATCACTCCATAGCGGGCTATATCTTCTTTAGAAGTAATCACTTCATAAGCTATCAACTCCTCATAGACCTCTTTCAAATTTTGCAGTTGCCCGACAGCTTTTTCATAATCTTCCTGACTCTCCATGTTCTGCTGGAAAATATCGTCTTGCGCATTTTCATCGTCAAGCAAAAAAGCCTCATAAACAAACGGAAAGTAGTAATCGTAACCTTTCCGGCACAAATCATCCAATGTTTCGCGGGCATCATGAGCATTATTTATTCCCCACCATTCACCAAGAATAGTAGGCAACTTATCTTTGATATCCAACGAGAGAGTGTTCAGATATCCGCCTTGCTGCAAGGCATACAATGAACCTATAGACAGTTTTTTATACTGTTCTACGGATAATTTTGATTTTGATTTAAAACGAGGCCCCCGAAAAGCTCTTATAATAGTACGGACAAATGGCCATACCTTCATATAAAGAAAAGAAAGGACCATTACTCCGCCTACGACCCAAGGCATCCAACTCATGTCTGTCATAAATAGTGTTTTTGTTTTATTGTTAATACTAATTCAATCTTAATTCCTCTGCCACTTTGCAGGACAGGCTGATATCATTATATATGTCCTCAAGCAGCTTCCCGTCATTCAACGCACTTGGACGCACACATAAAAAACCGGAAGGCATCACGGCGGCATAGTAGAAAGTACCTCTGCTGAACGAAAGCATGATATCACATCCGAAAGTCTGGTGCAGCGCCGTCATATGACGCATCATCGCAGGAGTGAGCAACATACGTGCTTCTACTTCATCATCGGCATAAACGGCAAAATAGTTCTCAAACTCCTGATCTTCCAATTGCACCAGTCGGGCACTATAGCGCTTCTTCAACCCCTGGATATTCTTCGCCAGATATCCGATCTTTTGTTCCAGGTGATCGGGCAATATGATAATATTTCCTTTGAATCGCTTGTCTATCTTACACCAGCCAAACATCCCCCGAAAATTGTGCGGACTGCTATCCAGCCGCGAAGCAAACAGCGGACGAAGCACAAAACGGTAGATCATGACAAAATATCCCAATACAGGATTGTACTGCAACTTGTTCAACAGCCCGTAAGACACGCCGATATCCGCCACATGCAAAGAGTGCTCGCCGTGCGGAAACTGGATATATCCATACGTATTGGCTGCCAGTGCCGGATCAGAAAAAGAGGCGGAAAAGAGTTTGCTGTCTCTCAATATCCGGCTGTCTACCTGAGAGGAAGCCGAGAAATAAACGGTAGGAAACAGGGTAGACATAATGTGCTGCATAGCCTCCGACTCCCGTTCCTGAAAGTTCGCCATGCAGCGAGTGAAAACGAAGTTGACCACTATAAATCCAATGAATACTGGTATTATATACTGCGTAAACTGCATATAGTTCTCAAGACCTATATAAGATACAAGCGCACCGCCAAACAGCACAAACATAAACCAGCAGAATACAAAAAGATAAACTGCAATACTTCCTGTTCGTACCACCTTTCTCCAACCATTTACCCGTAAAAGCTCCGAACGAAGCTGTTCTGATAATTTCTTAAAATCAATTGTGTCCATATTCGTATTATCTGAGAAGTTCGGCGACATTTACATTCTGTTGTTCCGGTTCGGGAATATCAATCAGTTCTTCCTGATGGTGCCCTTGCTGACGGGCTACAACGGAAGAAGGAAACATCTCGATGGAATTATTGTAGTCTGTTACTGCCGCATTATAGGTGCGCCGGATGGCTTGCAGTTGCAATTCCATGCCCTCAATACTGTTTTGCAGGCGATGGAATTGTTCATTTGCTTTCAGTTCAGGATAATTCTCGACCGACAACTGTAATTTTGATAACAGGCCGGACAGCTCATTGCCATTTTTTATTTGTTCGGCTTCCTGTGAAGGTTGGAAAGAATGTGAACGAAGTTCCGTGATGCGGGTAAGAATTTCATTTTCATGACCCATATATGACTTAACGGCGGCCACCAAATTAGGTATCATGTCATTTCGCTGCTTTAATGCCACGCAAATACCGCTACGACATTGCTTCACCCTGTTTCGCTTAGCGATCAAATTGTTGACTGCCCAAATATACCAAAGTGCGATTAGCAGTATAAGTCCCGATCCAAAATATATAATTCCCATGCTTTTACTTTTGTGTGTATATCAGTTTTCAATAGTTATATCCTATTTAATTTTGACACAGGCAAAAGTAAACAGCATCCCACAAATTAGCAAACAAAGAGGGGGTATAAATACAGGTAAGCAAAAACCAGATAATACGTTAATTAATAAAGCATTAGTTAGGCAGAAGACGGGGTATAGCAGGGTATATTTATAAAATTCAGAGGGTAATATTACAGTAATGGTCAGGAGATGATGTCCATTTTATGACCATCATCTCCTGACCATTACTTAAGTCTATTCAAAGTCAGTGTCTACAATCCGCTGAAATCGACTCCCTCAAATACCAGTGAAGGGATACGCCAGGAGGAGTTCAGACGCGGGTCGTTTCCGGTTGCAACCAACGAGTTCCACAAGGTAATCAGATTGCCGGTAACATTCATCTCGGATACCGGTTGCGTCAGTTTTCCATTCTCAATCAGGAAACCTTCGATGCCATAAGAGAAATCTCCGGTCGAACTGTTGTTGTTACCACCATTAAAGCCCGTAACGAGGATACCTTTTTCCACTCCGGCAATCAGTCCATCCAGATTCTTATCTCCCGTTTCCATGACCAAAATAGATGAACCGCTGATAGTCGGATCGACTCCCATCTTCTTAGCATTGTAGGTATCAATGAAATAGGTATTCAGTACTCCCTTGTCAAAGATGGAGCGACGTTCCGTAGCAATACCTTCGTTGTCGAAGTAGCGGGCGCCGGAAGCTTTCACCAAATGAGGTTCGTCCGTCAAAGTCAGTCGGTCACTAGCTATCTTTTCATTCAATTTATTTAATAAGAATGAGTTTTTCTGTTGCAAAGCCGAGCCGTTCAGCGCACTGATCATCGGACTTAGCAAACGGCTGGAATTCATCGGATCGACCACCATCGTATATTTGCCGGACTGTACTTTCTTTTGTCCCAGTTTGCGTAATACACGTTCCAGCGCTTTCTGACCGATTCCTTTCTTAATCAGATCGTTCATATAAAGCGACGACTCATACCAATAAGCAGAAGGACGCGCCTCGCCTTCCCCTCTGATCGTGATGTCGGCAGAAAGTGAGTACCACGTACTTTTGGTTTCTCCTTCGAAACCATTGCTGATCAGGCGGTAAGCAAAGTCCTCGCCATCGCCATAGGAAGAACCGACAGAGATGATCCGTTCGTCCTTGCCTAGTGCTTCTTCCGCTACGGCTTTCGCCATCTCTATTTTATCGTCCGGATTTAAGGATGCGAACTTGGCATCATATAGCTTTAAGTCCGGTTTCCCACCTTTATAGTAACGGGAAGGGTCCGCCAATACACGCGCCTCATCTTTAGCCAGATAGCGTGTAGAGTCTATTCCGTTTTTGATAAATGTTTCGAGCTCTTTCCGGTTCAGGCGGTTGGTAGAGATACTACCATAACGTCCGTCCACATACAGGGAAAGGCTTAATCCGCCTTCCGATGCCTGTTGCAATCTGTCCATCTTCGCATCGCGTAGTTCGAAAGAAGTGTTCGAAGAAGAGTATAAAAGGACTTTTGCTGCCTGGCAGCCATTCTTCAAGGCGTAGTCCATCGCCCACTGTGCCAGTTTCTTATTTTCGTCTGTAATCATAGGTTCGTCTTTTTAAAGTAAGCATTTACTTCTAGTTCTCTCCACCGACAGTCAGTTTGCTAACCAAGGCTGAAGGCATACCGCAAGTCACCGGACAGGATTGTCCGTCTTTTCCGCAAGTCCATGTACCGTTGTCGATCTTCGCATTGGTAGCTACCATCGTGATATCCGCCAAAGCTTTCGGACCGTTACCGATAATATTAATGTCCTTGATCGGTTGCGTCAGTTTACCGTCTTCGATCATGTAGCCCGACTTCACAAAGAATGTAAAGTCTCCGGCACCGATCTGTACCTGACCGTTCGTAAAGTTATCTACAAAGATTCCCTTCTTTACAGAAGAAATGATATCCGATTCGCTCACATTTCCGGCTTCCATATATGTAGCACGCATACGGGGTATCGGCATATTGCGGAACGATTCGCGACGTCCGTTGCCGGTTGGTTCCACTCCGTAGTGCTTTGCACTGATACGGTCGTGCAGATAACTAGTCAGTACTCCGTCTTTAATCAGATAAGTTTTCTGTCCTTCGGCACCTTCATCGTCGAAATTCACCGAGCCCCGATTGAACGGAATCGTACCGTCATCCACCACGTTGATATGTTCGTTGCAGACTTTCTTATTCAGCTGATCGGCAAATATGGAAACATTCTTCCGGTTGAAGTCCGCCTCAAAAGTATGTCCGATAGCCTCGTGAAGCAAGATGCCCGATCCTCCGGCCCCCATGACAACAGGCATTTCACCGCCTTTGGGTTTGATAGCCTTGAACAGAAGAGAAGTCTGGTCTACCGCTTCGCGGGCGATTACGTCCACTACCTCGTCCGACAAGAAATCGAATCCTCTGCGGTAAGCACGGGCAGCGTAGCCGTTCTCCGTCTTTCCGTCTTCTTCCATGATGCACACGGCACCCAGCGTCACCATCGGACGGTAATCGTAGAACATCACTCCCTCCGAATTGCAGAAGAAGATATGCGAAGTGGTATCGCTCTGACTTGCCTGTACTTTATGTACCCGTTTGTCCAAAGCGAAAATCCGGTCGTTCAGTTTTTGCAGATAAGGCATCTTATCTTTCAGGCTGACTTCCTCCCACGGGGAAGCAACGGTATAATAGTTCTTCTTCAGTTCCTTTTCGGTGAGATTCAGCGGTTTGTTGCCTTTGTTGGCAGAAGCGATGCGAGCGGCAGTACGGGCAGCTTTCAGCATATCCTCCACAGTAATATTCTCCACGTAGGCATAGCCACTCTGGTCTCCAATCAGTACACGGACTCCGACTCCATAGTCAATATTCGAATAGCTGTTGTTCACTGCACCATCCATCAGGCGGATGCTGTTGGTTATCGTGTGTTCAAAGAAGAGGTCGGCATAGTCGCCTCCTTTCTCCAATGCTGCGGCAAGCACCTTCTTCAAGTCTGCCTCGCTTACTCCGAAATGATTCATAGCCAAAGCAACTGCTGCTTTCTTGTCAGCTCCTTCGCCGCCCAATGCACCCGGGGTAGTCAGAGCCATAGCAGAACCTGTCGCCAATGATCCGAGTAGAGCTATACCTCCGGTTTTTAGAAAATTTCGTCTGTCCATGTTCACTTATATTTAGTTTCAGTTTTCTTTTGTCAGCAGACTTTCCAGTTCTTCGGCATTCAGACGAAGATAGAATTGTCCGCGATAAGCTACAGAAATAGCTCCTGTCTCTTCGGAGACGATGATGGCGTGCGCATCCGATTTCTGCGAGATGCCCATAGCCGCACGGTGACGCAAACCCAGTTCTTTCGGGATGTTCAGGTCGTGAGAGACTGGCAGGATACAGCCTGCGGCTTTGATCCGTTTTTTGCTGATAACCATTGCCCCGTCGTGCAGAGGACTGTTCTTAAAAAATATATTCTCAATCAGACGCTGGCTGATAGCCGCATCTATAATTTCTCCCGTACGGACCACTTCGTCCAGCGGAGTGGTATGCTCGATCACGATCAATGCGCCTACTTTCTGCTTTCCCATGCTCAGGCAAGCCATTACCACCGGCATGATATCATCATGTTTCAAGGCTTCTTTCCTCGCCCCGCTGAAAAAATGCGCCAATGCACTGACATGCCGATGCGAGCCCAGCGTCAAGAGGAAACGACGAATCTCATCCTGAAAAAGGACGATCAAAGCAATCACACCCACATTCATCAAGGTATCGAATATGGAGCCCAGCAGTTTCATCTCCAGAATCTGAGTGACCACCAGCCAAATCAGGATAAAAACCAGAATGCCGGTAAAAACCTTGATAGAGCCGGAGGCCTTCATCAGTTTGTAGGTGTAGTACAACAGAAGGGCGACCAGCAGTACATCGATAAAATCTTTTATGCCAACGTCAAAAAACACGGTACTTATTACTTATTACAAGTTATTAATTCACAAACGACAAGAGAGTATCACCAACGGATAATGCCATTCTATCATTTGCCATATTCACTCTCAGTTCTCAGTTTATCCACAATCCGGACGGCTTCCACCGCTTCGCGCACGTCATGCACCCGAAGAATGTTCGCTCCTTTCATTAACGCAACGGTATCCAGTACGGTTGTTCCATTCAATGAATCCTGCGGAGTTCCTCCCAATAGTTTATAAATCATTGATTTCCGGGAAACACCGACTAACAGTGGAAGTTCGAAAATGCTGAACTCTTCCAGGTGAGCCATCAACTCATAATTATGCTCCAGTGTCTTCCCAAAACCAAAACCCGGATCGAGTATAATGTCTTTCAGACCCAATTCACGAAGTTGTTGCACCTTACAAGCAAAGTACATGAACACTTCCTTCATCAAATTATCATAATGGGGTTCTTTCTGCATATTTTGGGGAGTTCCCTGCATGTGCATCATGATATAAGGCACTCCCAGGCGGGCCACAGTCTCAAACATCCGGTTGTCCATCTCACCGGCAGCGATATCATTGACGATAGCTACGCCATACTCCTCCACACACTGTTCGGCTACATCCGCCCGGAAAGTATCGACCGAAACGATAGCATCCGGATGATTCCGGTTTACGATCTCCAGTCCGGTACGTAAGCGGTTCATTTCTTCTTCGGCGGTGATGTGTTCGGCGTTCGGGCGCGAGGAGTAAGCTCCGATATCAATGATAGAGGCTCCTTCATCGATGATCTGCCGTGCCCTCGCTGCAATTTCCTCCTGCGTCTGCATCCGGCTGCCGGAATAAAAAGAATCGGGTGTCACATTGAGAATACCCATCACTTGCGGAGTAGCAAGATCGAGCAGACGTCCTTTCACATTTATATAAGTTGGAGAGATCAATTTCATTCTTGATTATATTCCAGTTAGACTGTTGCAAATGTAGATAAAAAAAGCAAGTATTCGTATTAAAATTAGGAAATAAACGTATATTTGCAATCAATAGCAATCAATAGAACTACCGAAAACGAATACCATGAGCCGATTGTCCCGAATTATCTTAGGATACCTTGTCTCTTTTTTGTTCATCGTTATTCCTGCAAAAGCCCAGAAAGAAGCTGAAGTTTATAACGTTGATTCCTCTTTGTATGCCTACTATCAGCGTTGCCAGGAACATTTGCTGGAACCGGTCGTGCTGAGTATGTCCGATACGCTGTTCCGTATGGCTAGCGGACAAAACGACCAGCGGATGCAGGCGGTAGCTCTCTCCACCCGGCTGGACTATTATTATTACCAGGCCAATAATGAAGACAGCATCATTTTTTATACCAATAAGGTAAAACAATTCGCTAAAGAAATACAGCAGTCCAAGTACTACTATTTCGCCTGGGCCAACCGGCTGATCCTATATTACCTGAAAACCGGAAGGAGTAACATCGCCCTCTATGAAGCCGAAAAAGTGCTGAAAGAGGCACAAGCCGAGGACAACAAGACCGGACTCATGTACTGCTACAACATCATGTCGCAGATTTACACAATCAAGAACTTTGATGTCATGGCGTCCGAATGGCGCGTGAAAGAAATCGAACTGACCGAAAAATACAAATTAGAAAACTATAACATCAGTAATACTTACGCTCAACTTGCCAATTACTACATTACGCATCATCAGCCGGAACCAGCGCTGGAAGCACTGGAAAAAGCAGTAAAAACAGCCAACTCCGCCAGCCATAAAATACTGGCAAAGCTGACATACGTAGAGTATTACAGTGAATTTAAAGATTTCTCAGCAGCGGAGAAGATGCTGAAAGAATGCAGGGAACTGTTCGACCAGGACAAAAGGCTGGACTCACTCAAAAAAAGGTTTTACCGCACAGAGGCTTTCTACTACCAGCGCAGCAAACAGTTCGTCAAGGCACTGGAAGCTGTCGAGAAGCAGAAAACCGAAGAGCAACGGCTGAATGAGTACGCCATGAGCAGCGGACAATACCGCCTCAAAGGAGAAATCTACAGACAGATGGGCAGACCGGATGAAGCGGTGAAATTTCTGAAAAAATATATTGAAGTAGACGATTCTTTGAAAATAGCCAATGAACAACTGGCGAGTAGCGAATATGCCACGCTGCTAAATGTAGAAAAGCTCAATGCGGAGAAAAAGGAATTAATGCTTCGGACAAAAGAAAAGGAGTTGAGCAATAAAACGACGCTGATTTTTTCATTGATCATCCTGTTAGCCATCCTCTTCTTGTTCTTATATCGGGAAAGCCGTCTGAACCGGAGGCTGAAGGCCTCGGAAAGTGAATTAAGAAATAAGAACGAAGAACTGACTTATTCGAGAGAAGAACTGCGCAAAGCCAGAGATCAGGCAGAAGCGACCAGCCAGATGAAAACGACTTTTATTCAGAGTATGTCTCACGAAATACGGACACCGCTCAATTCGATCATAGGCTTCTCACAAGTATTAAGTGACCACTACGGCAATGAGGAAACGAAAGAATTCGTCAACATCATCAAAGCCAACACGGACGATCTGCTTCGACTCGTGACCGATGTGCTCGCATTGTCGGAGCTCGACCAATATAACAAGCTCCCTACAAATATCCAAACGGATATCAATATGATCTGCCAGCTATCTATCGAAGTAGCTAAAATGCAGAAACAAGACACAGTCGAATTCCTTTTCAAACCGGAAAGGGAAAAACTAATCATACTCAGCAATCCGGAACGCATTTCGCAGTTACTTGCCAATCTGGCACACAATACGATCAAATTCACGACTCATGGCAGCATCGAACTGACTTATTCGGTATTGGAAGCAGAAAAGAAACTCGAGATCAGCGTTACCGACACCGGTATAGGAATCCCTAAGGAGAAACAGGAAAAAGTATTCGAACGCTTCTACAAACAGGATGAATTTGCCCAAGGAACAGGGTTGGGCCTTGCTATCTGCAAAACAATTGCCGAACGCCTGGACGGGGATATCCTGATCTCCTCTGAAGAGGGCAAGGGCAGCCGGTTCACATTAAAGATACCGGCTCGTACTTCCAGGTAATCATCGTATTTTACATATCCTCCCAAACCTTACCGGCAAGAAACTGCAAGATATTCATTGGCAGAAACATTTTACTGATAATAATTGTATACATTTACAGCCAAACTTACGACCATGATCAAAAGTACATTTTCCATAATAACAGCATTCTTCATTGTAACACAGTCTGTTGCTCAAAACAATCATCCCGACACGATCAGCAACAGGATATGGCAACAAACCTGCCTGTTCCCCAATGAAAAGATACATTTGCATACCGACAGATCAGTATACGCCGGAGGCGATACCATCTGGTTCAAAGCCTATCTGGTTAATGCGCTCGACAACAAACAAGAAACAGCCAGCCGATATATCTATTCGGAACTGCTCGATCCTTTCGGAAAAAATGTCCGTAGAGTAAAGATCAAACAGGATAAAAACGCTCAATTCTACGGTTACTTGCCGATAGACGATGAAATACCGGCCGGGCAGTATACAGTAAGAGCCTATACCCGTTACATGGAAAATGCCGGAGAGGAGTTCTTCTTTCATAAACCTATACACATCGTGTCGCCTCTCAGCAAATCACTCTCCACCGAAATTTCTTTCGAAGGAGAGCCGGGGCAAAAGCAGATCAAAGGTACAATCAAATTAACCGACAACGCGACCCAGGAAACTATCCCTCTGGAAACAATTAACCTGTACGACGAAAAAGACAAAATAAAATACTGGACGAAAGACAAACTAGTAAAGTTCAAACTGTCACCAGCTGAATGCAAACACAGAACTATCAAACTGGAAGCAGCAAACTACCAGCAATTCCTGCCGGTCTCGCTCCCTGCTAACGACTATCAGGTCGACTTCCTACCCGAAGGCGGTAACCTGCTGGCCGGAGTCTTATCGAAGATGGCCTTCAAGGCGCTGAATACGACCGGTTTTTCCGAAGAGATAACCGGTAACGTCAAAGACGAGACGGGGAAAACTGTTTGTTCTTTTCAAACAACCCACGCCGGCATGGGTACTTTCAACTGGATACCGGAAGCCGGCAAAAAGTATTATGCAGAGTGTCTCTCCAAAGCTGGCGTTGAAAAACGGTTCGAACTGCCTGTTGCCGAAACAAACACCTGCACGCTGAATGTGCAGGAAAGCGGGTACGAATACCATATATCCATCCTCTATCCAAACGGAGTCGCCACTGACGAAACACAGACTTTGCTCATCCATCAACGAGGCTTCCCGCTGTTAGTACAACCTTTCCGGCAAACCCATCGGATCAGTATCGAGAAGAAAGCGCTCTCGCCTGGTATTATACAATTGTTATTACTCTCTTCGCAAGGTCAAATAATCAGCGAACGCCAAGTATTCGTTCAATCCGAAAAACAGGCCACAGCCCATATACAGACTGATAAGGAAGCATATACCCAGAGGGAAAAAGTACGTCTGGATATCACATTACAGGACGAGGAAGGCAAACCCGTACAAGGCAACTTCTCCCTCTCCGTTACCGACAATGCCGATATCCTGCCTGATTCCTCCTATACCATATACACCTCTCTCCTGCTCTCTTCCGATTTGAAAGGGTATATCGAAGACCCGGGATGGTACTTCCGAGGTGATAATAACGCACGTAAAGAAGAACTGGACCTGTTGATGCTGACACAAGGATGGCGAAAATATAATGTAGAAAATGCATTGACAGCCGACTACAAACGGCCGTCTATCCTCCCGGAAACCGGCCAACAAATTACCGGCTCCGTTAAACGCCTGGTCGGCAACAAAGCGATTGCCAATGCCAAAATACAAATCCATATCCCCACAGAAAGGGTCTTGGAAGAAATTCGCGCCGGAGAAGACGGCAGGTTCAAGTTCGATTCTTTCGAATTCCCGGACAGCACGGTCTACAACATACAGGCAACTACCCCTAAAAATGGAAAGAATGTGCTGCTGTCGCTCGACACGGTAGCCTTCCCGAAAGCCGATCAAATATGGCCCATCCATTCTTATATTTTCCAATGCACAGCAAACAACATCTATTCCGACCTTCCGGCATCAGTTGAATTTTTGGACAAGACAAACAGAAGAATGACATACGAAAACGGCGTGCGTAATATATTCTTGGAAGATGTTGTGGTAACAGCCAGAAAAAAAGTATATAAGACGCCTTATGAAAGGATACCCAGTATCATTACCATCAGAGAAGAGGATTTGAAAAACACGCCGATGCAAGATCTTCCTACATTCCTAAACTCTAGATTACCGGGTGTTAATTTTGACATTGCCGGTATGGCAAACGGAAGGGCCATTATATATTCCGGAAATAAGAGCAAGGACCTGGAACCTAGAGGAATAAGAATCATTTTAAATGGTTTCCCTATTAACGATCAGGAATTAGCTCTACTCACATTACAAAATTTACGTATACAAGACATTGCACAAATTGATTACAACAGGCACGAAACGGATGGACTAGCTTGGTTTCCAATGACCGGAGCACATTTTATTGCCATTACATTAAAAGATGGAGTAGAATCGTACGATTATATACCCAAAAACATCCGGCAGATACAACTGTTAGGTCATCAGAAACCAGCAACTTTCTATTCTCCAAAATATGAGACTCCACAACAGAAAAACAGTGAAACACCTGATTTGCGTACTACTATCTACTGGAATCCCAATTTTCAAACCAATAGACGAGGGGAAACATTTGTCGAGTTTTATACGGCAGATGGAGATAGTCCTTATTCGGTAGTCATAGAAGGGATTACTCAAAAAGGCAGGCTTATACGCTCCGAGAAAGAGATGATAGTCAGAGAATAGTTATTATTATGGTAAACAAAAAGTAGTCGATAAATCTTTCTATTTTATCGACTACTTTTTTCTTTTCTACTATATTCCTGTTGTAATAATAGGAGGCCAAGATCCATCTCCAACCTCTTGTGTCTCAAGCCTAGTATAACCGTCTTTTATATTAACAGAGCCAGTTATCATAAAATGTTCATGACTAATTGAAGTAAAGCCAGAAAGCGAACCAGTCCAATTCCAATACGTTGTTTGGTTTGCCCATATCGTAAGAGCAACACTATCACTACTCCAACTGCATTCATAATATGCAGTTGAATATAGTACTAGTTTTCTACAAGAACCACATTCTATACCTTCTTTACTCCAAATATTAGATTCAGAACTAGTACCACCAAAAGCATAAATTATATTACCCCTTTCATCCAAATCATAAAAAACTTTTATCGGAACCTGATTACAAGTATTTGCTGAACAATATCCATAAGTTGCATACACTATTGTAGATCCACCAGATGCAGCCTTCGTTGTAAGTTTCGAAGCAAACGGCAATAAAAATGCATACTGATTTCCAACCAACACTATTTCAATCTCCCGTTCCTCCTTCCTTGGATAGCCAGAGTACTTGTGCAAATCTTCTTGGAAACTCTTTATCTCTACCTCCGTCAACGGAGTTGTTCTATCCCCTTCCTCCACTTTCGGAGATACATGCCAGCCAGAACTCGCCGCTACTTTTTTTAATTGATTGATATTTATCTCATTCTGATTAACAACTTGATCCAACACAGAATCACTTTCTTTTGTACAGCCAACTAAAGCTGAAACAATTAATATGAAATATAAAAAGATTGATTTCATAAGTATAAATGTATTAGAATATAAAATAAAGATATATACTGAGAGGCGTTAAAACAGGCTACATCTTCCCACCTATTTTCTTAGATGCAGCCTGCTATAGGGAATTTTCTATTACAACTAAAGCGATTCATAATATATATTCTAAAACTCTTCAATCAAGAACTCCGCAAACATATAAAAAAAATCACAACGCACACAACATTATTTATATAAATAAACACAACGCAATATTTTACCCAATAAAAAACAATACTACAAGACTCTTTGAATAATTTGCATTATAAAACAAAACAACCTTAGTCCTTGGAGAACTAAGGTTGTTTTATCTCGCAAAAGTATGGATTAATTTTAAATAACAATAATATTTATTTGAAATATGGTTTTTTTAACTAAACCAATTAACACTTCATCTCTATAAGTACATGCAAATTCATATCAAACTTCATTTTTGGACCTTCAATCCACTTCGAAAGCAAATAAAAACCATAAAAGTACTTAGTTCTCCAAGAACTAATTAAAACTAATATCAATATGGCAGCTACAGAACCCAAAATGCGCAGTATTACAGGAAAATTAACTCCTAACGAGTTGACTGAACGCGAAGACGATTTCACTTGCAATGTGATTTACCAAGCAAAACGTACTATTAAAGACCTTTGCCAGCTAACATCTGCAAACAGTAAATTCACTGCTTCTGAATTAGAGAGTGCCTACAATGATTTGAAAGAACAAGCAAAAATCGAACTTTACAATGCCTCTACAGTTGAATTTGGCTTCGTTACAAACTCCTTGGGTGTCGATGGTCCGTTTATCGGTCCGGATGCAAAATTCGACCCGGCGAAAAACAATGTAGTTCTTCGTAGCGTACCCTTGGTTGAAATGAAAAAAGATCTGGGAAATATCACCGTAATCATTTCCGGCACAGCCGAAGGATTACCCGTCATAACAACCGTTACAGACGTGGCGACAGGAAGTGAAAACAACCAGATCACTCCGGGCGGTGGCTTGAACGGCAAAGGAAACCGCGTGAAAATCGCTGGTGAAGAAGGCAAGGATGTTGGTTTCTATTTCGTTTCTACAACAAACGATACAGAAACGAAAGTTCCGGTTGC
>ERZ773134.1450-NODE-1450-length-20018-cov-12.641637_pt1 | contig 20018 bp, 25 predicted proteins | sample MGYA00580856_ERZ773134 | MGnify/ENA primary metagenome ERZ773134 (study PRJEB29015, sample SAMEA2737823) | human gut metagenome | biome: human gut; feature: human-associated habitat; material: faeces | place: China | collected 2012 ... | reverse complement strand
CTGAAATGCAAGGGAATAAGGGGTTTTAAGCTTATTGACATCAAAAAAACGTCATTATATAATAAATTTATCTGCTTAAAAAGTTACGGAGGAAGCTATGAGAGAAATCAGTTGTAATGCGATTATCAGCAGTATCAAAGAAATGTGTATTCAGGCCACCCATTATTTGTCAGATGACATGAAGTCTGCACTTTACAAAGGTGTGGAGAAGGAAGAATCTCCGCTCGGACGTCAGATTCTGGAGCAGTTGTGCGAAAATTTGACGATTGCAGGGGAAGATATGATCCCAATTTGTCAGGATACGGGCATGGCTGTTGTTTTTGTTGAAATCGGGCAGGAAGTACATATTACGGATGGTGGTCTTGAGGATGCCATCAATGAGGGCGTCAGACAGGGATATGTTGAAGGCTATCTGAGAAAGTCTGTTGTCAGTGATCCGATTGAAAGAGTGAATACTCAGGATAACACACCGGCTATCATTCATTATTCTATTGTTCCGGGCGATAGATTCAGAATCACATTGGCACCGAAAGGATTCGGAAGCGAGAATATGAGCCGCGTTGTCATGCTGAAACCGGCAGATGGAATCGAAGGAGTCAAGGATGCTATTCTGACAGCGGTGCGGGATGCAGGACCGAATGCCTGTCCGCCAATGGTTGTCGGAGTTGGTATTGGTGGTACTTTTGAAAAATGTGCGATTTTAGCAAAAAAAGCGTTGACCAGACCGGTGGGCGAACATTCTGCTATCCCATACGTGAAAGAGTTAGAGGAAGAAATGTTAGAAAAAATCAATCGGCTTGGAATCGGACCGGGTGGACTTGGCGGTACAACCACTGCTCTCGCAGTGAATGTGAATACTTACGCGACACATATTGCAGGACTTCCGGTGGCAGTCAATATCTGCTGTCATGTGAATAGACATGTGATAAGAGAAGTGTAAGAAAAAACATATAACTACAAATGTAGTTTTTATTTTACAGTCATAAATGAAGAAAAATATAAATTTAGAAATGGGAGCGCAGAATATGGACAAACATATTACAACACCGATCACCGCGGAAGTGACAAAAAATTTAAAGTCCGGTGATTACGTTTACATAACAGGAACCATTTATGTGGCAAGAGATGCTGCACACAAAAGAATGATCGAGGCATTGGAGCGTGGCGAAGAACTCCCGATCGACATCAAAGATTCCACAATCTATTACATGGGACCATCTCCGGCAAGAGAGGGACGTCCAATAGGTTCTGCAGGACCGACAACTGCAACCAGAATGGATAAATATGCGCCAACTCTTTTAGATCTCGGAGAAAAGGCGATGATCGGAAAAGGAAAACGTTCGAAAGAAGTCATTGACGCGATTGTCAGAAACCATGCAGTTTACTTTGCAGCAGTCGGCGGAGCAGGGGCGCTTTTATCCAAATGTATCACAAAATCTGAGATCGTATGTTATGAAGATCTTGGAGCTGAGGCAATCCGTAAGCTTCAAGTGAAAGATTTTCCGGTGATCGTTGTCATTGACAGTGAGGGAAACAATCTGTATGAGACAGCAATCAAAAAATATTGCACGTTGGAGTAAAATGAGAACAAAAGAATAAAAAAATTGGAAGAAAATATAGCATTTCAAGTCACTGGATATGTGGATGGAAAAAGCAAAGGAATTCTGCGGTGCAGTAGAGGTTATGTACGAGAAATAACATTTGAAGCGTAATTTTTTATCATTTTTGGAGGTGTGTTCATGCAGACAGATCCATTTAAAGAATATCTAAAACAGCAGGAGCCAGATAAAAAGTATAAAGGTTATGCATGGCAGACTGCGATTGGATTGCAGGCAGTCGATGGATTGAAGCCGTCCGAATATCTCGTTGATGCAGCAATTCAGAATATTGAAGGTAAAATTACGCTGGATGAAGTAAAAAATTTATTAGATTCTTACTATGAAGAAAAACCACAGAAAAATCATGACAGGACAGAAGAGGCTGATAAAGTTTCCATACGCATTGCGAAAATACTTTCGGAACATGCATTTTCTTTTACACCAAATGAGTATATCTCAATTCACAGAAAATTATTTACCGGAATATATGACCACGCAGGAAAAATCCGTGATTATAATATTACAAAAAAAGAATGGGTGCTGAATGGAGCAACTGTTATTTACGGAAGTGCTTCTGAACTAAGGAAAACGTTAGAATATGATTTTATGAAGGAGAAACATTATAGTTACAAAGGATTATCCATGGATGAAATCATTCACCATCTGGCAGTATTTGTTGCAAATTTATGGCAGATCCATATATTTGGAGAAGGAAATACAAGAACGACAGCCGTATTTTTTATCAAGTATCTTCGAACACTTGGATTTGATGCAACGAATGATATATTTGCGGAAAATGCATGGTATTTCAGAAATGCATTGGTTCGGGCAAATTATAATGATCTGAAACATGAGATTCATGAAACAACAGAGTATCTGGAACTGTTTTTGCGAAATCTGTTGTTGGATGAAAAAAATTTATTACAGAATCGTCTTATGCATGTTGATTATAAGGAAATGCTTGTGAGAGAGCCAAAAATAGAATATAAAACAGCAGAAGCGAACATTGAAAATAGAAAAGTGAACATTCAACTGGAAAAAGTGAATATTGGAATGTTTGGAGAGAAAATTTCCGGTATTTCAAAGAAAACAATACAGCATATGGAACAACTGTGTGATTCCTTTGATAAAAATGAAATATTTGGAAGAAGCAGGGTTGAAGAGGTAACCGGGTTAAAAAATACAAGAGCATCATTGTTCTTAAAAGAACTACTCGAGAGAAATATCATCCAAAAAGTAACCGGACATGGAAAAGGAAAATACACATTTTTTATAAAGGAATAGTGAAATCAGGGGGAGTAGAGGTTATGGGAACAGTGGTAGTACGTAATTCTGTGGCAAAGAGAGTGATTGTCACACTCATGCCAGCAATCAGTTTTTTGTGTATGTTTGGTTTGGCGGCAATCAGTGTGAACTTTCTGGAATATGGATCAACAGCAGATAGAATTGTGGGATATATCGGAGTGTCCTGTATCATTCCGATGATAGTTTCAATACCGTTTATTTTTAAAGTAAACAGGGAGAAAACCGTATTAGATATCAATACTTTCTATGTAACGCCGTTTGTAGGGAGAACAAAAAATATCCCAGTTCAGGATGTAAAAGTATGCACCATTGGACGAAGAAAACAGATCCGATTATTCGATGAAAAATCAAATCTGATCTGTAAATATAAAAGTACTCAGGATAAAGAACAGATCATTTTAAAAACGTTGCAAAAAGCAGGAACTTGTACATTTACATTTTCCGTCAGAAACGGAAAACAGGTTGTCGTAAAAGGTAGTGACAGAATTTTTACCGATTATCTTGCAACGGGAGAAGTTTCCAAGACAATCAATAGCTATAAATCGTTATACTACGTGCCACAGATCTCCTCTGTATCGGACAAAAAGCAGGAGCAGGACAGTCAGTTCGACCAGAATATAAAAAAGCAGATTGAAAAAAACAGAAAAATATTCCAGATAGCACAGATTGTGAGCCTGATTATTTTTTTAAGAGGAATGTTTATGCTGGCTTTTAACACTCCTGGTGGAACAAGTGGCAAATTGGCGGTCATTTTCTTTTTCGGTGGAGTTATTGGAATGTTACTGAGTAAATATCTTTGCCGCAGAAAAGAATTTGAAATCACAAAGCCGACGTTCTATCGTGTGGAAGGGGCTGCTGTCAATGAAAAAGATTTTGCATTCAGATCTTCCGATTCGGATCGTCACCTGATTTATGAATTTCAGGATAAATATGGAGTGAAACATCAGCGGCCATCGGACAAAGTAAACGCTTCGGACACTGCATGGGGATTGGGTGTTGGCGAAAAGAAAATCTTATGGTACAGTCCGTTTGTTCCATACTTACTGGATCAGGAGCCGTTAGAGTTTAAAATGTTCATGGATAGACGAAGACTTACCCCGGGTGAATGGATCAAACGGCATCCTATCCTGACCGTGGGTTGTATCGCTTTCATTGTATGGATTGGTTTTCGTGGATATAAGTTTGGAAAAGCGCAGATTTTTATTTACACACATGACGGAAGAAACTTAAAAACAGAGTGGACAGCGCTTGATGCTGTCACAGATGAACAGACAAATACAGCGGTGGAGGCTGCAGGAATGGAGCGGGAAGAACTGGAAAAATGGCTGAAACAGTCCTTCTATCCATATTTTTATGTGAACGGTACCAGCTTTGGAGAGTTTGATGCATTTGATGTGGAAAATTATGCGGATGTCATGGGAGAGGATAAGGTGGAAACTATCCGGGAAAATATCTCCGATTATTGGGGGATTCATGACAGAAAAAGCCTTATGAAAACAACCGATTCCCTGTTACAAAAAGGAGATAAATATACTTATGCACAGACTTTGGAAAAATTAGGGGAAGAGGCGCTGGCATTACCGGAGGACAGTATCTATTATAAATACAAATTGTATGCCCCAGATGAAATGTGCAAATATCTGGGAACTTATTACGCATACAATAACATTGGGGATGCTGGAGTGGATGCATGGGACTATTGCAGATGCATCCGGTTATTTGCATTTGGCTATATATGTGGTTATATTTCGTATGACGAATATCTGATTCATGCCGCACCGCTTGCAGTCTATCTGCAGAATGAATATGATTCCTGGGAAACAATGTATGAGAGTTATTACTACGGTTATCTTATTTTTGCAGGAAGAAATAAAAACTCAAGCAGCAGCGTCATCTATAGTGACTATAGATATTACGAGATCATGGCAGATAAGACAGAGATTCCGTTTCGGACAGAAGAGAGATAATCTCACAACGGGAATACAGGAGTATTATTATGAAAATCGGAATTATTTCAGATATACACAGCAACATTTACGCTTTTAAGGCATGCACAGAGTATATGGAAAAACAGAACTGTGACGAGTACCTCTTTCTTGGAGATTATATTTCCGATACACCTTACACAAGAGAAACCATGGATTATCTGTATGAATTTATGGAAAACCATACCTGTTATCTGTTAAGGGGCAACCGTGAGGAGTACATGCTCACACAGCAGGAAGCCAGAAAAAAGAAATGCACAGAGCAGATGTGGATAAGTAATTCCGCAAGTGGAAATCTACTCTACACTTACGGGCAGCTTGTGGATAAAGATTTTGATTTCTTTCGGAATCTTCCAATCACATTCGTTTATGAAAAAAAGGGTTACCCGGCGATTACCTGCTGTCATGGATCACCGGAAAGCAGCCGGGAGCTATTGCAGTTGAATGAAGATCCCGTAAAACAATGGTTAGAAAAGATTGACACCGATTACATGATCTGCGCTCATACGCATTATCCGGGAGAGATGACATACAAAAACAAACATTACTTTAATGCTGGCAGCGTTGGAATATCCATTGATGATGCCGGATATGCACAGTGCATATTGTTAGAGTCCGGTGTGGAAAATGGAACAACAATCTGGAAACCTCAATTTCTGAAAGTACCTTATGACAATCAGAAAGTTGCACAGGATATGATCACCGGCGGTCAGCTTTCTATAGCACCGTGGTTTGTGAACAGCAACATTCTGACCATCCTTACTGGAATCGACTGTTCAGCCAAAATGGTTGAGTTGGCAGAAAAACTTGCATTAGAGGACAATGTTCAGCCAAAATGGCCGCATATTGATGAAAAATATTTTGAAGAGGCAGCAGAGTTCTATCAGATTCCAGATTACCGGAAAGAAAGCCGGCTATTTTCGAATCAAAGAGAGGCAGACAAAGGAGATGTACAAAATATGCAGATCAGAACCGCAACATTAGCAGATGTTGACCAGATTGCAGCAGTAGAAAAAGAGTGTTTTCCAGAAGCAGAGGCGGCGACAGAAGAAGAATTTGAGCAGCGGCTTTCACATTACGCAGATCATTTTTGGCTTATGTTCGAGGGCGAAAAATTAATTTCATTCGTGGACGGAATGGTAACAGACGAGCCGAATCTTACAGATGAGATGTACGAAAACGCCACGATGCATAATGAAAATGGTGCATGGCAGATGATTTTTGGTGTTAACACCATACCGGAATATCGCAAACACGGCTATGCAGGCGAACTTTTAAACAGAGCCATTGAGAATGCCAGAACGCAGGGAAGAAAAGGACTTGTTCTGACCTGCAAAGACCGGCTCATTCACTATTATGCAAAGTTCGGTTTTGTAAATGAGGGTGTATCGGAATCCGTTCATGGAAATGTGGTCTGGAATCAGATGCGGCTTACCTTTTAAAATTTTAAAAATAAAAAAATTATCCGGATATGGTAACAGGATGAGGAGACAGCTATGAAACAGGAAAAAGTGCGCAAACATATCTTTTTTTACGGGCGCGTCCAGGGAGTAGGCTTCCGTTATTATGCAGTGCAGAAAGCAAACCAGCTTGGACTTACCGGCTGGGTGAAAAATTTATATGACGGCAGTGTGGAAATGGAAGTGGAAGGACAGGAAGAATTGATCGACCAGCTTATCATTTTTTTACAGAACCGGACATATATCTGGATCGAGCGGATCGATGCGAAAAAAATTCCATTGCAGCAGGATAGTTCTTTTTGCGAAATATATTAATCCGGAGGAAGTTTCATGAAGTGGGTGAATGATGATTATTCGCATAATCTAAGAATCTATGAAAAAAGAGATGCACGAAAGGCGATTATTGTATATTGTCTGATTCTTGGAAGTGCCTTTTTTCAAGGCTGGCTCTATACAACAAACTTAAATGTTTATGTGTTAAATTTGTCACAAATAGGGATACCTTTACTTATCACTATATTATTTTTATATTTTTTTCATAACAGCAGAGAAAATATAAGTAGCATAGGAATTCATGCAAAAAATCTAAAGAAAAGTATTATATCAGGCATTGCAGGAGGAGTTCTGCTCCTTGCTATACAAATATTATTGTACATAATTCAGGGAAAATCAATTTCATTTACAATAAATCAACTATTTTTAAACTGGGTGATATATATTGTTGCCGGATTTGAGGAAGAGGTTTTATTTAGAGGATATATACAGACAAGAATGTCAGGTCTGATAAACAGCCAATTGGTAATCAGTATAATCAATTCACTTTTATTCCTGTTAATACATTATCCGGTAAGATGGGTAGTTTCAGGAATGATAACAATTCATGTGCTGTCATTTACGTATATAATCTGTCTGATAGTGTTACATTTCTTTTGCGATGCAGTATATAAGAGAACAAACTGCTTATGGGGTTCTGTAGTGCTCCATATAATCTACAATGCGGTAGGTGCGATGATTATAATTCAATAAAAGTTAAATATGGTAAAATTACTACACATTTATTCAGATAGTTATGATTATCACAATCATATAGTCAAAGAAGGGAGAACATAAATATGCCATGTACAACAATTTTAGTAGGAAAAAAAGCAAGTTATGATGGATCAACCATAATCGCAAGAAATGATGATTCTGGTTCCGGACATTACACATCCAAAAAATTTGCAGTGATTCACCCGGAAGAACAGCCGAAAATCTATAAATCGGTCATTTCACATGTCGAAATCGAGCTTCCGGAAAATCCGATGCGCTATACTGCAATGCCAAATGCAGAAGAGGGCGAAGGTATCTGGGCAGCCTGCGGAGTGAATGAAGCGCATGTCGGAATGACAGCAACGGAAACGATCACATCCAATCCAAGAGTTCTCGGAGCTGATCCGCTTGTAAGATATCAGCCTGCAAAAGACGGAAAAGAAGAAATTCCGGGAGGAATCGGGGAAGAGGATATTGTATACATTGTACTTCCATACATACACAGTGCAAGGGAAGGTGTCAAACGTCTTGGCAGCCTGTTAGAACAGTATGGTACTTATGAAATGAATGGAATTGCATTTCAGGATGCAGATGAGATCTGGTGGCTTGAGACCATCGGCGGACATCACTGGATCGCACGAAAAGTACCGGATGATGTTTATGTGATGATGCCAAATCAGTTTGGAATGGATCAGTTTGATCTTGAGGATGCATTTTCAGACCAGAACGAATATATGTGTTCCGCCGATCTGAAAGAATTTGTTGAAAAAAATCATTTAAACCTTTCACAGGATGGAACATTCAATCCAAGAGATATTTTTGGCAGCCATGATGACTCTGATCATGTATACAATACACCAAGGGCATGGTACATGGCACGCTGCTTGAATCCGAATACGATGAACTGGGATGGACCGGACGCAGACTACACACCGCTTTCTGATGATATCCCTTGGTGCATGGTTCCGGAGAAAAAGGTGACGATCGAAGATGTAAAATATGTGCTTTCTTCTCATTTTCAGGGCACACCATACGATCCATATGCTTCTTATGGAGATAAATCTATGAAAGGTGCATATCGTGCGATCGGTGTAAACCGGACAGATTTCTTAGGAATCATCCAGATGAGACCGGATGCAGCAGAAGACAGCCGGGCAATCGAATGGGTGGCATTTGCTTCAAACGTATTTAATACAGTCGCACCAGTCTACACAGATGTAGAGAAAGTACCGGAGTATTTTTCCAATACGACAGGCGATGCTTCAACAGATAATTTTTACTGGGCAAGCAGGATGATCGCAGCCATGGCAGATGCTTCTTATAGCAAATCCATTTTTCATATTGAACGTTATCAGGAAAGAGTCATGTCAAAAGGCCACGAATATATCAATCAATATGATGAACTTCTGTCAAAAGAAAGTGATGCAGAAAAACGCATGCAGCTTCGTCAGGAGGCAAATGAAAAAATTGCTGACATGGTAAAAAAAGAAACGCAGGATACATTGAATAAAGTATTGTATGAGTTGAGCAATCAGATGAAAAATGCATACTCCAGATCAGACGCATAAGGAACGATTATATTTGGACATAAACTTGCAATTGATGCAGAAAAATGTTCCAGAAATTAAATGGTTAATTGTGTTGCTGGTGAAAGAAGTAAAACAGTATTTAAAATCAGAAAAGGAAGAAATAGAACAATCGGAAGTTATATGTGGAGGAGGATTATTATGAATACAGTTAGAATGATTTTATGTGGAAATGTTGAAGATAGCAGAATGAATCCAAGTGAAAAAGTAGGAGTAGTATCAGTGGTTTTTGTTTCTACAGAGGAGGAAAAAATTAAGAATAAACTTAAAAAATTGCAAGATAAAAATCCTGAAAAATTTTATATGGAATACGTTACTCCATTAGATGTTGACTTAACAAGTTTAGAGCACTATCCATCGATTGAAATATCAAAAAATGATTTACAATAACAACTTCCGGTTATGGAGGATACGTATGCGAAGAAGAGACAGAGAGGTAACAGAACATAGTGAAATCATGCATATCCTTGATTCTGGCAAGGTTTTGCATCTCGGTTTAGTGGATCAAGGAAGACCATACATAGTTCCCATGAACTATGGCTATGTTTTTGAAGGAGAAAAGCTCGTATTTTATTTGCATGGGGCGTTAGAGGGGCGTAAACTTGACATTATCAGAAATAATTCTGATTGTTGCGTTCAGATTGAGTGTGATGTACAGCCATTTTCAGGTAAAGTAGCCTGCCAATATGGATGCAGCTACTATTCTTTTGATGGATTTGGAACGGCAAAGATTGTGGAAACACCGAAAGAAAAAATCAGGGCATTGAGGGCATTAATGAAAACACAAACCGGTAAGGATTTTGAGTTTAATGAGAAATTGGTTTCAATTGTTAGTGTGATTCGAATTGATTGCGATTATTATACAGCAAAGCACAGACCGTTGCCAGGCGCCGAATAAAGTGGTAAAAGAATGGCTGATGAAACAGGGGTATGATTGCATTAAACTAGAGTATGCCTTTGGAAACAGCCGGATGGATTTCTATATGGAAAAAGGAAAGCAAAAATATCTAATGGAAGTCAAAGGCTGCACCCTTGAGATAGACGGAGTTGGATATTTTCCGGATGCCCCGACGGAAAGAGGAGTTAAACATTTACGGGAACTTGCAGCTGTGTGCGGACAAGGATATAAATGCTTGATTGCATTTGTGATTCAAATGGAGGGAATCAGTGAAGTCAGACCGAATACGGCAACGCATCAGATTATCAGAGACAATACGAAAGCTGGAAGAATGCCTGCAGAAAATCGGATACACCTACGCATAAGGATGAAAAACTGTCGGATAAACTTGCAAGACTACAAAGGGAAGCCGCAGAAAACCAGAACAGTATCAGTAGGCAGACAAAGAACAGAGGGGCAAGATAATATACCCTTTGTTTTATATTCTTTTGAAAGAATTACGATAGAATATTGGAACTTAGCATGATATAATAATAGAAAATTTTTAGGAAGAGGTGAGAACGATATGAAAATTATCCGAGATAACTACTCAGTACAGTTGATGTAAACTGTTGGCAGATTGTGCTGAGGTTAAAAGAAACTTGCCAGTAGTCGTTGACTGTACTGCCCTGATGCTTGAAATACAATATGTAAAGGAGTACAGTTATGCGTTATATAAAAGATATATTAAAGAAAAACAGCATATGGGTATTGGTCTACATTGGACTAGGTATATTTAATTCATTTGTGGCTAATTACAAGGTTGACTATTTCCAAAAGGTTATTGATGGATTGGCTGATAGAACACTTGCATTTGCAGGAGTTGCAACATATGGCTTTATTTTGCTGGTAAATTATTGTATGAATTATCTGGATAATTACCCTGAAAAGAAGTTGGAACATGGTATTTATCTGGATTTTAAGCTTTTGTCACTTAGAAAAATAAGTACAATCGATTATACGGAATATCAGAAAATAGGTACGGGCAAACTTGTTCAAAGGATTGAGAATGGTTCAGCAGCAGGAAGAAATGTATTATTCAATTTTTGGTTGTGTTTGATTCGTGACTTACTTCCTACCATTGGTTTTAGTATATACTTTATTTGGAAAATAGATGAAAAAGTCACTTATGTACTGTTTGTAGGCTATGCGTTTATTTTTATAATAACCAACATTCTATTAAAGTTTCTTTACAAAATAAAAGAAAAGATTTTGAATAGTGAAGAACTATTAAATCACTATTTGGTCAGAGGCTATATGGAAATGTTGGTATTTCGTATGAGTAAACAGTTCCCGAGTGAAATAAAGAAGACTTGTAATGCAAAAGAGGATATTGTTTCATCAAAAGTAAAAATGAATATGATTCATGAAGCATTCTTCACAATATTTGCACTACTTGTGGCAATGTTAGATATTGGTATTCTTTTTTATGCATGGAAAACGAAAAACCTTACAGTAGGTTCTGTGGTTGCACTAATTGCACTGATTGAAAATGCTTATACACCAATTGCCATTTTTAATGTACTTTATGTCCAATATAAATTGGACAAGGCGTCGTATAAGAGATTTGAGGAATTTTTAGGCTTAAAAGACGATGTTCAATTAAGAAACGGTAATGCAATAAATACAAATGTTGGAAAAATTGCAATAAGAAATTTATCATTCCAATATGAGGAACGAAAAATTATTGATGGCTTGAGCCTGTCAATACAAAAGGGAGAAAAAATAGCTTTTGTAGGAGAAAGTGGTTCCGGAAAATCGACCTTGATTAAGATTTTATTAGGGTTGCTAAAATATAATCAGGGAGAAGTTCGCTTAGGAGACATGGAGTTAAAAGAAATTTGTCTTAATAATCTGTATGATAGAGTTAGCTATCTATCACAGGAAGCCCCTGTTTTTGACGGAACAATAAAAGAAAATCTGGTATTTGAGAAACAAGCGTCAGAAGAACAAATGCTAGGGGCATTGAGTGAAGTGCAACTATCTCATTTAGTTGAAAATCTTGCGGAAGGTTTAAATACTGAAATTGGTGAGAAAGGTACTTGTTTATCGGGTGGAGAAAAACAAAGACTTGCATTAGCTCGCTTGTGGTTTGAAGACTCCGAACTTGTCATTTTGGATGAAGCAACATCTGCAATGGATAATTTAACAGAAGAAAATGTAATGAAATCAGTTATGCAAAAAATGAAAGATAAAACTGTCATTGCCATTGCGCATAGATTAAATTCCATTGCAGGTTTTGACAGAATTATTCTCTTTAAAGAAGGGAGGATTGTTGGACAAGGTACTTTTGAAGAACTATTACATACAGATTCTTATTTTATGGACTTGTATAATGCGAATGTGAAATAATTGTTTTTTTAGATCGAAACTTGTAAAAATACAAAGGGGCTGTTGCTCTTGCACTTTTTTTATTGTTAGAGTAGCAGTCCCTTAGTGTATTTAAAGTTCAATAGAGTTTTCTGCGTCTACACATATCTGCATAGTTCCATCCAGATATAGTTTTGCATATTCAAGAGGTTCATCAATAGCAAGAGCATTTAATGCACACTGAGAGCATGGTGTAGTTTTAATACCATCTTCTGCCTTGTTGCAGTCAATACGGAGCATATATCCGGCACAGGTGTAAATGTCTATGCTATTCCGGTACATATTGTATTCAGCGTAAATAATATTCATATCGTGTCTCCTTCAAATCAATTAATCAAAATAAGAAATTCAGAAGCATTTCAATCAGTTCACCATGTCAGTTTCATTTTGTGTTATACTGTGTAATATGATTTTGTTTTCCTTGCTTTTTCCCTTACCAGAGTCCGTAAACACTGATGGAACGATATAACACAAGGGAATATATAAGGGAAAGCTTACCTGCCACAAGCTTAGTATTTTCAATGGTTTGTGAGAAATTTGATAACAAAATATAACAGTTATTAAATTCCTTAGAATAGCTGAAATCTCAATCGTTGTTTGTCTAAAAGGAAAATTCATAATCATATTAATCATTTCGATGTTCTTGTCCCCAAAGACAGAAAGCATCTAATACAGGTTCTAAGGATTTTCCACGTTCAGAAAGACTATACTCAACTCGTGGCGGAATTTCCCCATAATCTTTGCGGATAATAAGACCATCGGATTCTAATTCTTTTAATGCTTTTGACAATGATCGGAAAGTTGCTGTTTCCATCTTACGCTGAAGTTCATTATACCTTGTTGGACCATCTAATTGCAGACAATAAAGGATAGGAAGTTTATATTTCCCGTCAACCAAAGACTTTGTATAGTAAAAACCAGTATTTTTAATAACCTCTATCGCAAAACGACGTTGTTCATGTATTTGATTATCTGACATAATAACTCTCCTGACACTATATTTAGATATAGTATATGTTCTAAAATATCGCACTTGTTGTTAGTACATCCTCATGATACGATATATGCAGCAACGAATCAAGTGAAATGGAGATGAATGGGATGAAACATAAAGTTAAAGTAACAGTATTAGATAAAAAACTCTATCCAGAATTACAGCAACAGTATTGTGATAATCCAATTTCGGGTGCCTGTCCTTGTTACAATGTGGGAGATGAATTTATTTTTTACCGGGATGAGGAAAGAGATGATTTCTGGCACATAGGATTGAATACCTTGGTAAAGACCAGTGGTGATGCAGATACCGTTGCGGGTGGTCCGAAAATGCCATTCTGTTCTGAGGCATGGGATGCTATTTCACGCTATATTTATACCGGATTACAAGGCGGTTCCATTATGAAGGGCTGGATGAAGAAGGAAAATGAAATGATTACCTGCTGTTCGGATGGAACAAGACCTGTCATTTTTAAGATTGAAAGAATTGATTATGAGGAGAAAGAATAGCAAATGAACGAAATCATTAAAGCAATGGAAGAACGCAGAAGCATTCGCAAATTTAAGCCGGATATGCCAGCAAAAGAAGATCTGCAACAGATTATCGAAGCCGGATTATATGCTGCAAATGGCATGGGAAAACAGGCAACCATCACAATTGCGGTAACAAACAAAAAACTTCGAGACAGATTATCAGCAATCAATGCAAAGATAGGCGGTTGGAAAGAAGGATTTGATCCATTTTATGGAGCACCGGCTATTTTAATTGTATTAGCAGACAAAAACTGGGCAAACAGAGTTTATGACGGAAGTCTGGTCATGGGAAATATGATGCTTGCAGCACATTCTCTTAATCTTGGAAGTATCTGGATTCACAGAGCTAAGGAAGAATTTGAACTTCCGGAATATCAGGAATTATTAAAAGAACTTGGGGTAGACGGAGAGTGGGAAGGAATAGGTCATTGTGCCGTTGGATATGTTGATGGTGAGCTTCCTAAGGCTGCAAAAAGGAAAGATAACCGGGTATTTTGGGTTGAATGACAACTTCTGGTTTTCCAAACTGAGAAATTCACGTTTGACGGAGTAATGGATATGAAAATCAGAGAAGTAGATGAGAATAAAAAGCAGTTTATAGCATTATTGTTATTAGCTGATGAGCAGGAGAGCATGGTTGATCGTTATCTTGAAAAAGGTACTATGTATGTACTTGAAGATGGTGATGTAAAAGCTGAATGTGTTGTCACCGATGAAGATAATGGAATACTTGAAATTAAAAATATTGCAGTCAATCCGGAAAATCAGAGAAAGGGCTATGGCAAAGCACTAATTGATTTTCTTGCCAGTAAATATGCAGATGAATATTCTGTTTTGCAGGTTGGAACAGGTGACAGTCCATTGACGATACCATTTTATCAAAAATGTGGATTTGTCCGTTCTCACAAGATTCCGAATTTCTTTACGGACAATTATGATCACCCAATTTATGAGGGCGGTGTACAACTAATAGATATGGTATATTTGCAAAGATGTTTATAGAAGGTCTGTTCCGGTAGAAAGGAAAACAAATTGTACCTATAAATCGATGTTTGGAGAGGTGATTATTTTGGAACAGATTATTGAATATATAAAGCGAAACTAAAATCCTATTTCTGTCATCCTTTATGGTCCGTATGCTGACGGAACAAATAATCTGAACAGTGATTTTGTACAAATCTTTGATGGCAAGATTATTGTAGATAGCAATGAACGAGGAAAAGCACTTCAAATGAAAGTGATTTCACATATACAGAACCGTCCCCAAAAATCAAAAGCAGAAATTGATGCAATATCCTTATTTTGGTCCGAAAAAGACATTGAAATGGATGGAGCAAAATCACCCTATTGCATTTGTTCATTATAAAACAGCACTTGAGGATTTCAGCGTGGATAGTTTGAAAAACTGGATTACATATATAAAAAATGCAAATGATACATTCTGACAGATTTAAGTTGGCTTATGATAACGTTCAGTTGCTGCTGAAATAAGGGATAGAGAATCGTGGAGGACTATTTTGAGAACATACGAGAATAAAGATGAACTTAAGAACGAGATAAATAAAGTAAAAATAATTTTTTTTGATATTGATGGAACATTGCTAGAGATGGGAAAAACAGAGATAACACCGAATATGAGGAAGGCGTTATGTTCATTAAAACAAAATGGTATTAAAATATGTATCGCAACAGGGCGTCCGTTTGTTACCATACCAATGTTTGAAGGGATTGTATTTGATGCGATTTTGGCATTCAATGGTTCTTTTTGCGTTGCAGGGGATCAAGTAGTGGCAAAATGTCCTATTCCGAAAGAAGATGTAAAAAAAATTATTGAAAATGCAAAAAGAATGGAAAGACCTGTTTCTATTGCAACTGCGGAAGAAATTGTTGCAAATGGAAGTGATAAAGATTTAGAAGATTATTTTGCGATTGCGCACCATAGGGTGAATGTATCCGAAAAATTTGAAGAATATGTGGAAAAAGATGTTTTTCAAATTATGTTGGGATGTGACTTAGAAGAACGCAAGTATATATTAGAGGGAACGAAAAATGCCAAAGTAGCAGCGTGGTGGAGTAGAGCCATAGATATTATTCCAAAAGATGGTGGAAAAGGAACTGCGATTGAACAGGTTCTTGCACATTATAAATTCTCAAAGGAAGAAGCCATAGCGTTTGGAGATGGAGAAAATGATATTGATATGTTACTATCCGTTGGAAAAGGGATTGCAATGGGAAATGCAGCTGAAAAAGTGAAAGAAATTGCGGCTGATATTTGTGAAAGCGTGACAGATGATGGGATTTATTATTATCTGAAAAGCCAGAAGCTGATAAATGAGTAAAAGATAGGTGGAAAATGATTCCAAATAAGAGAAAAGTACCTGTCAAAGAATCTTTGCGTAACGATATATGCAATGTAAGGTGTTGATTGCTTTACTTGCTATCATGATAGTGCTTTTGGCAATGTCTGTCCGTAATTACTTATTATATTGGAATTTAGATTAAGAATTACTTACGGAGTAATGTTCACAAAGATATATGCAGGATCAATACCAGTCTGAAAGGAAGCAACGGTTACCGGTAAAATAAAATATAGAAAATAGGGATTTCCTTCCATGTCACAAAGAGAGACTTCATGCACATTCTGATTTTCAATCACAAGGGCATCATCATCAAACAGATGATCGGTAACTGTCAGATAACTATTTTTCAATTCATAATCCACAGTACCGTTTCCGACCAGACCATCCACAATCGTTGTACTTGTAAGCGGACCAGCTACATCAAAGCGGATTTTACAATTTTTCGGACGATTGAATGCCGGATGCCCGCCAATCGAAAACGGAAGTTCTTCCTCCGAAGGATTTTCCACCTGCCAGAGCACTTCCAGCTTATTTTCCTCGATGTGATATCCAATACGAAGGGTAAACGCATAAGGATATTTTGCCATGGTTTCCTCATTGGATTTTAATACAAACCAGAGCGTATCCTCCGTCTGAGAATCCAGCGTAAAATCCATATCGCGGGCAAATCCGTGCTGTCCCATGGTGTAAGTCTGTCCTTTGGTACGAAACTGTTTGTCTTTTACCGCTCCAACAAACGGAAACAGTACCGGTGAGGTGCGTCCCCAGAATTTTGGATCAGCTTTCCACATATATTCTTTTCCGGTATTTTTACGGACCAGAGATTTTAATTCTGCCCCATGTTCCTCCACTTCGATTGCAATGAGTTCATTCTCAAGCTTATGTCTTGCCATATGTTCCATCTCCTCTGATTCTATAAATTACGCGTTACCGCTTCACTTTTTCTCTCCCTGTCCATTTTATCTTATGCTATTTTACCGAGGTTTGTCAATGGACTGAATTTGCGAAGAAGTAGCAACAAATACTAAATCTTCAAGTGCAAGCACTCTGGGTTCCTCCGGATTACTGTCTCTGTTTACAATAGTGTTAATCTGCTTTGGTATATTTTTATTCACAAGCTCAGGGAAAACCACTCTGACATACATTCACTCCTTTACACTTTTGCTGATATACTTTTTCAGAATTACAGTTTATTCTATAATCTCCCAATACCCATTTTTCGGTGAACCATGACGAACCACAATATCTGATTCTTTCATTTTTTTAATATTATTTTCAACAGTCCGCCTAGATATATCTATTCTGTCTGCTATTTTTTTGACCGAAATATATTTATCTTCTGCTATACAATCTAGTATTTTCTCCTGAGTCTCCGTCAATTTCTGTGCTTTTTCTCTGATACGGACTTTATCTCCGAAATCATTTCCACCATTTACTCCACCATTTACTCCACCATTTACTCCACCATTTACTCCACTATTTTCTCCACCATTTGCATTATGCTGCACATTCCTATATAAATTCACCCGAAACATATCATCAAATACTTCCACAGTCGGAACAGGCAGTCCATATTCTCCAGCAACACTTATAATTCTTCTGATGCCACTTCCCCACGCTTCTACCAGTCCCATCTGACCAAATATATTTGCAATCAGCTTGTTTCTAATCTTGGAATGACCTTTCATCACTTCCTCGTAGGTTAGTCCATTGTATAGTCCACCTGGAGATGTCACTTCTAAGCGATCATCATAAATTGCCACCTGTATGCAGGATTCATCTAACAGGTTTCTGTGACAATGTGCGTTGATTATCATTTCACGAATTGCTTCTACTGGGAGTTCATAGCTTTCCCGACGCACTAAGCCATCTATTGTCACTCCAAGTCTGATATTTCTCAAAACAAAATCAACCGCACTCTCTATCTGCTTGTATATCGGTCCAGTATATTCCCGTTTATCAAGAAAAACCGTTCTATCCGTTCCCTTGAATACGGCGCACTGCGTCTTTGCAAACGGAAAATAATCTGATGTTAGCAGCACATACGCATTTGATGCAAGCACATTGCCTTCGCTTTTCTTCAAAATTTTCCAATTAAACAACTGCTCTTTTCTTACATCATGCCCCGAAAGTCCTGCCTTCTTTCGGAAATCTTCAATATCCTTGCATAAAGACTGCGTTGCTTCTTCCGTCACTTCATATCCTACACAAGTAAGCTCATCCCAAGAAATACGGGCGCCTTCCATCTCCAGCTCACTTATCTTTTCCTGATGCGCATGTCTGGAAGTACCAGCCACACGAATATAGGTGCCTTTCGCCTTACCTTGGGCTTTAATATAATATGGTCGGTTTTTTCCTGCTTCCACCGTGATAACAATGACTGTCTTGCCATCAACCGTCTGCGGCCCAATGTCCGGTATGATCTGCGGTTCACAAGAATCTGATATAGCATTTGTCAAAGCGTCCATAGCTTGAAACAAACTATCATTATCAACACCAACTACCTGATGTGTTTTATCATCAATACCTATGACCAGTCTGCCACCCTGTGTATTGGCAAAAGCCACAACTGTTTTCATATATTTTTCGCTTTTATCCGGTACAACTACCTTGTATTCAATATTCTTTGATTCGCCAGAAAACAGCTCATCTTTTGCCATAATGCTACCTCCAATTTTCTTGTTCTAATCTCTACTTTCATCTTATCAAGCAGATTATCCGCTGCATCCGGTGCCATCAGATCCTTTGAAATATAATGCACTATATCTCCGCCTTTAATTGATTAAAAGCCTCATCAACAGATACAGCATCAATTCTTTTTGCCTGTGCAAGTCCGGTCTGCATCATAGTATCAAATTCAGCTTGTGTTATAGAATCTCTCGTAGCAAGTTTATCCGGAATATCAAGTGAAAATGGTACTCGTGCTGTTACATTTGCAGTTTTTGTTGCCATAGTATACACCTCCTATTTCCGATAGTGTTCCACCTTGTATGGCTTTTTACAACACAAATATTTTTTAACCAGCCATTTAAATGAGGAGTTTTCTCACCATCTTTGCATCAAAGGTAACAGATTTCAGATGATCCACCTCAATCTGATACAGCGCATTTGCAGCAATATGCTCTGCCGCCTGCTCTAAATCACGGATACCACTGGTACCCGAATACAGATCCACGATTGTATTTAATGCCTCATCTGTGATGATACATTCCTCTTCCTTTAAGCTCATGCGCTTTAATACCTTAGGCAGTGCAAATTTTGAGAAGATAATCTTCTTTTCCTCAAACGTATAATCCGGGATATCAATTACCGCAAAACGGGACAGAATCGGAGCGCTGATCTGCTCCTTATCGTTTGCTGTGGCAATCGGATAAACACCGGATGTCGGGATCATACACTCGATATAGTTATCTGTAAATCCCAGATTATCCAGAAGTGTCAGTAAGACATCTGCCGGATTTCCGTTTCCTTTTCCAGAAGCTGCCTTATCCAGCTCATTGATAATAAATACCAGGCTTGACTCTCCTGCCATGGCAAATGCATCCATGATGATCCCCGGCTTTGCATTGGCATAAATTCTCGAACTTCCGGTCAGCTGTTCCGGATCGTTGATGGAACTCATATCAAGAGTTGTCCACGGAAGTTTTAAAATACGGGCAACTGCATAGGCAATCTGCGATTTTCCAGTTCCTGCCGGTCCCACCAGAAGCAGTCCATATGCCGGAAGTGTATGTGTGCGGTTGATCTGAATAATCGTCTCAATGATTCTTTGCTTCACACGCTCCATGCCATACAATTCCTCATCTAAAATCCGACGGGCTTCCTTGGGATCAATGGCCTCAAAATAATTGTTTTTCCACT